>Ga0116164_10001039_pt1 | contig 21576 bp, 17 predicted proteins | sample AD_UKC109_MetaG_FD_89888 | JGI IMG/M metagenome (GOLD analysis project Ga0116164, IMG submission 89888) | Active sludge microbial communities of municipal wastewater-treating anaerobic digesters from Hong Kong - AD_UKC109_MetaG | ecosystem: Engineered > Bioreactor > Anaerobic > Digestate... | reverse complement strand
GCTGCTGTTTGATACCGGCCTGGGCCTTGATGACGTAGCCGCGCTTGTCGCCCCCTATGTACGCGGCAAACTGCATGTGGTGCTTTCCCATGCGCATTACGACCACGCCTGCGGGCAGCACTATTTTGCGGAATCCTTCGTCCATCCCGACGATTTGAAGCGCTGCCGGAAAACCGTAAGCCGTGCAAACCGCGCTAAAATTCTCAAAAGAATACGAAAACGCGCCGCTTTCCCGGACGATTACCCTGACGAACGGTTCCTGGCCGGAACGCCGGAAACGGTTATGCCGCTTGAGGAGATGACGATGGATTTAGGCGGTCTTCAAGTACAATTCCTGCTTTCGCCCGGGCATACCAAGGGCTCCATCGTCGCGTATATTCCGGAAAAGAAACTTCTGCTGTCCGGCGATACCTGGAACCCGCATACCTGGCTTTTCTTCGCGGAAAGCCAATCCCTGGCTGTCTATACTTCAACTGTGCGAAGCTTGCGCGACCTGCCGGCGGAGCATGTGCTGCGGTCCCACGATATTTCCATGGTCCCGATGGAACAGTTCAGATCTTACGCCGACGGACTGAACGAAAATACCTTCCGGAAGGCAGAGCCCTGCCCGGTTCCGCCTTATACGCGCATTCATACCTATTGCTGCTATCCTGAGCCGGAAAGCAAGCTGGTGTTTAACGGGGATAAACTGGGCTGAATAACAAACGTCTGCTGGAGACATGCCCTATTCCGCCATAAAGAAAAGCCCGTGAACTTCGAAGTTCACAGACTTTTCTTTTGGTGGGATTAAATGGGCTCGAACCATCGACCTCCACGATGTCAACGTGGCACTCTAACCAACTGAGCTATAATCCCACGGCGTTTGCAGCCAAAATATCGTAGCATACCTTTGGATATTTTGCAAGTTCGGTTCAGCATGTTTTGAACAAATAACGGAAAATGCTTTATCTGCCGCATTGATATTGTTTGAGTCTCGGATTATAATAAGAAAAACACAAGATAATGAACGGAGGCGTAATACGGATGGACCGGAAAAGGCGGACAGACAGATACCAAAAGCCCATTTCCGTTCCTCCCACGCCGTACAAACCTCAGCGGGACGAGCCAGTCAACTATTCGTATAAGATTCAGGGATATTGTCCACTAGAAGCAAATGAAGTGATTCAACCAAAAAGGCGCAGAAATGCGGTATATATTATCGCGATTACCGTCCTCTCCGCCGTGTTTATATTTGCTGCGGTTCAGCTCATCGTGTATCTGGTGCACAGCCATCAGGCCAAGCAGGAAGAGCAGCTGATCCAGGCTTTGATTGCGCAAAGCGAAGCACAGCAGGTGGTAACCGACGTTCCCGCCGCTTCCCAAACCGCCACTCCCGAACCGGCCGCAACGGCGTCGCCGACGCCGCTGGTTTACACGTCAATCCAAACAGTGGCAGATCCCGAGGTCCTTATTCAGTTCACCAAAGCGCTGTCGCTCAATCCCGATACCGTCGGGCAATTGGATATGGGCGAATCGATCAGCGCCTATGTGGTACAGCGCGATAACAGCTACTACCTGCGCCACTCCTTTTTAGGCGAGTACAGCTTCTCGGGCGCGATCTTTCTTGACGTCAGCTGCTCTATATATCCGCAGAGCAGAAATCTGATCATCCACGGCCATAACATGCAGGACGGCACGGCGTTTGGTAAGCTGTCCCGTTTTGAAGATATTGATTACCTGAACGAATACCCGTTTATTGAGTTTTCCACGCTGTATGAATCCGCCCTTTATATCCCCTTTGCCGTCGTCTACTATTCCATTGATCCTGATTCGGAGGAATATCTGGATATCTATCAGATCAACTCGATGTCCAACCAGGAATTCGTCCGGTTCGTTTCCAAAGTACAACTGATGTCCGAATACCATATCCCGGTCAATGTATCCGGAACGGATAAGATTCTTACGGTCACCACCTGCACATCCGGAGACGAAGACATGCGCTTTGCCGTATTCGCCGTGAAGTACGTTACGTAACAGGAGGGGATGCCGATGGCGTTTCTTGTTCACCCCTGGAAACTGATACAAACTGGCCTTGATCCGCAAGCCATCCGTTTATCGGAAAGCCTGATGTCCTCCGCCAACGGCTTTATGGGCATGCGCGGCAATTTTGAGGAGGATTTCTCCGGCGATACCCACATCGGCACGTACATCGGCGGGGTGTGGTTTCCCGATAAAACGCGTGTCGGCTGGTGGAAAAACGGCTATCCCGAGTATTTCGGCAAGACAATCAACGCGATGCGGATGAACGGTATCCGCATGAAGATTGACGGCGAAACCGTTGATCTGTCGAAGCTATCCTGTGAGGATTACACCGGCGAGCTGGATATGCAAACAGGCGTAATCAGGCGCAGCTTCACCATACAAACACAAAAAGGTAAAACGCGGATTGTCGTACGGCGGTTCATTTCCGCCGCGCAGAAGGAATTGCTGGCGGTCTCCTGCTCTTTTACGCCCGATCATCAATCGGAGATCGAGTGTGTTCCCTATCTGGACGGACAGGTGAAAAACCTCGATAGCAATTATGACAAAACTTTCTGGGACATGCTTCTGGAAGAAGAAACGGAAAATGCTCTGGGGCTTTTGACAAAAACCAGGGAAAATCCGTTCGGCACGCCCCGGTTTACCGTCGCCGCGGCGATGAGCCTGTGGGCCGACGGATTGGAATTGCAGGAAAAGGCGCTCAAAGAGGGCTATGTGGAAGCACGCTACTCAGGCATCGTATCCGCCAACGAAACGGCGGAAATCGAGAAGTATGTGCTCTGCTTTACGGACCGCGACCAGGACGAAAAGCTGCTGATGACGCTTGCGCTGAAGGCGGCGGCCAGGGCGCGGGAAACCGGTTTTGTACCCCTGCTGGACGCACACCGCGGCGTTTGGGCGGCCCGCTGGGCGGCCTGCGATGTGGAAATACATGGCGACGACAAAGCCCAGCAGGGAATCCGCTACAATCTTTATCAGCTGTTGAGTACCTATACCGGCGACGATGCGCGGCTCAACATCGGCCCCAAGGGCTTTTCAGGCGAAAAATACGGCGGGGCAACCTATTGGGATACCGAGGGATACTGCTTCGCCCTGTATATGGCGATCGCCGGCGAACACGTAGCCAGACAACTGCTGCTTTACCGCCACATGCAGTTGGACGGCGCCTATCACAACGCTCGCATGCAGGGGCTTGACGGCGCGCTATTCCCGATGGTTACGTTCACGGGCGTAGAGTGCCACAACGAATGGGAGATCACCTTTGAGGAAATCCACCGCAACGCGGCGATCGCGCACGCGATTTTCGATTATACAACTTATACGGGCGACGAAAGCTACGCGCTTCATGAAGGCCTTGACGTTCTGTGCGGCATCGCGCGTTTCTACGCCGGCCGCGTACACTTTAACAAACGGCTGAAGAAATATATGATTCACGGCGTGACCGGCCCCAACGAATATGAAAACAACGTCAACAACAACTGGTACACCAACCGCATGGCGGCCTGGTGCCTGGAATACTTTTGCGATATATTCGATAAAGCGTCCGAAGCCCGCAGGAACGCGCTGGGGATACCATCAGATGAAATACGCCATATGCGCGAAATCGCCGATACGATGTACTATCCCGAGGATACGGAGAAAGGCGTTTTCGTCCAGCATGACACCTTCATGGATAAAGACCTCATACCCGCGTCGGCGCTGCCCGCGCAGGAGCGCCCCATCAACAAGCGCTGGTCGTGGGACCATATTCTACGCTCCTGCTTTATCAAACAGGCCGATGTGCTGCAAGGGCTGTACTTTCTAAATCATCTCTACGATATGGATACGAAGAAGCGCAATTTTGATTTCTACGAACCGATGACCGTACACGAATCAAGTCTTTCCCCCTGCGTGCACGCCATCCTGGCAGCGGAGCTCAAATATCATGAGAAATCCGTGGAGATGTTCGAACGTACGGCGAGGCTGGACCTGGACAACATCAACAACGACACCGACGACGGCCTGCACATCACCAGCATGGCGGGAAGCTGGCTGGCTATCGTGCACGGCTTTGCGGGCATGCGCACCGTGAACGGCCTGCGTTTTCGCCCCTTCCTGCCCTCGAAGTGGAAAGGGTATGCCTTCCAGCTTCTATACCGCGGCAGGCGGCTTCGTGCGGAGATCGATCAAAAAAGCGTAAGGCTCGTCCTGCTGGAAGGCGAAGCGCTCACGCTTCAGCTGTATGATACAACGTATGAACTGAAGGATACCGTAACCGCCGCGCTGCAATGATCACAGCGAGCGCAGCAGCTCCAGCGCTTTCTTTCCCTGCGTAATATTATTCTTTTCCGTCAATACAAACTCTCTGGCGCGGCGGCCGATGCCGTCGCGTTCCGCTTGCGTTAACAGCATAATTGTGTTTATCGTTTCCCGTATCCCCTGCGCGTCCTGCGGTTCGATATAGGACAAATACTCGTCGTATCCGGCGGGGATACCGTCCAGCTTACAGCAAAGCACGGGCTTCCCCGCGCGCATGTATTCCATAGTTTTGGACGGGAAGGAATAGCGCGTATAGCTGCCCTCGTTGGTGCGCGGATTGATCAGCAGCGCCGATTTTCCCTGCAGGTATACCGCCTGTTCCTGCCGTACAAAGCCGAAATAACGGATATTGTCCTGCTTTGTCTGCGCTTGCGCGATTTCAGCCTCCATATCCCCTTTTCCGCAAAGCCAAAGCTGATATCCGGGCATATCGCCAAACGCGTCCAGCAGGATATCAATCCCCAGCTCGCGGTTGAGCGTGCCGGTATACAGCACGGCGGGGCGGTGATCCTCCGGTATCTCGATCGGCTCAGGCGTGGCATTTTGCGCCGAGGTCAACCCTTCGATCACGCAAAGCTTCTGATGCGCGGCAAACAACGGCACCGCCATCTGCCTGGTCAACAGGATCAGCCCGTCCATCTCCGCAACCAGCCAGATGCTTTTTCTTCCTCTGTGGTATTCGATTGTTTTCATGATCCCCTGCCGGCCCGACGCGACGCCCAAATCGCCCGGAAGATCGGTCACGATCACGCAGGCTTTCAGATCCGGTATCCTTCGCTTCACAGCCGCGACCGCGCGCATATACGGCAGGTACAGCGTATAGATCAACACCGTACGGTTCTGATCGGATTGCAGCGCCCAGCGCTCAATTTCACGCTCGGCTGCGCTCTCGCGCTGCTTCTGCTTGAAGTACGGCAGGTTGAGGCTGCCAATCTCCGTGAAATCCCCGTCGACGCTTCCCCCGCGCAGGCGAAGCTTTCGGTACTGCCGGGGATAGGTGCCCACAGGCAGAGAATTGAGGATGGAAAGCGTCTCCCCTTCCTCCATATTCTTTCGTATACCTCCGATCATCGCCCACTGAAAGCCGTTCACCTGGTTTTGCATCCCTGTACGCGACAGCGCGGATACCTCCCCGGCCGCGTTTGGGTGATAGAGCAGCGACAGAAACAGGATGTTCATTTCAAAACCTCCCGATAAAGCTCAGCGTAAGCTTGTACCATTTTTTGTTTCTCAAACCGCTTTGCCTGCTCAACGCAGGCGTTCGTATAATCGGTTTCGGATTCACAGATGCGCTTTACGGCCTCCGCCAATCCTTCGGCGTCGCCCTTCTCCACCACCGCGCCGCAATCGTCGTTTACAGCCTCGGGGCAACCGCCCGTATTGTAAACGGCGATCGGCGTACCGCAGGCCAGCGCCTCCAGATTGACCAGCGGCATCGTGTCGTCCAGCGTCGGGTTCACCAAGCAGTCCGCCGCGGAATACCACGCGGCCAGCTCTTCCTGCGAAGCCGTGCGTTCCAATCCGAGCAAGTTCCGGGGAAGCGTATCGATTTGTCCGCGTGTCAGCCCGATGATAACGATTTTATAGGTCTCGTCCAGAATCTGCGCCAGCTCTACGAGCGAGTCCAAGCCCTTGCGCCTGTCCCAATCGGAGGCCACGGACAGCAGCAGGCGTTTATCCTCCAATCCGTATTGTTTGCGGAGTTCGGAAGCAAGCGGCCGGAAGCGCCGTGTGTCCACGCCGTTGTAGATCACGCGCGTCTGCGCGCCATGCAGGTAGGATGCTTTGACAATATCCTCCAGCCAGCGGCAGGGGGTTACGATCGTCAGCTTGTCAAGCTTCGTAAACAGTTTCTTTTTCAAACGGTAATTCCGTTTGCTGCCGTCTATGCCGATACATACCGGATAGCTGCGCTTTTCAGGGCATTTCCCGCACAGCGTTTTCCATTTCTCACAGTCGACATAGCTGAAATACGCGCAGTGCCCGGTCATCGTCCAGCAGTCGTGCAGCGTCCATACGACGGGAATATCGCTTGCCCGCAGATAGCGGAACCAACGCCTCAGGTTAATATAGCAGCCGTGCAGGTTGTGCATGTGGATCACGTCCACATGTTCCTTTTTACACATCCTGATCAATTTCACGGTGGCAAACAGGCTTGCGTATCCTTCCGCGTCAAACAGCTTACGTATAACACCGTGGAACTTTCGTTCCAACGGATTGCCGATGCGGACAGCCGTGACGCCTTCCTTCTGCGTTTCCGCCCCGATGCCGAAGGCAGCCAGCATACGGATATCCGGCTGCTTGACTGCATACGCGGCAATCTCCGCGGCAATCCGCCCTGTGCTTCCGTTGGGATAATAGGTATTCAACTGCAATACGTTCATGCTTGTTCTCCGGCTAAATCTTTAAGCATTTTTTCAAGCGTATCCATCAGGCCCTGCTTTGCGAAATGGGCTTCATAATACCGCCTGGCGTTTTCACCCATGCTGCCGCGCCGTTTGTCGGCGATGAATTTCATCACGACCTCGGCAAACGCCTTCGGGTCGTCGCCCGGCGCGCACAATCCGCACCGCGCCTCGGCGATAATATCCTGCGCCTCGCCGTTGATGGATCCCAGGATCGGTTTCCCGGCGGCCATGTAGCTTTGCACCTTGCCGGGCAGCGTGAAGCTTACGTATTCCTCGTTGCGCATGCTCACCAGCAGCGCGTCCGCCATCGCGAAATACTTCGGCATCTCCTCCACCGGCCTGCGCCCGTAGAATATGACCCTTTCGCCAAGCATCAGTTCCTTTGCCAACGCCATACAGCTATCATAGTTCGCTCCGTTGCCCAGGATATGCCAGCGGATTGGCTGGTCTTTGAGCAAGGCGGCTGCCTGCACAAGCGTTTCCACGCCCTGTACGCGCCCAATATTGCCCGCGAACACCAGCTCCGTATTCCCCGAAGGCGTATGCGCGGGCAGCGCGCCGAACACGTCGTCGGCAAACTGGGGCAGGTAGTTTTCCGCGGGCACGTCGATATGATGCACGGTTTTCAGATACGTCTGAAAACGCCTGGACGAGTATACAAGCCTGTCCGCGCGCCTGTAAATGCCGCGGCTGACCCGTTTCAACTTTGCGTAAAGCCAGTCGCCCTCCCGCACGTTCATCGCGGCAAGGCACGCCGGCCAGATATCCATCACGTGCAGCAGCACCTTCGTTTTAAAAAACGCGCGGTACACCATCGCGGGAACGGCCATCAGCACGGGCGAAGTATTGTAGGCGTAGACCACGTCGAAATCATGTTTCAGAAACAGCACCTTCAGCGAAGCGGAAAGCATGTAGCTTACATAATTCAGCGCCAGGCCGATCTTGGTGTTTCTGCGCCCGATCTCAAAACAACGGCGTATGTCCACGCCGTTTATCCTCTCCCTGCGCTTCCTGAAGAACCGGTATTCTTTGGGTATCTTCCCTGTCGGATAATCCGGCAGGCCGACGACGGCCGTTACTCTATGCCCGCGCTTCACCAGATCCTCGCAGATCTCGTGAATGCGGAAAGGCTCCGGCTTATAGTGCTGATAAACGACGAGTATCTTCATGCGTTCATCCCGTGAAAGCGCATGTACATACCGGCGGCGCCTTCATTCGCGGCTTGCAGCACCGCTTCGGAATCGATCGTCAGGTATTGCCCGTCCCGATAGAGCACCTTGCCGTCGACCATCGTTAGGGTGACGTCGCTGCCCTGCAGGGAATAAATGAGGTTTGATTCGGGATGGACGTTTGGCGTCATGTGCGGGGTGTTGATGTTGACTAATATCAAATCGGCGATATAGCCTTGCTTCAAAAGGCCCAAATCCGGATACCCTATTGCCTTCGCGCCAACGCTTGTGGCCGCCGCCAGCGCCTGCGCGGGCGATATGACCGTCGGGTCCAGCGTCGTGCCTTTCTGCAAAAGCGGCATCAGCTTGATTTCCTCCCAGAGATTCAGGTTGTCGTTGCTGGCGACGCTGTCGGTTCCGAGCGCCACGTTGCAGCCGCGGTCAAGCATCTTCGCGACCGGCGCGATGCCGCTGGCCAGTTTCAGATTGCTCACGGGATTGTGCACGATGGTGACGCCGTATTTGGCAGCCAGCTCTATATCCTCGTCGCTGAGCCATACGCAATGCGCCGCGATAACCTTTGCGTACAGCGCGCCGCAGCTTTCAAGATACCGCATCGGCGTTTTGCCTCTGCGTTTGATGCATCCCCCGTGTTCGGCTTTCGTCTCGCTGACGTGGATGTGAAAGGGAATATCCATATCCAGCGCCGCGCGCGCCGCCGCCCTGATCAGCGCCGGAGTCGAGGTATATTCGGCATGCGGCGCGATGGACACGCGGATACGGTCGCCGCAGCTGCGGTTCCAGTTCTTCGCCAGTTCTACACCCTCTTCCAGGTCTTTGCAGCTTCCGTCCGAATCCACCACGCCGTGCCCGATCAGCGCGCGCATACCGTTGTTGCGCACCGCCTTGACGATGCTTCCGGTATACATGTACATATCGCAAAAGGAGGTGGTGCCGAAACGCAGCATCTCCATGCAGCCCAAGTCCGTGGCTGTGCGGATTAGATCGTCATCCCACTGCGCTTCCAGCTTGAATATCACCTGGTTGAGCCAATCATCCAGCGTCAAATCCGCTCCCGCGGAGCGCAGGAACGTCATCGGCGTGTGCGTATGCATGTTCACGAGCCCCGGCATGCATATACAGCCGCGTGCGTCGATCTCCTGCTCCGCCTCAAACGGAGGCGCCTGATCCGCGATTCCCGCATAGGCGATCAGATTGCCGTTCACCTGTACTTCCGCGTTTTGTATAAACGGAATATGCGGCTCATTCTCTACTCCGGGCACTAACGTGCAGCCTGTAATACGGGTTCGCAAAACCTTTGCCCTCCCATTTCTTATATGCTGAAATTATACCATTGATTCATAGGCGCTGCAACGGCCGAACGCCGCTTGAAGAACGCCTGGTTTTCTGATACGATACTGTCAACTACAATGCGCGGAGGCGGCCGATGAAATATCAGATCGATACCATCCCGGTTTGGGAAGCGCTTGACTATCAGGGCGGCTGTATGCTTTGCACCCTATGGACAAAAACGGAAGCGGGCGAGATAGAGCGCGTGCTCGGTTCCAGCGTCATGGAGCCCGGCGTCCGCGTGCGTACAAACGAGCTGGGTATCTGCGCGGCGCACCAGCGGATGATGTTTCAAAGCGGCAGCCGCCTTGCGCACGCGCTGCTGATGGACACGCATTCCGGACTGGTGCTTGAAAAACTTGAAAAGCTGAAAACGCAGGCGGAACGCGGCCGCGACGTGAACGGCTCGCAGCTTGCCGGTAAACTCAATGCGCTGTCTTCGCAGTGTATCGTCTGCCAAACCATCCAAACACACATGGAGCGTTATATTTATACCTTGCTTTATCTGTGGAAAACAGACCCGAAATTCAAGCGGCAGTTTGAAGCGTCCAATGGCGTGTGCATCCCCCACGCCGCCGCCTTAATCGATGCTTCCCAAAAGCATCTCAATGCGCAGCAGCGCAAAGCGTTTACAAAGCTGTGCTTGAACCTGCTGTATGATCATTTGCGGGAGGATGAAGAAGACCTGAAATGGTTTACGCAGAAGTTTGATTATAAAAACCAATCAAAGCCCTGGGGAAACAGCAAAAACGCAATCGAACGCACGGTGAACCGTTTGCGCGGATACTGCCTCGGGGACGTCCCTTATGAAAAGGTAAAAAAGTAGTTAATCTTCCGTATACTGCTCGATTTTCACGCCCGCTTCACCGAACAGCTCAAGCGTGAATTTATCGGGGTAGCTGTGCTCGTAGACTACGCGCCTGATGCCGACGTTCACAATCATCTTCGCGCATACCGAGCAGGGCTGATGCGTACAGTACAGCGTCGCTCCGTCTACCGAAATGCCCAGCTTCGCCGCCTGGATGATCGCGTTTTGTTCCGCGTGGATGGCGTAGCAGGTTTCCGCGTGCGTGCCCGAGGGAATATGCAGCTTGTCGCGCAGGCATTCGCCCCGCTCCCGGCAGGTTTTGATCCCCGCGGGCGCGCCGTTATACCCCGTGGTCATGATGCGCTTATCCTTCACGATTACCGCCCCGATCGACCGCCCCTTACGAAAGCAGCTTGACCATGTCGCGATCAGCCTCGCCATTTGCATAAACCGATGATCCCACTTATCCATCTTTTCACCCCGTTTTGTTTTGTATTATATCATGAGAACGACGCTTTTGAAAACGCTCCGGCGCTTCTCCCGTCAAATACGCTCGTTTGCGAAACGGCAAAAGCATGGTATAATTTGTGAATAGAAACGGAGTTAAAGGAGTACCCGCATGGATCGTAAAGACGAAATCATCAAGCTGCAGATGGATGTTATCCAGCAGATGACGGAATCCAATCTGAAACGCATCGCGGATGATTTATGGGGCCTTCCTACCTTGCAGGCCGGCGGCGAGCCCGTGGTAAAGCAAAGCGATACCAAACCCGGCGTCAGCGATAGCCCGAAACCGCAGGAAGTTCCCGAACCGGAGCCTGAAGTCGTGGAGACGATGGAAGACCTCAAAAAAGAACTGGAAAGCTATATCGGGCTTGAGATCGTCAAGCATGAGGTGGAAAGCCTGGTCAACCTCGTGACCATCCAGAAACTCCGCAAAAAAAACGATCTCCCCGTGGAAGACCTGTCGCTGCACCTGGTGTTTTCCGGCAATCCCGGCACCGGCAAAACCATGATCGCGCGGCTGATGTCGCGTATTTATAAGGTGTTGGGTATCCTCTCCAAGGGTCATCTGGTGGAAACCGACCGCAGCGGGCTGGTGGCGGGCTATGTCGGCCAGACGGCCATCAAGACCGCCGAGGTGATCAAAAAGGCGCTGGGCGGCGTGCTGTTCATCGACGAGGCCTACGCACTGACCGGCACGACAGAAAATGATTACGGGCAGGAAGCCGTCAACACGCTGCTCAAGGCGATGGAAGATAACCGGGACGATCTGGTTATCATTGTCGCCGGGTATCCGGCGTTGATGCGCGGATTTATCAAATCCAATCCGGGGCTTGAAAGCCGCTTTAACCGTTTCCTGTATTTCGCGGATTATACCGCCAGGGAAATGCTGGACATCTTCGATATGCGCTGCAAAAAAAGCGGCTATATGGTGGATGAGGAAACCCACAAACTGCTGGAAGGCTATCTGCAGACTTTCAGCGAGAACAACCTTTCGTTTGGCAACGCGCGCGGCGTTCGCAACCTGTTTGAGCGCGCTGTCAGCGCGCAGGCCAACCGCCTGGCGAAACAAAAGGAAGTCACCCGCGACGAGCTGATGAAGCTATCAAGCGATGATATCCGCGTCGCCGCGGGCGATGAAAAGCAAGCGGAGAAACCCGCCGCAACATTGACAAACGAGTGATTTGCGGTATGATTACGGTGTATTGACGCTGGATCGGAGGAATGCTTTTGGCACAAGGAACACAGGCTGTCATATCATTGGAAAGCATGGATTCATGTTTATCGCTGTTTGGCACGAACGACCAGAACCTCCCGCTTTTTGAATCGGAATTGGATGTCACCCTGTCCGTTCGCGGCTCGGACCTGAAAATCACAGGCCCCGATGAACATGTCAGCATGGCTTCTCAGGTGGTTGAAAAGCTGAGTGATTTATTGCGCCGAAACGCCCAGGTGGACCGCACCACCCTTCGCTACGCGCTGGCGCTCGCCAAACGGGGCGAACTGGACAGGATCGACGATATCGCGTTTGAAGTCGTCGCCATCACGCACCGCGGGCGGCCTATCCGCTGCAAAACGCTTGGGCAGTACGAGTATGTAAAATCCATCCGCGAGCACGAGTTGACCTTCGCGGTCGGCCCCGCGGGCACGGGTAAAACCTATCTGGCGATGGCGCTTGCGATCGTCGCGCTTCGCAACAAACAGGTGGAGCGCATCGTACTCACGCGCCCCGCCGTGGAGGCCGGCGAAAAGCTGGGTTTCCTGCCCGGCGACCTGAACCAGAAGGTGGATCCTTACCTGCGTCCGCTTTACGACGCGCTGTTTGACATGATGGGCGCGGAATCCTACCAGCGGCTGCAGGAGCGCGGAGTGCTGGAGATCGCGCCGCTTGCCTATATGCGCGGCCGTACGCTTTCGGACAGTTTTATCATTCTGGACGAGGCGCAGAATACCACGCCCGAACAAATGAAGATGTTTTTAACCCGCATGGGCGCAGGCTCGCACGCGGTTGTGACCGGCGACGTAACGCAAACCGACCTGCCTTCCGGCAAGCAATCCGGGCTTTTGCAGGCGATGTCCGTGCTGCGGGATATAGAAAATATCGGAATGGTGAAACTCGATCATTCCGACGTCGTGCGCCACGATATGGTGCAGACCATCGTCAAGGCCTATGAAAAGCATGAGGAGGCCCTTCTGAGGAGGAATGCAAAGCATGACGCCTAAACCCCCCGTCTCCGCGCTCCGGAAGATTCACGCCGACAGGTTCTTTTCCAATCTGTGGAAAGCCCTGCAGACCAAAACCGCCAAATGTTTTTATATCCTGCTGGCGGCCTCCCTGCTTCTGATCGTTTTGTTTTCCGTCGCCATCACGCCGGAACGCTATCATTTGCAGGTTGGCGACATCGCCTATAAAACGATTACGGCTTCCAAGGACGTAGTGGATGAAACCGCCACCGCAAAGCAGCGGGAAGCGGCCGCGCAGCTTGTGGAGCCGATCTACCTGCACAAAGAAGGCGTAGCGGCGGAGGTGCTGCAAACCCTCACTTCCGTTCTCACGCAGGTAAACGCCGTGCAGCAGTACGGTCAAAGCACACTGGAACAGTATGCGCCAGACGATTTGGCGACACAGCGAACCTATGTATTCAACACGGCGGAACTGGAATACGCGGCGTCGCTCGTACCTTCGCTTTCCCTGGCGTCCTATCAGCTTGACACGCTTCTGCGTGCGTCGGACAGCGATATACAGGACATGAACGACAATATCACCGCCGCGGTGGAAAACACCATGAGCTCCACCGTACGCGAAGGATATGTGAGCGAGGCCATCCAATACCTGCAGCAAATCATCGGCTACAAAACCGAGATCGACCTGCTGCAAAACGTCGTCACACCGATACTGCGCAAGGTTATCCAGCCCAACATGGTCATCGATACGGAGGCGACCGAAGCCCTGCGGCAGGAAGCGCGCGACGCGGTGGAGCCCGTTGTTTACAAACAGGGGCAAAACATCATCGTCGCCCGTGAACGCGTAACCGCCAGCCAGTTGGAAATGCTTCGCAGCCTCGGGCTTCTGGACGACGACAATTTCGATTTCATCACTTATCTCGGCGGCGGGCTTATCGTACTTCTGTCCATGGCGGTGCTTGCGATACTGCTGTGGCTGTTTGGCAAAGACTACTTCGTCGACCCGATGAAGCTGACGATACTTCTGATCATCCTGTGTATCTCCTTTGCCACGTGCATCGGCGGGAAACTGATCCATATCTCCGCCGCGCCCATCCTGCTTGGCGCGATGGCGGTCACCAGCCTGCTTGGCATGGCATACGGCTTTGCCGCCAATATATCCCTGGCGATACTCGTCAGTTCCCTGATCCTCGGCGGAGATTCCACCTTTTCTACCGAGATGGTCAACCTGCTTCTGCCTGCGCTGATCAGCGGATTTATCGTGATCATGATGATCAAGCGCAGGCCCAACAGGCAGCAGATCCTGATCGCAGGCGTCGTTGCCGCCGTAATCAATATGCTGATCATCCTCTCCGTCGGCTTTATGACCAATACCTCGATCGCCGACGGGTTGACAAACGCCCTGTGGTCGGCGGCGGGCGCGGTGGTCGCGTCGCTTTTGTGCGTCGGGCTGGATCTGGTTTTCGAGACCTCGTTCCGCCTCGCCACCCCGGGAAAGCTGCTGGAGCTTTCCAACCCGAACCATCCGCTGCTGCGCAGACTGCTTTTGGAAGCGCCGGGGACCTATCACCATTCCATTATCGTGGCTAACCTTGCCGAAAGCGCGGCGGAAGCCATTGGCGCCAATCCGCTGCTGGCGCGCGTCGGCGCGTATTTCCATGACATCGGCAAGATGAAGCGGCCGATCTACTTCAAGGAAAACCAGTTCGGCGAGGACCCGCACCAGATGACCAACCCCTTCGTATCCGCGGCTATCCTGATTGCGCACACGACCGACGGCCTGGCGCTGGCGCAAAGCTACAGGCTGCCGCAGGAAATTCAGGATATCATCATTGAGCATCACGGGGATACGCCTGTGATTTTCTTCTACCAAAAGGCCATGGAGGAATCCGACGACCAGTTGGTGGATATCAACGATTTCCGCTACGACGGCCGCCGCCCGCATACCAAGGAAAGCGCGATCATCATGCTGGCCGACACGGTGGAAGCCGCCGTACGCTCCATGCCGGACCCGACGCCCAAAACAATCCGCGCGAACATCGAAAAATTGGTTTCAAACAAGATACAGGACGGGCAACTGAGCCAGGCGCCGATCACGCTTTCGGATATCGATAAGATTTCCGAGGCGTTCGCCACGGTTCTCAACGGCGTGTTCCACGAACGCATCGAATACCCCGAGCCTCCGGCCAAACGCCAGAAGCCAAAGGATATGCCTGAAGCTGCCGCGGCTGCCGTGAAGAAACCCGGGTCCGCACCGAAAAAGAAGCCTGCCGCCACGCCGAAACCGGAGGAGCCGAAAAAGCCATGAAACTGATATGGGTAGAAGGCAGCCAGATGTTTGACGCGCCCGCGGTGCAGGTTGCGGACTGCTGCGCCGCCGTGGAAGGCCTGGTCCTCCCCTGCGGCGTGTATCTCACGCTGGTCAATGATGAACGCATACGGGAGATCAATCAGGCCCACCGCGGCATTGACGAATCAACCGACGTTCTCTCGTTCCCCACCGTCAATTACCCGCAGGGCGTTACCGCGTCCGGCGCCGGGAACCTGATCAGGCAGGAGTACGCGGACGACGAGAAGGTTTATATCCTCGGCGAGATTTTCATCTCTTACGAGCATGTACGTTCTCAGGCCGGACGCTATGGGCATTCCACAAGCCGCGAGCTGTGCTTTCTGCTTGCGCACGGTATCTACCATTGCCTCGGCTACGATCATGAATTCCCGAATGATGAAATACGGATGAGAGATATGGAAGAAAGAGCGTTGGCGCTCGCGGGCATCCCGCGCGATGAAATTTCCGCTTGCGAACCTGCGGACGAGGAACTGATCGCGCTGGCGAAAGAAGCGATGCGACGCTCCTACAGCCCGTACAGCCGTTTCAAGGTCGGCGCATGCGTACTGAGCGCAGACGGGCGCGCGTTCACCGGCGCCAATATCGAGAACGCCTCCTTCGGGCTGACCATATGCGCCGAAAGAGCCGCGATATTCAAGGCTGTCGGCGAGGGCGTAAGGGAGTTCAAAACCATCGCCATCGCGGCCGAAACCGCGCCGCCCTGGCCCTGCGGGGCCTGCAGGCAGGTTTTAGGCGAATTTTCCCCCGACATTCGCATACTCATTGCCTGGGGCAAGGATCAAACCGATGAATCCACGCTGCCCGCGCTGCTCCCCCACAGTTTCGGACCCAAAGACCTGCCCTGAAAGGACGCCGGATGGACAATCAACAATCATTCCGTTCGGGTTTCATCGCAATCATAGGCCGCCCGAACGTTGGGAAAAGCACATTGCTCAACGGCCTGCTCGGTGAAAAACTCGCTATCGTCTCAAATAAACCGCAGACAACGCGCAACCGCATCATGGGCGTGATCACCGGCGCCGATTACCAAGCCGTGTTTTTGGATACCCCCGGCATCCACACGCCGCGCAACCGCCTCGGCGAGTACATGATGCAAACCGTTCACGAAGCTTTGCAAGGCATCGACGCGCTGGCGTTGGTTATCGACGCGACCAGAGCGCAGGAAACCGACCGCAAGCTGGCCGGAGAAATGAGCGGGCAGGCTATTTATAAAATCCTGGTTCTGAACAAAATCGATCTGCTGCCGAAACAGAAACTGCTGTCCATGATCCAATCCTTTTCGGATTCGGGGTACGACGAGATCGTCCCCGTCAGCGCGCTGACGGGCGACGGAATAAAAGAGCTTAAAGACGTGCTGGTCAAAGCGCTGCCGGAAGGCCCAAGGTATTTCCCGGACGATGCGCTGACCGACCAGCCGGAGCGCTTTATATGCGCGGAAATCATACGTGAAAAAGCGCTTCACCTGTTAAAGGATGAAGTGCCACACGGTATCGGTATCGAAGTGCTTCAGGTGGAAAAGGTCTCCGACAGGCTGACCGAAATCAACGCGACCATTTATTGCGAACGCCCGTCGCACAAGGGCATTATCATCGGTAAAAGCGGCGGCATGCTCCGGCAGATCGGCACGGAGGCCCGGCAGGATATCGAAGCGCTTTTAAACACCCACGTCCATTTGAAATTATGGATAAAAGTACGCCCGGACTGGCGCAACCGTCCCGGCGATCTGCGTACGCTTGGGTATACCGGAAAAGAATAGCTATTTCTTTTTGCGGCTTTGCGCCGCTTCCACCATATTTTTGGCATGCAGCTTGCCGCTGCTCCCGCCGGCGTCCCGCGTACCCAGCAGGCTCGCCACCGCGTCCACGCGCTGTTCGTAATCCAACTCGCGCAGCGTCGTAACCGTACGCTCGCCGGACACTTGTTTTTCAACCAAATACTGTCGGTCCGCCATCGCCGCGATCTGCGGCAGATGGGAGACGCAGATCACCTGATGATATCTGGCGATATCATCCATTTTTTCGGCTACCACGCCTGCGACCCGCCCGCTGATGCCCGTATCGATCTCATCGAAGATCATGGTGGGAATCAGGCGTTTGTCCGCCGCCGCGGCTTTCATCGCCAGCATGATACGCGACAGTTCTCCGCCGGAAGCGATGCGCTTGAGCGGTTTGAGCGGCTCGCCGAGGTTCGGGGAGATGTGGAAGCCGATATGGTCGTCGCCTTCAGGCGAAGGCTGCTGCCTGCCGCTGGCGTCGTGCGGGGTAAACACGCAGGCAAACCGCGTGCGCTCCATTCCCAAATCATTCAGCTGCCGCTCGATGATCTTTTGAAATCTCTCGGCAACACCTTTACGCGAGGCAGTCAGGGCCGCGGCCGCGCCGCGGTATTCAGCCAGCGTCTGTTTATAGTGCGCTTCCGCTTTCTTGAGCGTTTCATCCATCGATTGGATGGTTTTAAGTTCACGGGACAGTTCTTCGAAATAATCGCACAGCGCGTCGGCTTCCATACCGTAGCGTTTTTCAAGCCTCCGGTATACGTCCAGGCGGGCAAGCACCCGCTCGTACTTCCCTTCGTCGTAGTCCTCCGCATCCACCATCGCGCGGACGTCAAGGGCGGTTTCTTCGGCCTCATAGAACGCGCTTTGCAGGCGTTCCGAGAGCGCCTTAAAGCGTTCGTCGTACTCGGCGATGCGCTGGCTTTCTTCCACGGCGCCCCGAAGCAGCGCGTTGATCCCGAGGTTCGTGCCTTCGCTCGCCGTCAAGTTTTGATATACGGCTTTGAGCGCATTGGCGATCTTCTCATGATCGGCAAAGCGTATGCGCAGGTTCGTCAGTTTTTCCTTCTCGCCGACGACAGGCTTGGCTTCTCTCAGCTCCTTAATGCGCGATTCCAAAAACTCCTGCCGCTGCGCGCGCTGCGCGTTCTCCCTGCGGATCTGGTTGAATTTCGCGCCGGCCTCGTGCCAGGCGTCGTATTTTTTGTTTACATCCCCGCATAGCGTCTGATGCGCTTCGTCGCCGAACGCATCCAGATAGGCCAGGTGATAATGCTCATTGAGCAAACTTTGATGCTCGTGCTGGCCGTGGATATCCACCAAAATCTCGGTCACTTGCCGCAGGAAAGTAAGCGGCACGATCACGCCGCAGACACGGCATACGTTGCGGTCGTTTATGCTGATTTCCCGGTATACCGACATCAGCCCGCCGTCCGCTTCCAGGGATTCCGCCTGCAGCAAATCCAATATTTTGCGGTTGTCCGAAATATCAAATATCGCTTCCACGGTTGCCTTTTCGCAGCCGGTGCGTATCAAATTCCTGTCCGCCCGCTCCCCCAGCACCAGATTGATCGAATCAACCACGATCGATTTTCCGGCGCCGGTCTCGCCTGTGAGCACATGCAAACCGTTATAAAACTGTACGTCCAGTTCTTCAATCAACGCGATGTTGCGTACGGTCATGGATTTGAGCATAGTGTTTATAGCCCCTTCCCATGCGGATTAACGAAGCATTTCGTTGATTTTCGCCAGAGTGTCTTCCACATCGTCGATACTGTGCGTGATCAGCAACACCGTGTTATCGCCAGCAAGCGTGCCGATAATCTCCGGCCAGCCCAGGCTGTCCAACATTTCGGCGGCTACATTGGCGCTGCCTGTAAGCGTGCGAATCACGACTTGGTTATAGGCCGAGGACACCGAAAGCACCGATTCGCTGAAGATTCTGCGGAACCTTTCGTCCAGCGTGTGCTCCACGTTTTCCACCATCGTATACCGGTATACGCCTTCGCTGGAGAGGGTTTTCAAAAGCCGCAGCTCCTTGATGTCGCGCGATACCGTTGCCTGCGTCACATTGAAATTCATTTTTTTCAGCGCTGCGGCAAGTTCTTCCTGGGTGTTGATGTCCTGTTGACGGATGATTTCGAGGATCGCCTTTTGCCTGGTTGCTTTCATTCGATATACCTCCTGTTTAACAGCTCCACTCGGATAATTTGTCCCGGATGCGGTGAAAAAAGCTCTGGGTCCCAAAGTTAAATAGCTTAACTTTATTATCAGACTTTCGGATTGATATCAATTCACGGGTATCCAGTTTGCATACCATTTTACCGTCCACGTCCAACTGCACCTGCTGCTCCGGCTCGCAGTCCAGCTCAACCGTAATCACATGCGCCGCGTCGGCGACCACCGGCCTGTGCTGCAGCGAATGCGGACAGATCGGCGACAGCAAGATGCAATCCACGCCCGGACAAACGATCGGTCCGCCCGCGGACAGCGAGTATCCGGTAGACCCCGTCGGCGTGGAGATAATCAGCCCGTCCGCCATATACCTGGCGACAAGCTCGCGTTCCACCGACGCCTTCACGGCAATCAGCCGTGCATACCCGGCGCGGCTGATGACGACGTCGTTGAGCGCCGTTTTTAATACTTCCCCTTTACGCACAACGTCAAGCGTCATTCTGCTTTCGATCGTGTATTCCCCTGTTTTCAGGCGTTTGCATATCGTAGGAAGTTGATCCAGATTGACCTCGATAAGAAAGCCGATGTGCCCGGTGTTAACGCCAAGCAGCGGTATATCCCATTTTAAAGCGGTCTGCACGGCGGTTAAGAACGTACCGTCGCCCCCGACGGCGATGATAAAATCGGGCTTTGAATTACGATCGAATTCCGTATGATTTCCGATGGCGCTGATAAGCCACGGTTCCGTGGACACCGCCATGCCTTCCGCATGCAAAACCGACACGATCTTTTCTGCGACCGCGATTTGGTCCCTTCTGTTGGGATGCGTCATCAGGTAGGCGTTGCGCATGTCGGCTTCTCCCGTTTCGTATTCGTTATGTATATTATATTGTGAATATTCATTCAATGCAAGGCAAACGATTCTCAGACGCTAAAACAATGCGCCCGATATCCGCATCCGTCACCATTTGCATGCCGGGCTTTTTCAGCACTATGAGCGCCAGGTATTCGATATTCCCCGCAGGACCCTTCACGGGAGAAAAATCAAGCATCGTCAAGAAATAGCCCATTTGCGCGGCAAAATCGCGAACGCCTTGGATCACGGATACGCGGGTGGCCGAATCGCGCACCACGCCGCGCTTGCCAACCTTCCCGCGCCCGGCTTCAAACTGCGGCTTGATAAGTATGCAGAATATTCCTTTTCCATCCATCAGTTCCGCTGCCGCAGGGAGGATAAGTTTCACGGAGATAAAGGATACGTCCATCACCGTGATATCAGGCACGGCGCCGCCGATCATCGCTTTCGTCAGGTAGCGGGCGTTGGTGCGCTCCAGAACCGTAACCCGGGGATCGTCCCGTATCTTCAGGTCAAGCTGACCGTAGCCGACGTCCACGGCATAAACATGCTTTGCATCGCGCCGCAAAAGCACGTCCGTAAATCCGCCGGTCGCCGCGCCGACATCCAGCGCCGTCATGCCGGATACATCCAAGCCGAAACTTTTAAGCGCCTTTTCCAGTTTCAACCCGCCGCGGCTCACATAGGGATGGGGCTTTAGATTCCGGACGATAATCTCGTCATCCTCCGCAACTTTTTCGGAAGGTTTTGCAATCCTTTGTTCCCGGACATACACGACGCCGCTCATGATGAGCGCCTGCGCTTTTTGTCTGCTTTCCGCAAGGCCACGCCCAACCATTGCGACGTCCGCGCGAAGCTTATCTCCCATCGGCCTGACCGTTCTGTCTGAAAGTTTCCCTGATCACACCGATGATTGTATCCATATCCAGCCCGGTTTCTTTCATCAGCGTTTGATGATCGCCGTGCGGCACGAAGCCCGAAGGAACAGCGATCGGATGGACGGACAGCCCGCTTCCGCTCGCCGCGCCATATTCCAGCACAGCACTGCCGAAGCCGCCGTCCAGTACATGTTCCTCCAATGTAAAAACAGGCGTTTTCGCCTTTGCCAATCGCCACAGGCATTCCGTATCCAGCGGCTTGACGGTAGACGCGTTGATCACTTCCAGCGCGATTCCTTCGCTTCCCATCTTCCGGGCGGCCTTCATCGCCGTATCAACCATGCTGCCGACCGCGAGGATCGCGCCGCTTTCACCGCGCATAATCCTTTCCCATTTTCCAAAGGTAAACGGATGCGCCGGTAATTCCTGATTAAAGGCGAGCGCTTTCTTGGGATAGCGGATGGCACATGGGCCGTCAAAGGAAACGCTTGACAGAATCATCTCCGTGAGCTCCCGTAAATCCGCGGGCACTAAAATGCGCATATTCGGGATATGGCGCAGATAGGCGATATCAAACAGCCCCTGATGCGATTCCCCGTCGCCGTTGGCAAGCCCCGCGCGGTCCAGCATAAACGTGACGGGAAGGTTCTGCATGCACACGTCGTGCACTACCTGGTCGTACCCGCGCTGCAGGAACGTGGAATACACGAAAAAATAGGGCCGCATCCCGCCTTTGGCGAGCCCCGCGCACATGGTGACGGCGTGTTCCTCGGCGATTCCCACGTCGAAGTAGCGGTCGGGAT
>Ga0116164_10001038_pt1 | contig 21587 bp, 21 predicted proteins | sample AD_UKC109_MetaG_FD_89888 | JGI IMG/M metagenome (GOLD analysis project Ga0116164, IMG submission 89888) | Active sludge microbial communities of municipal wastewater-treating anaerobic digesters from Hong Kong - AD_UKC109_MetaG | ecosystem: Engineered > Bioreactor > Anaerobic > Digestate... | reverse complement strand
GCTTGAGAACCTGAATCTGGACATCGTGGCCGCGTACCTGTTTGCGGGTGAGGCGACCTACGATGGCGACGACAGCGAGAATCCGATGGAACTGGGTACCCGCCTGTCATTCAGCTTCTAAGGGATGTACGAGAGAAGGGGAGAGGCAGGGACTCTTCCCTTCGTTTGATTCACGACATAGTAACCGTATAACCGTATAAGGGAGGTTATAGAATGAAGAGAAACATATTTATAGTTGCGGCATTGGCAATCTTTATTGCTATGTCACTGGGGACGGCACAGGCCTATATAGCGATGTACGGCCCGACGGAGACCGTCTATCTCGACGAAACGAAAGCTGAAGATGGTTACTTTCTATATTCTATCGGTGGTGCCACCTATCTGATCGACAAAAAGGGCAGGGTCTGTCATTCCTGGCCTGTGGGCGGATTCCGCCTGATCAGTGACGGACGATTGGTGACCAATGCCACGGGCGGATTCCAGATTGTTGATTGGGACGGTAATATCACCTGGTCTGCCACATTACCCACCAACAACTCTAAGTTTGGACGAGCGCATCATGATTATGAACCGGTCGTCGATCCGGCTACCGGCGCAGTGACCAGCATTCTCTACGTCGGCCAGTACAATGTCTCCTATGCCGAGGCAAAGGCCGCCGGCGCCGATGACGAATGTGTACTTGCCGAATTTGACAGGAATGGCGATCCGAATCAGGCAGCGGCAACCCCCGACGCAATCTATGAGATGGATATGAACGGCAACGTCATCTGGTATTGGAGCTTCTGGCATCACGTGGTGCAGTCGTACGATCCAAATGGATACGTTACGCTCCCGGATGGCTCGACCCGTTCCACCTATCAGGCGGCTGTGGAACTGTATCCGGATTACCTCAAGGATCAAAGATCCAGGATTCAGGATTTCGGCCGGCTTAATATTAATATGGATGATCAGCGCCGTAACGGTCTGACCCTGGACTGGACGCACGTTAACTCCATGAGCTACAACCCGAAGAGAGACGAGATCGTTCTCAACGACCGTGAGCACGGAGAATTCTTCGTGATCGACCATAGTCTGACCACCGAGCAGGCCTACACGGCAATGGGAGATTTTGTCTATCGCTGGGGTAACCCCTCGAACTATGGTAAGGGACTTCCGCCTGACTGGAGACAGAACGGCCATGAGCAACTCTGGGGAGCCCATAATGTTCATTTCATTCAGGAGGGTTACAACGGCGAAGGCCATATCCTGATATTCGACAACGGTTCAAAGCGAGTGCAGGGTGCCGATCCGGTCATGTCCTCGTCCTTTGAAATCGATCCGTTCGGTGGAGGAGATCCCTATACCTCTGACTATATCCCCCAGGAAGACGCGGGCTATACGCCCGGTCCGGATATTGCTACCCAGTACGGCGGATACGGAAACTTATCCAAACAGGTTGTCTGGAAGTGGAGTACCAAGGAACTCAGCGTCTTTTCCGTCGGATTCCACAGCGCCCATATCTCGGGGACGCAGCGGTGTAAGAACGGCAACACCACGCTCGTCGCCGGTGAGAATGGCGAGATCGTAGAGGTGACCCCTGACGGTGAAGTGGTATGGAACTATATCTGTCCTGTGGCATCTGGAGAAGCTAAGGCTATTCACGGACCGTATGATGCCCCCAATCTGTTCCGGGGCTATCCGATTCCGAAGGATGATCCGCGCCTGGCGGGTAAAGACCTGACACCCGGTGCCACACTGACCGGTCGTATTCCGTCGACACTCGGCGAAGGGTTTAAATATCCCCAAAAGGTAACCTATACCGGTTGGGGCGCGGCTACTGTTTCGGGTGAAGGTGGTGGTGCTTCGGAAGGCAGCAGTGGTGGTGACGCCGGTGGTGTCTATTAAGTAGCTGCCGGACATTGCATGACCGTGCCGTTGTCTCTTGAATCATGATGTACGGTTCGGTATTGTAAGCTCAATCAACCGCAGATTACTGGTCGAAACAGTAATCTGCGGTTCTTTTTTGTAGCTATATATAAAATTACCAATTTGTTTATGCTTGAGGTGAAATCTGCGGCCGGAGCATTGCGGTATGGATTCACTGAAATGTGATGGATGAAAAAATTTATTGATTTCTCAAGCAGATTACATTAGCATGCCACCACATCGTTCGAAGCTGTCAGGATAATGGATATGAACATATTATGCGATTTATACTGGTGGTGGCTGGGGAAAAACAGAGAGTGACGTCTGTCCGCAGCCTAATGAACACGAAGACCGAAACCAACAATTAAGCCGTGGGCAGACGATGCCTGCGGCTTTTTTGCTGAATCGAGATAAGAATTTGAGGAGTGTGTTATGAAACAGACATTTATGCCGGACACCGCGACGGAAAAAGATCTGAAGGCAGTGCAGCTTGAGGGACTGAAATGGACCGTCGCACATGCCTATAACGGGTCCGATTTCTACCGCAGGCGTTTCGACGAGGCGGGAGTAAAGCCGGAAGACATTCGAAGTCTCGATGATTTGAAACGACTACCCTTTGTAACAGCCCAGGATCTTCAGGCACAGTACCCCTGGCCTCTTAGGTCGGTACCCTTTGAAAAGATCGTGCGCCTCCATGCATCGTCGGGAACGACGGGGAAGAGAAAGGTGATGATCTATACAGAACAGGATATTGACGACTGGGCGAACATGTTCGCCCGCTGCTACGAGATAGCCGGGCTCTCACGGGAGGACAGAATACAGATATGCGTCGGTTACGGGGTCTGGACGGCCGGTGTTGGGTTTCAACTCGGTTGTGAGCGGTTCGGCGCCCTTGCCATTCCCGCCGGACCGGGGAACCTGGACATGCAGATGCAGTTTCTCGTGGACTTTCAGCCTACCGTGATATGTTCGACGGCGTCCATGGGGCTCTTGATGGCCGAACAGGTTGAAGAGAGAGGGCTTCGTGATAAGATCAATGTAAAGAAGGTAATTTTCGGAGCTGAACGTTCGAATGATGCAATGAGAAACACCATAAAGGATCTTCTGGGCGCAGAACAGACCTTTGATATCCCCGGATTGACGGAACTATACGGTCCGGGAACGGGGCTGGACTGTGAATACCACACTGGTATTCACTACTGGTCGGATTATTATATCATGGAGTTGCTCGATCCCGACACGCTTGAACCGGTGGCCGATGGAGAAGTGGGGGAAATGGTGTACACGACGCTTCGCAAGGAAGGAGCCCCGCTGATCAGATATCGCTCACGAGATCTGACACGGCGTATTCCGGGTGTCTGCCCCTGTGGGTCACCTTTCCCGCGGCACGATAGAATTCTGGGTCGATCGGATGATATGTTCATCATCAGGGGAGTCAACATCTATCCGGGTCATATCGATGAAATCCTCTCCTTCCAGAAAGGAATCGGGAGTGAGTATCAGATACATCTTCACCGTGGAGAAGACGGGAAGGATTACATGTCTATGCGGGTGGAACGGGCCGAAGGGGGCGATCCCGCACATGATGAAAAGATAGCCGCCAAAATAAAGAGTGCTGTTAAAAAGGGCATCATGGTGAGCGGCGATGTGGAAATCGTCGATTATCAATCTCTCCCCAGGACAGAGAGGAAGGCAAAACGCGTATTTGACAACCGTGATTAGCCGCCTCTCAGTGGTATTGGATTTAAAATCCCATTCCAAATAGATGACACCTATCGCAATGACCCCTGCCCAAACAGCGGGGGTCATTGTTACGAAATCATATGAGCAGGTGGCCGGAAATCACGTTGGCATAATAAGGAGTTCTCGGAAATGGCGAAGGCATTGACTTCGCCAACGTGTTGTTATCTTCAACCCATAGCCGTTCACATCCTGTAAATCATCTCTATTGAGGTATCCCGTTGTACCATGGCCGCACACGGAATGGCATCTCATGACATCTGATCTTGATTCTTACGGCACCACCCTATAAATGAACATCATTCCCGGGAAGAGGAAAACCAAGATTAAAGATCAGACTGGATATCTGGATCAGATTTATCTGATAGGTGTGAGATACGGGGGAATATTGATTTATGTAACGGCCGGATACATACCTGCACACCAATGTACATTATATGGGAACAGAACTATTGGACACGTGACCCTCCTACCTTCTTCAGCAGTTCGAACACTATCCCGGTATCATGACGTTTGAAAGTTGAAACCGTCTTTATGGGACCTAATAACTGTTGACAGGCACACAAGGTTTTGCTATATGAAAGGCCATTCCGTAATACGGAATAATATGGCGCCACCCACACAGCCAGAATACGGTGGCTGATCTTTCATGGAACAGGACGAAAACCCATATGGAATGGAAAACAAATCAAGTTAAACCGAACAATCTTGTCCAGACGATCGAACGTGTCTCACAGATTCTCGAAATGGTCGGGCAAAACTCTCAGGGCATGAGTATCAAAGATCTGTCCACCGGTCTGAATCTCCCCAAAGGAACGATCCACCGCCTCCTTACATCTCTGTCCTATTTCGGTTATATCCGCCAGGACCCGGAGACAAAAAACTACTTTCTGGGTTTGAAGCTGATGGATCTGAACGCCCAGTTGAGCAACCAACTCGATTTTCGTAAGGTCGCAGAACCTATCTTGCGGGATCTGTCTCAGAAGACACGACAGGCGGTGCACCTGGTTGTTCTTGACCGGAATGCAGTGGTTTATGTTGACAAGATTGAGACACAACAGCAGGAAGGTGGTCTGAAAATGGCTTCACGGATAGGTTCCCGCAATCCGCTCCACAGCAGTGCTGTAGGGAAGGTCTTGCTCTCTTATTTTTCGGAAGAGGCCTTGGAGGATTTTCTTCGGAAGAGAGGGTTGCCCCGGCTGACGACCAATACGATTATAGATCCTGAAGCGTTCCGGAAGCATCTGAAGATCGTCCGAAATCAGGGATATGCAATCGACGACGAGGAAAACGAAAAGGGGATCCGTTGTGTTGGTGCTCCGATCTTTGACGGGAAGGGAAAACCCGTGGCCGCAATCAGTGTTTCGGGTTCGGTTTTCCAAGTGACTAAGAAGAGCATTAATGAAGTTATCAGAGGAGCGGTTACAGCAGCAGCAGCCGAAATCTCCCGTCGATTGGGTTTCCAGAATGGAGAATAGAGATGGGAAAGGGGGTGGATGAACGAATCTGCGACAGGAAGGGTTGACGAAGGAGATAGTTGGAACACGATATTTTTTCATAAAACCAGAAATCAGAGGAGAGGACGATGAAAAAAATAGTGTTGATGATTCTTTTGTTGTCGGTTGTGTGTATTCCATTTGCCCATGCGGGGTCTGTCAAACCGGTCGAGATGAAACTTGGCCACTTTGCGGCGGATTCTCATCCCGGAAATATTGCCAGTAAGATGTTCGCCGAGGCTGTGGAAAAACGGACTAACGGGGCGATCAAAGTCACGATTTATCCCAATAACGCTCTGGGCTCCCCGCCGGAGGTATTGGAACAGAACATTCTGGGCGCCGTAGATATGAGTCTGCCCACACAGGGTCAATTAGGTAAATATTCCAAAAAATTCAACTGCGTTATGCTTCCCTTCGTGTTCAACGACTATGCACAGGCGGACAAGGTCTTGGACGGTCCCTTCCTTGAATGGGCGGCGCCGGATCTGGACAAGGCCGGTCTGGTGTTCCTGTCCAACTGGGAGTGGGGGTTCAGAAATCTGACAAACAGCAAACATCCGGTGAACGTCCCTGCTGACGTCAAGGGATTGAAAGTACGCACGCCGCCGGAGCTGCCCACGCAGGCGGCTATGGAGGCCCTGGGGGCGGTGGTCGCGACGATTAATTTCAACGAATTGCAGATGGCTCTGAAGCAGGGGGTGGTAGACGGCCAAGAGAACCCGATTGCCGTTATCTATTCCAACAAGATTTATGAGACACAGAAATATCTTGCCATGACCGGCCACAACTACAACTGCATGGTTCATGTGATCAGCAAGAAGGTTTGGGACAAACTGACTAAGGAACAGCAGGAGATCGTTCGGGAAGAGAGCAAGAAGGCCGGCGATTGGATGAGGAAATCCATCCGCGATGAGGAAGCAAATCAGATCGGCAAATTGAAGGAGTTTGGGATGGAGGTTACCTATCCGGATAAGAAGGAATTCAAGAAGCTGATGAAGCCTGCCTATGACCGGATGAAGGCGGTCGCGGGTGAGGAAAATATCGCCGCGTTTGTCGAAATGGTGGAAAAAGCGAAGTAGGGTAGACAAGACCGGTGACGGGATGTTGAGATCTGCGGGATTCCCATAGTTTTCAACCCTCTTCACCAGCGATGTCTCAATGTTCGGAAGCGGAGAACCACGATGATCGCAATGGGTGCAAGGGGACTGATATGCTGACAGTGTCCATTTTTACCGTTCTTTTGGCATTCATTATCATGAACATGCCGATCGCCGCCGCCATGGGACTAACCGCGATCATCTTCTTCATCGGTTTGGGGAACGGATCACTGCTCACTATGCTACCGCAACGGATGTATGCTTCAACGACTGGTTTCACATTGCTGGCGATTCCCTTCTTCATTCTGGCGGCGAATCTGATGAACACGGGGGGTATAACGAGTCGGATCTTCCGTTTCGCAAAGGCCCTGATAGGTCACATACCCGGTGGCCTCGGCCAGGTGTGCGTCATCGCCAACGTGATCTTTTCCGGTATGTCGGGTTCGGCAATTGCAGATGCGGCGGGCCTCGGACAGGTTCTGCACAAGGCGATGGTGGACAATGGATTCAAACCGAAGTTTTCCGCTTCCATCGTGGCCGCCGCAGCGGCGATCGGGCCGGTGATTCCCCCCAGTATTCCTTTCGTTCTCTACGGGGCGTTGACCGGGGTTTCGGTCGGTAAGCTCTTTCTGGCAGGTTTTATTCCCGGAACATTAATGGCCCTCGCCATTATGATTGCCATCGCCTTTCTGGCCAAGCGATACGACCTGCCGAAGGAAAAGAGGGCCGATTTTCGGGAGATCGTAGTGAGTACGAAAGAAGCGTTTCTGCCTCTGCTCACACCGGTCATTATCATCGGCGGGATCCTCAGTGGGATTTTCACACCGACGGAGGCGGCGGTTGTCGCCTCACTATACGCACTGTTTTTGGGTTTTTTCTATCGGGACCTGAAATTGAAGGATCTGCCTGAGATCTTCTGGATTTCGATCAAGCAGACGATCAGTCTTCTTTTTATCATTTCGACTGCCGGTTTTTTCGGTTGGCTCACCATTCACCAGAAGATACCCGACCAGATTATCCTTTCCCTGACGAGCATGAGTCTGTCACCCTTTGGTATCATGGCGATGATCATCGGGATTGTGATGATCCTTGGTTGCTTCCTTGAAGGGAACGCAATCTTCATCATTACGATCCCGATCTTTATGCTGATTGCACAACAATTTGGGATCGACCTTATCAACCTTGGTGTCGTAATGACACTGCTGATCATGGTAGGAAACCTGACACCGCCGGTGGGTATGTGCCTCTTTGCAGTCTCCACTTTCAGTAAGGTAAGTATCGGGACTCTGTCGCAGGAGATTGTGCCGTATCTGATTGGAATATTTATCGTTACGGTGTTGATTGCCTATATCCCGCAGATTTCAACGTTTCTGCCGAATCTGATCATGGGGCCATAGGGGAATGCCATGGGATCCATAATGAACGTACTGACATTTATCGACAGAATGATCTTGAATGTACTGAAGATCATTACGATAACCAGTTTTGTTCTCCTGACGATATTGATCACCGCCAATGTAGTAGTCCGGTTTTTCCCCGTTGTTTCGCTGCATTGGTTCGACGAGATCATAGAGCTGCTCTATGCCTACCTCGTTTTCTACGGAGCTGCCGCCCTGTGGATTCTGCGGGGTCATATCAGTGTGGGAAACTGGATCGAAAAAGGCATCGTGAATCGGCGCCTGCGGCACCTTTACCGGATGTTCATCGAAGTGATGGTCCTCGTCTTTGCCGCGGTCTTTTTCTACTATTCTATGAGGTTGACGATCCTGGCGATGGATGTGACGAATGTTTTTGCGATTCCGAAGAGGGTCCTCTACTCCTGCATGCCGGCTGCGGGAATCCTGATGGTGATCTATTCGCTCCGGAATATCGTGGTCGAGCTCATCGAAATCAGAAAACCTGATGAGGAATATGGATAAAAAAAGTATTGATTATCAATCTCTCACCGGAAAGCAGGAGAAGTCCGGACGGATATGCGACCATTGTTATGAGCGAAAATAAAAACTTGATTTATTCATAAAATTGCTTTAAGTACCAACATACTGTTGTACATATGCGAGGAAAGATGAAAGCTTCTAACAGACTCTCAACAAACTGGTGGTGGTGGCAGAACATATCAGGGGGAGGTCTGTTCGGCGCGTAACAGCAGGGAAACATAGAAAACTGTAAAGGTCGTGAACAGATGATGTTCACGACCTTTTTTTTTGAATTCACGAAGTGCACGTTGATTGAAGGAGGTCACGAGGAGAAAGAGATGAAACAGAAAATCTTAATGGGAAATGAAGCGATTGGACGAGGTCTGGTTGAATCGGGTTGTTCGCTGGTTGCTTCATATCCGGGGACACCTGCTTCAGAGATATTGGAATCGGTCGTCACCTTCGCCGGCGAGACGGAAACACCGATGCATATCGAGTGGTCCGTCAATGAAAAGGTGGCCTATGAGATTGCCCTTGGAAACAGTTATACGGGAAAACGTTCCGCCGTTGCCATGAAACAGGTTGGACTGAACGTGGCATCCGATCCCTTTATGCGGTCTGCCTATCTCGGTGTTACGGGAGGGTTCGTGGTTGTCGTCGCCGATGATCCCGGTCCCCACAGCTCTCAGACGGAGCAGGACAGCCGGTCTTTTGCGCAGTTTGCCCGGATTCCCGTCTTTGATCCATCAAACCCGGCGGAAGCAAAAGAGATGGTGGAACGGGCCTTTCAGCTTTCGGAACAGTATGAACTTCCTGTCATGTTACGACCCACAACACGGGTTTGCCACGCCCGGCAGAATGTAAGGTGCCTGCCCCCTGAAGTCCTCTCGCGGAAGGCTCATTTCGAAAGGAATCCGGGCCGCTGGGTTGCCACGCCGAAATTTCTTACCGATCTTCATAGGCAGCTGAATGATAAGATTGATGAGATCGCCGAGCTTGAGTCGTTATCCCCTTCCTGTACCAGGGGCGCCGGTAACCTGGATGGATGTTGCATCATATCGTCGGGGGCGGCATATGCCAACACCTATGAGATTCTGGAAGATCTGGGATGCCTGGAAAGGGTTGATCTGTTCAAGGTCGATGTGCCCTATCCGTTGAACAGATCTTTTATCGAACGCGTCAACACAGACTATACCAAGATACTGGTTATCGAGGAGACCTATCCCACCATTGAAATGCAATTGTCGAATCGAGCGATGATGGGACGGATCTCGAAGGATGTTCCCGATTACGGAGAACTCACACCTGATCGTATCGAAACGGTTCTGAAGGCCTTTTTGCATATTTCCGGAAAAAGCGAACCCGATGAGGAGGAGGGGGGAGTCAGGCCGAGTCTCTGTCCCGGATGTGCCCACAGGGCGGCATTCTACGCGATCAGAAAGACATTCCCGAAAGGGATTCTTCCCAGTGATATCGGTTGTTATACCCTGGGGATGAACCTCGGTGCCGTCGATACCTGCCACTGCATGGGCGCCGGTATCAGCCAGGGGGCTGGTCTGTATCATGCCCATGCCGCGGACGGTCCCGACTATCCCACCATCGTTGCCACTATCGGCGACTCGACCTTCTTCCACGCGGGGGTCTCGGGGCTTATCAATGCCGTGTTCACAGGTGCAAGATTTATTATTGTGATTCTCGATAATTCGACCACTGCCATGACGGGGAATCAGCCCACACCGCAGGTGGGTGTCATGGCCGATGGAACGCCGGGAAATACCGTGTACATCCCCGATCTTGTAAAGGCGAGCGGGGTCAGGTTCTTGCGGGAATCGGATCCCTATGCCCTTGACTCCTTCATTTCTACCCTCAAGGAAGCGGACCGGTTCTGCCGGAGTGATGAAGGGGGGGTAGCCGTTATCATCTCAAAACACCCCTGTATCATGGATCGTGAAGCGCGGAAACATCAGACCCAGTACCGTGTGACCGTAACCGAGGAGTGCACGGGGTGCAAGGTCTGCATCAAACAGTTCGAATGTCCCGCACTCGTTTATGATGAAGCGTCGGAGAAGGTCTTTATTGATCAGAACAGTTGTATCGGCTGCGGTATCTGTAGTGCGGCATGCCCGGTAGGCGCGATTGTCGCTGAGGAAGTGGGAGGTGAAAAGTGAAACAGCAGATTATTATCAGCGGGAAGGGTGGACAGGGAGTTCTCTTTGTGACGCGTCTCCTTGCCGAAGCGGGGATGGAGATGGGACTCGATGTCTTGACGGCGGAGACGCATGGAATGGCCATGCGCGGCGGAACCGTGATCTCCCATGTAAAGATCGGCTCTTTTAAGAGTCCTCTTATACGAAAGGGCCTGGCCGATACCGGGCTGTTTCTTACCCATTCCAATGTCGCCATCCATGCCGGCTATCTCAAACCGGATGGTTCCTGCGTGGTGAATACGGATCGCGCCGGTGCGTATAAGGCGGTTGACGCCACCGCATATGCCAAGGAAATAGGTTCGTTGCTGGTGACGAATCTTGTTCTTTTAGGGTATGCCGTTTCGCAGGGGACGCTCTTCTGCAATGAGGCGGTAATGAAAAAGGTTATCAAAGAGGCTTCAAATCCCCGGTTTGCAGATCTGAATCTCCGGGGATTTGAACGGGGATTACAACTATAAAAGGAGGTTTTTCATGAGAAGAGAAAAGAGATTACTGAGAAGAATTTGTGTCTGTACGGCCGCGATAGTGCTGTGTGTGATGGGCGCCGTACCGGCGGTTTCGGCAAAGACCACGACTTTGTCCTATGCGAACTTTCCCCCGGCGTCGACCTTTCCCTGTGTGCAGATGGAACAATGGAAAAAAGAGGTCGAGGGCCGCACGAATGGAAGCATCAGAATCAATACCTTTCCGGGCGGCACGCTCCTGGGGGCAAAGAACATGTTTGACGGCATTGTAGCGGGACAGGCCGATATCGGCTGTTTTGCCATGTCCTATCATCCGGGGCGGTTCCCCGTGGTCGAGGCAATCGACTTGCCGCTGGGGTGGCCGAACGCGACGGTGGCAACCATGTCGCTCCTTGATCTGTACGAAAAATACAAGCCCGAATCCTTTCAGAAGGTCAAGGTTCTCACCATGTTTACCTGTCCTCCGGCGAATATCATGTCCATAAACCCCGTACGTACACTTAAGGACCTGAAGGGAATGGAGATTCGGGCGGCAGGCACGGGTGTCAAGGTCTTCGAACTCCTGGGAGCCAGTCCCATCGGGATGCCCCAGTCGGATGTTCCCGACGCGCTCCATAAAAAAGTTATCCAGGGGATGGCCTCTTCTCTCGAAGTGATGAAGGACTTCAACTATGCGGAGTACTGCCGGTATATTACCATGACCAACCTGCAGGTGGTGACCTTTGGTGTGGTGATGAATCTCGATCGCTGGAACTCACTGCCCCCCGATGTACAGAAGGTAATGGATGATCTGTGCCGCGAGCAGGCAGAGTGGACGGGACGCTATGTCGATGAACACGTCAATGAAGCGGTCCGTTGGTCGAAAGAGAAGTACAACGTTGAGGTCATCAAATTCGGTCCAGAAGACGAAGCCGCAAAGACTAAACTCCTCGCGCCTCTTGTCGACGGATATATTCAACGGACAGGATCAAAGGTGCCGGCTGCGAAGATCATTGATGATATTATGACGTTCAAGAAGATCAATACGGGAAAATATCAGTAGAAATCGGAGATCAGTATCATGATGAATCTTATTGCATCCATGGAGAGGATGAGCCGTATTCTGAATAAACTTCTGATCGCGATTGCCGGTCTCTTCCTCGTGGCAATGATGTCCCTGGCCGGCGCTAATGTGGTGCTTCGAAGTTTCGGCGTTCCCGTAAAGGGTACCTTCGAACTTATGGGGCTCTTCGGTGCCGTCGTTGCCGCTTTTGCTCTGGCCAAGACGCAGATAGAACGGCAGCATATAGCCGTGGATGTGCTGATCAGGGTCTTCCCGGCCGGGGTGAAACGTGCCCTCTGTGTCGTTAAGTACCTGATCGGTGCGATCTTTTTCATACTGGCTGCCTGGCAGACCGGACAACTGGGGACGAATCTCTGGCAGGTCCACGAATTGTCAGAGACGCTCCGAATAGCCTATTTCCCCTTTGTGTACGCCGTCTCTCTCGGGTGCGTCATGATCGCTCTGGTACTGATAATCGAACTGTTGAAGGTCTTTAACGGAGAAGGGGAAACGAAATCATGAGTGTCACCGTCGTCGGTTTATTGGGAATCGGAATACTGCTCTTTATGCTCCTCTTTCTGGGAATGCCGGTTGGTTTTACCATGGCCGTGGTCGGTTTCGGGGGATTCTGGTACCTTATCTCCTTCAAGGCGTCTTTGGGCATGGTGGGTTCAGAGCTGTGGAATACCTTTTCCTCATACGGGCTCACCATGGTTCCCCTCTTTGTCTTTATGGGGCAGATCTGTTTCTATTCGGGACTCAATGAAAGGCTCTTCAAGGCGACCCATACGGTGACGGGCCATGTCCGTGGGGGCCTTGCAATGGCGACGATATTCGCCTGTGCGGGATTTGCTGCCATCTGCGGTTCGAATACGGCCACGGCGGCTACCATGACCGCTGTCGCGCTCCCGGAGATGAAAAAATATAAGTATAATCCCGCCCTGTCCGTCGGTTCCATTGCCTGCGGTTCCACCCTCGGCGTGGTCATACCCCCCAGTCTGGTCCTTATCCTTGTGGGTCTCTATACGGGACAGTCTATCAGCAAGCTCTTTTACGGGGGGATACTGGCCGGATTTTTACTTGCCGCCTCATTCATGGTGACGATTGTTATCCTGTGCTGGTTGCACCCCGATTGGAGCCCTCGGGGCGAGAAAAGGACATTGGAGGAGAAGATAAAGGCCCTCCCCGGGTTTTTCGAGGCATTCCTCCTGTTCGCCCTTGTCATGGGCGGTCTGTACGCGGGTGTCTTTACCCCGACGGAAGCCGGCGCCGTGGGCAGCATTCTGGCCCTCATAATCAGCGTTATGAGGCGAACATTAACATGGAAGGGATTTACCGCGGCCGTGGTCGACACGCTTCAGGTGTCCTGCATGGTTTTCGTTCTCATAGCCGGAGCGGTCATGTTCAGTCGTTTTCTTGCCTTAACCCGGATTCCCTTTGATATTGCCGACTGGGTCGCCGCGCTTCCCTTTGCGCCGGTTGCCATATTGGGTGTTATATTCATTATTTATATTATAGGCGGAGCCTTAATGGATTCCCTCGCCCTGCTTCTGATCACCATCCCCATCTTTTTCCCCGTAGCCGAGAAGCTCGGGTATGATCCGCTCTGGTTCGGGGTAATCATAACCGTCATTACCACCCTCGGTGCCGTAACGCCTCCTGTGGGTGCCTCTACCTACGTGGTGGCCGGGATAGCCAAAGATATCGGATTGGGCAGTGTATTCAGGGGAGTCCTCTATTTTCTGCCCGCCTATATCGTCTGTATCATCTTGTACATGGCAGTGCCCGAGATTATTACATATCTGCCGAGTCTGATTCGATGAAAAGCGCTTGCGATACATAAAAACTACCTAAGGAACGCAAGATTCGATGCTGAAAAAAATAGATCACATTGGTATTGCCGTTCAAGACATGGATGCGGCGCTGGATATTTATGGTCACGTTTACGGGCTGAAACCGATAAAAAGAGAAGTGCTCGATGAAATAGAAGTCGAAATTGCTTTTATACAATTAGGCGAGGTTCTCATAGAGCTATTGGCGCCAACGAAACCGGGAATTGGAAGTATAGGACAATTTGTGGAAGAAAATGGAGAAGGATTTCATCACATGGCTTATCGGGTTGCGGATATTGATCGTACCTTACAGCACTTACGAGACAGCAATATTCCTCTCAGAGACCAGAAACCGAGAAATGGAGGCGATAAATCAAGGATAGCCTTTATCGAACCAACAGCCACCCTCAATGTTTTGACCGAACTCGTGGAAAGAATGGGTGAGGTTCAGGAGGAGTAATATAGACAGATCAGTGAAATTAGCGATAGGTTTTGTCATCTCGGTGTTTACCATGAGAAGAGAAAGCATCTGATAAACAAAGACTGTAGTCGCCTCAGACCTGCAGATGTGAATAGGATCAATTCGATCCTCTGTGCTGAAGGGATATCATTCGGGACGATGCAGTCTTTTCTCGCCGATTTATCTTAGGACTCCTTCATAGTTCATCCCTTCGAACCCTTGAAGGAAGTAACCTCCCCCTGCAACCAGTCGATCCACCCTCCTATACCCACACCGGTCTTGCATGACACCTCGAAAATCTTCAGATTCGGATTCAGGATCAGAGCCCGCTGCTTCAATGCCGTTATGTCGAAATCGCTGAGGGACAGGTAATCGATTTTATTGACCAGCAGCACATCACAGATGGAGAACATGAGTGGGTATTTGAGGGGTTTGTCGTCCCCCTCGGGTACGCTCAGGATCATCACGTTTTTGTGGGCGCCTGTATCGAACTCGGCGGGACAGACGAGGTTCCCCACATTTTCGATGATGACCAGATCGAGTCCGCTGATGTCCATGGCATCAATGCCCTGTGTAACCATGGCAGCATCGAGGTGGCAGAATCCTCCCGTTCGGAGCTGAATAGCCGGGATTCCTCGGGCGGCGACCTTTTCCGCATCGACCGTGGAATCGATGTCCGCTTCAATAACGCCGAGGCGTATCTTTCCGGCAAGGCCTTCGACGGTCCGGAGGATTAGACTGGTCTTTCCCGAACCCGGTGATGACATGAGATTGAGGAGCAGTGTGTGTGTCTCCCGGAGGCGTTTCCTCATCTCTCCTGCACGCTTGATATTGTCGGAGAGGATATCCTCCTTGACCTCTATGAGTCTCACATTTTCCACTACAGTACCTCCATGTTCTTGATGTAATATTCACGCCCCGAAATAAGTGTGCACCTATTCCCCCTGCAGGTCGGACAGATAAGATGCTCTAGGTTCTTTACGTCCGCTTCATATGACTCAGAACAGTCATTACACCGGACGATGACGGGTGTCCGTTCGATCTTGAGCTTTGCACCCTCAGCCAGAGTATCCTTACTGAGATAGTCAAAATAGCGCTGAATCCATTCGTCTTCAAGATCGCTGAGTGTGCCGATCCTCAGATGCACAACCATAACCTTGCGGACACTGTTTGCCTGGGCGTGTTTCAGGACGACATTCAGAATGTTCTCCGTAATGGACAGTTCGTGCATGGGGATAACAGGGCCTCACCCACGGGCTTTCAAGGCGGCGTAAACCCTTTCGTGAGTGGGAACCGGTAGCCCACGTTTTTTCCCCTCATTGACGATGAATTCGATAAACGTACCTAGTTCGGTACGCTTCCCCTTCTCGAAATCCACCTGGAGCGATGTCTTAGTCTCATAGGGAAACCCTCTGGATTTCTCAATGGTTGATTCCTTGATATCATCGGGGAAATTAATTCCGTATGCCTTGGCAAGGGCAAGCAGTTCATCCAGGAGGCTACCCATCAGTTCCATGCCCTCTTTGTCTTCCAGAATTCCCCCTATGGTGGTGTTAAGAAAGGTCGTCGCATTCGCGAGGGGAGAAACGAAGAGGTACTTTTCCCATGCGATTTGATTGATATCGCTCCTATATCGGGCGTCGATACCCGCTTTCCGGAAGATATCTTCTATGCGTATCCAGTCAGGTTCATCGCTCGTTTCATTCCCGAAGAACATCTTGCATGATCCCCCGACCTGCTGACAGACGCCAGGCCCAAGGACATGAGAGCTGATGTATACACACCCGTTCCATATCTTTCCTTTGTCGAGAACGGACTTCAATTTCTCCGTGTTGTCCACTCCGTTCAGCACGGTGATGACAACGGTGTCTTCGCTTATATTGGGCGCGAGCAGACGCGCGCTTTCCGCCAGATCATACCCCTTGGTACACAGAAGGACGATATTGAAGATACCGCAGTTCGACGGATCATCGGTTGCCAGAGCCGGTCTTGCCGTGAAATCCCCCGATGCCGCACTCATCACGTGCAGGCCGTTCTCCTTGATAGCCTTCAGGTGCGCCCCTCGTGCTATGAAAACGATCTCCACATTTTCATCATCCGCATAACCTCTTGCCAGCAGACCTCCGTAATAACCGCCTACACCGCCTATTCCCATGATTGCTATCTTCATCGGCATGCCTCCTGTTATATGTTACCGTGCGGGGCACGGAAGTTAAATAAATATTTTGTAAAGATTCCAATTCTTTTTAGTGATGCTTCCATCTTATTAATCATAAGAAAGGCGAATCTCTTCATCCACCAGAGTCGGCTGAATAATTTCCTGCCACACAGAGGTATTCCATGTCCCCAGCTGATCATGCATCAGAAGGTACTTTTGCGGTATGGGATGAGTGCCATAGACGACTTCAATGCCGTACCTCTTTTCGATAAAGTCATGAAAATAGGTGATACGGGGACATGGCGGGTATCCCACAATCAGCCCGGTGGCGAGGTGTATTACGTTCGCCCCGTTTTTGGTCATTTCATCCACGGCATATTCGATGTTGCCTCCGGGACATCCGTCGCAGGAGGTATATCCCACAATCTCAGCATCCATATCTTTGTACCGACTGAAGGCCCCCTCTCTGTCTTTCAACGATCTGAAACATTTACCGCCTGCACATCTCCGATACCGGTCGCAGATGATTATCCCGATCTTGATCTTTTCGCTCATATTTAATGTATCTCCTTTTTTGTTTTTGACACGCAATATATCCCCTCTCCATCATACCCGGGACCAAAGCACTGATTATCGGACGTACACTCGGCCTTTAGAAGATCGCCGGGCTTCCGGTGATTGAACAGTTTCGGTGTGACAGCTCCGTCATCGATGGCCATCCCCTCCCATGTAGCCGATCGAACGAATCGGTTCGGCAGATTCATCTCATTGATCGAACTGTTTTCAAATAATCTGTTCATGTTTTCTCTTTTCCTATCGTTCCGAAGCAGTAACATATGTTGAGAGATAAACCCCAGTTTTACTTTCATGGTGCGTAAAGTCAAGGAAAAGATGGAAAAACAAGAAAGGAACATGCCTGTCCTATGCAAGAAATAGAGCCGCATCTATTTTCGGGATTCAACCGTGTCGAAGCGGTGCGTAATGTACGCAAAGAGCCCATTCCCAGGGACGATCATTGATGAGTTGTCGAATCGCTATCTGCGAAAAAACCACACGATCAGAGAAATCACAATGCTTATGAGAAGCATCGTTGTGATGGGAAAGTATACCTTGATGTTCGGCTTGTCGATCAGGATATCGCCGGGCAGGCGCCCGAAGGGTATGGCACCGAGCCACGGCCAGAGAAGACCCGCGATGATGAGCAGGAGGCCGAGAATAATCAGGAATTTTTGCATAATCGTTTCCTCGTAGAAATAAGATCGTTCCTCCGGCAAGACCGGTCACACGATCAGTGATTCAAAGGGACGAATCGTTCGTATTTCAGCCCGGGGCGCGCTCGCGGATACCCGTTTGAGAAACCCCGCCATATCCAGAAAGGGCAGGGTCCGTACCCTACCGTCTTTCGATATAGGGGAGAAAAAATCATCATAGTGAAAGGGGATGATGAGCTTTGGCTGCAGTATCTCCGGCAGACGGGTGCAGTATTCCGGAATCTTCTTCCACCCCGGAACGCACATGAAGAGCACGTCGCAACAATGCCCTTCTATCTCCGACTCAATAAAATTTGCGCTCCCGGCGTGCATGATTATGACCCCTCCCATCTCCACTTTCGGCATATACATGTCGCCGAGCCGGTATTCACGGGCTCTCATAGGCAGACGGTTTTCAGGGTTGATCTCTCCCTGATAGGGTGTTTTCCCCCCGAGGACCAGTCCGTGTAATGACCGTATCATGGTAACGGCTGTGCCTCCCGGCAACTCGATCCGTTCGCCCCCCTTGCATACGGTAACCGTACCCGGTTTCCCATAGAGGACCATCAGTGTCTCGAGGCTGGCACTTCCAATCAGCGGACAGGCGAGATGCCTTGCGAATATAGGAATGTCGAGGACGTGGTCGAGGTGTGTATGCCCCGCTATGATCGCCGATACCCTGCCTGGCAGTGTTTCGAGATACCGTTCTATCAGGTCCGATTTCGGCTCCGGCCAGCCGAAAAAGATTTCGTTCTTCCCGGATCGGGAATGATAGGGATCTATCAGGACGGTTTTATCCCCATCGGTACACTCAACCCCTGCGGTGCCGGTCCAACGAATCATTACCATACCTATCCCTCCGACAGATTATTCCGGAACATGACCCCTCCCTTTATCCCCCCGCGGCCATGGCAAAAAACGGGGCATGGTTTGATGTGAAGACGGGAGGATCCCTTCGCAGGATCGACTGGACCGCTCCATTTCTCCTGAACTCACGATCCAGAAACATTCGTACATCTTTTCTGTCCCATCCCCCCGGATGCCTGAACTGTCGGTAGAGAGTCAGGTCGCCGGAATAAAAATCATCCGTATCAAGACACTCCGCATCCGGGCCGTAGGCGGGCATGTTGAAGATGGCAAGATTAAGGTAACCGATATAGTGCTGATGGTCTATAATATATGCGAGCGTTTTTTTCGCCTCTTGGTACGTTTCGGCCGGTGTCCCGAAGAGAAGATACACATATGTAGCTATGCCGGCATTCGTGAGATTTTGCAATGCACACGATGCTTCAGACAGATCAATCCCCTTGCCGAGTGCGTCAAGAACGGACTGGTCCCCCGATTCGAGGCCGATCTTCAGCATGACGCACCCGGAGCGTTTCAAGCTTCTGCAGAAGTCGAGGTCCGTGAGCTGGCGGGTTATGCGTGCAAAACCGTACCAGGGGATGCCGGGGGGATTATCGATGATTGCCGCCAGGAGCGCCGGACTCATGGCGTTATCGAGAAAATGTATGAGACAGGGTTTTTTCCCGTCGATGAGTTTTCCTATATCGGAAATCACCTCTTTCACCGACAGCGGTGAATAGGAATTGCCCTCGGCCTTCTCCGGGCAGAAGGTGCATCTTCTCCAGTAACAGCCGCTTGACGCGCTGTAGGGGAGGACAAAGCCGGGTGACAGATAGGGGCTTTCATAAAAAGGGCCGTAGTCCGGTACAGCGGTTCCATCCGAAGAAGTCAATCCGAGCATGTCAAGGAGAGGACCTTCACCCGGCCCCGCCACCATATCGTCAACGATGCCGTCAAAGGGATTGCTCCAACCGGGGTTGCTGAGCCAGGATGTTACAAGGCCTCCGCCAAGGACCACTCTCGCGTCCGGGCAGAGTCTCCTGATGAGTCCGATCAAGGAAAAGGTCGGTATGGCCTGACTCAAATAGTTCAGTGAAATTCCAATAATGGAAGGTTGTTCATCTCCGAAGAGATTCGACAGCCGCTCCATGTAATACCCGTAAAAGGGACTTTGCTCCGGCTGCTCCGATGCCCGTATAAGATCGAAACTTCTGAGTGGCGAGAGGGTGAGGTCTTGATAGTTCGCGAGACCGACATGGACGCCGTAAGAGATTGCAACTCGATCGAGAAGGTGGTCTATATCCTTTACAGCCCGCCCGTAGCGGTCGATATGTGTGTAAAGATCCTGGTGGCGTAACGCGGAAAGATGTGCATCGAGGTGCCGCGATGCCCGCCTGGACCAGGTATCATCGGCCTCAATGGGACATTTCAGAAGACTCATCAGGCCTTCGAGATTGGCATCCAATACGCGGCAGTGAACAGCATGTTCACCAAGTATCCCCAGGAGCTTTGCAATCCCGGCAGGTGGCTCGCACGGTCTTACAACCGGAGGATTGATCAAAAGCATAGATAAAAAATCCGCAATTTGCGCGCAAGCATTCTCTCACTGTGTGATGTCGACTTACGCGTACTGTTTAATTGAAAAGTTGGTACAAGCATTTTCAATGGTTTTACGAAACCGTGATCCCCCTCGCCTTCATGAGATTCTTCCAGAACGGTTTGTACAGGAAACTCTTCTCATCCAGTCCGCACAGTTGTTCGAACATCGGTCTGGTGACCGTGAAGGCAAGCAGATCCGGGTCTATATATCGGCGCATCGCGATGTCCGTCGCGCCGATGACCGCCTGCGGCATGTTCAAGTCGTCAAAGAGGGCCACAATCTGCGAACATCCCGACCCGAACGGCGATATCACCGGCGTCGGTTCGCCCGGAGCGCTGTTATATTGAGCACCCAGCATGAGCAGACCCAGTTGATCGGGATTCACATAAAAGGTGACGGTCTTGAGGTGTTCGTACTGATCTTCATGCAGCGGGCCAATGAGGAGGTGGGGGTGTTCCTGCTGGTAGCCCTGCCGGTAATCCAGCCACTGATTCATCAGGTTGTGCGATGCTTTCAGCCCTTCATCATCAACCAGGAATGTGACAAAATCCTCCCGCGACCGTGCCACCACGCCGCAGAGCCAGTAGCCGGCCCCACCGCAGCCGAAGTTCTCCTGTGTGATGTGAAGGGTCTTCCCGCGAAGCCACTGTTTGTAAAAGGCGAACGTGCACGCCCACACCCCCGGTTTGGGCTCCACCAGCGGTTTGAACGGCGCCGTATCAGGCGCATCGTAGAATCCTATGAGGGGAATCTTCAGTCCAAGTTTTTCATGCAGCTTTTTCGAATCCGGTTGCATATCAACCTCCTATCTTGCTGCGCGCCGGGTAATCGGCCGTTTAACCGGTACCCTGTGACAATACGTAATATTGTCCCGACCGCGTGTATTTAAAGGTCGTCACTATCACCGTCAGGGAGTTCCAGCAGCGGGACGGGCTGAACGGCGCTTCCCGCGATTCCCCTGATGGAACTGTACATGTGATTCGTATTCAGGAGCACCTTTTCTATCTGCTTCTCTCTCTTTTTCCAGATCCCGTTCATCGCCCTTTTTTCCGCTTCCAGGTCCATGTGCATCTGGGTAAACCCTTCCACGATAGCCTCTACCTGGAGCCGGAATTCGTTGCCGGTCAGGTAGTCATAGATCATCCCCATCTTGTCGCCCTTGTTCTCCTGGACCGCCACCGCACTGCTCAATCTTACCACGGATTCCCTGAGGACGACGCACAAGCCCTTGAATTCTTCGAAGGTGCATACCCATATCCCGTCCTTCAGTCCCATCCGCTCCATATCGGCCGGCATGGATTCGGTGACCAGCACACCGATATCGGCGCCCCTTTCCCGGATATCGTCTCTGAACTTTTCGATCCATCCGGGCTGGAATCCCTTTGTCCGTTTGCTTTCGTAGTAGATTGTTCCGCAGTTTTGTCTGGTCCGCGTATTGACGATCTGAAGGCAGTCGGCGCCCTTTGCACCCTTTTTAATCTCTTCGATGGTATCGAGGGGGAAATTGGTGCCGAGCCATTCCTCGATCGCCAGTTCCTGCACCTCGCCCTGGAGTTGCATGGACCCCTGTTCGG
>Ga0116164_10001036_pt1 | contig 21588 bp, 18 predicted proteins | sample AD_UKC109_MetaG_FD_89888 | JGI IMG/M metagenome (GOLD analysis project Ga0116164, IMG submission 89888) | Active sludge microbial communities of municipal wastewater-treating anaerobic digesters from Hong Kong - AD_UKC109_MetaG | ecosystem: Engineered > Bioreactor > Anaerobic > Digestate... | reverse complement strand
TTAATATCTTCGACCGGAACGCTACCGAAGCTATTCACAGATACTCAAAGGGTATTCCTCGTCTTATCAACATTATATGCGATGCCGCCCTCGTCTACGGATATGCCGACGAACTGGAAATAATCGGTGAAAACGTAATTGAAGAAGTGGTAAAAGACAGGGATACAGGAGGCGTGCGTACCAAGGATATCAGCAATAGATACCCACGATCCACGCCTGCTATTGGGGGAGGAATAACGGGGGAGGCAACTAAGAAATTTCGGGATATCGAGAAAAGAATAGACGTTCTTGAAAAGACGTTATATCGTATAAATAAGGAGTTAGATACATTAACCTCCTCCAAGGGAAAACGGGATGAGCTTGCTCTTGAACTCACAAAGATGTTACAACAAAGTATAAAAAACCGGTCAGATCTTCTACTGACAATACTCAAGTCGGAACAAAAAAGCAAACTAGATGAAAAAGAAGTAGCACAAAACATCAAATACCTGTTTAAGGATGCATAGAGCAATGAAATTGCGAAAATTACCGTGTGACATGGGGGAATTGCCCTTTTTTCTGTTTTATTAGTAATAGCTTTCGTACAAATAATAAGCAGAAAAAATCTTATCTTTTTATTGTCTTAATCCCTTCGGTACTTTAAAGTTTCATTGATCCTCCCTCCAATACATGTTTGTCCGTCCTCTCTTCTATGTACACTTATACATTATGCGGTGTGAAAGTGTCTTGCTCAAACCAATAGAAAGATTTATTTTTCTTTTACAATCCATATCCTATTATAGGTTTTCAGCTATAAATAAAATCATACTTTTTGCGTATTGATTGTTATCTCAAAACATGTTTTATTAATTTCAAATTTTAAAGCTGGGATAATTAACGATGTTGGTATAAATTATTAATGGCACAAAAGTTGCTAAATTTTGGTTCATAAAACCATTTGGAAACAGAGTTGACCATGAACACAAAACCTCTTCAACAAGCAGATAATGTCCTTAAATTCAATGAATGGGTAGAACCTGGATATCGTCTTCATAACATGCATTTTTTCCATGAACAGCTCCGTATGGAAAGAAGGAGATCGGAACGATCCGGTAAACCTTTTCTGTTGATGACCATGGAGATTGCTCACCTTGCCCAAAAAAGCAAAGGGAAACTTACCCTGAAAAAGATAGTGGCCGAGATAAACAGCCTTACGAGGGAAACAGACATCAAGGGTTGGTATGCCGATGGATCGGTTATTGGAATTATATTCACTGAAGTCAGTGATAATAGCAAAGATATGGTAACAGAGAGTATAATCAGCAGAGTAAAAGCCAACCTCTTTAGTATCATCCAACCGGAAATGATGAGGGAAATCAATATATCTCTTATATGGTTCCCTGATAAAGATGACAAATTTAACAATAATTACACGCCCAATGAGCTCTTCTATCCCGATCGCGTGGAAAATAACAGACAAAGAAAATTTGCCCTATTTGTCAAGAGGGTGATGGATATCACGGGCAGTCTCGTGGGACTTGCCCTGTTTTCTCCCCTTTTTATCATTATACCCATCCTTATCAAGGTATCTTCAAAGGGACCGGTGTTTTACAAACAGCAGAGAACCGGTTTGTTTGGGAAGGAATTCACCTTCCTCAAATTCAGATCCATGTGGGATGGCTGTAAAGAAACGGATCATAAAAATTATATAAAAAATCTCATTTCCAGTCGAACAGATCAAAACGTGGAAAATGGAGAGATCGATAAGAATCACCTCTTCAAAATGAACCATGACGACAGGATTACCCCCATAGGACAATACCTGAGAAAGACAAGTCTCGATGAACTTCCGCAGTTTATAAATGTGTTAAAAGGAGACATGTCTCTTGTCGGACCAAGACCACCCATTCCTTATGAACGGGAGGAATACGAGATATGGCACATGAAGAGAATAATCGGAATGAAACCGGGCATTACGGGTCTCTGGCAGGTAGAAGGACGAAGCATGTGTTCCTTTGACGATATGGTCCGCCTGGATCTCAAATATATTGAAGAGTGGTCCATCTGGATGGACATAAAAATTATGTTAAAGACACCTTGGGCCGTGATAAGCGGCAAAGGGGCTTATTAGGTAAAAGGGGAAACTCTGATGATTCGTATTGCTATTGTCGGTTATGGTTATTGGGGTCCCAATATCGTAAGAAACTTTTTCAGCACCAAAGGAATAAAAGTTGCTTCAATCTGTGACCCAAACCCTAACGCCCTGAAGAAGGCATCAACTATATATCCCTGCACATATGAGAAAAACGCAGATCCTTCTCTCATAAGGCTGACCTCAGATCATAACGAAGTCACCAACGCTCCCGACATAGATGCCGTAGCGGTTGTGACGCCCGTTTCAACCCATTACGAAATCGCGAAAAAGGCTCTCATGAACGGGAAACATGTATTTGTTGAAAAGCCTTTTACATCTTCGATCAGTGAGGCCGAGGAATTGATCGAGATAGCCGACAGAAAAGGCCTGACAATCATGGTGGATCACACCTTCCTCTTCACGGGGGCGGTGAAGAAGATCAAAGAACTGATTGATGATAATGTATTGGGAAATCTGTATTATTTCGATTCGACACGAGTTAATTTGGGGCTTTTTCAGCATGACGTTAACGTCATCTGGGATCTTGCGCCTCATGATCTGTCCATCATGGATTACGTTATTGGGAAAAAACCTCTTGCAATCTCTGCCACAGGCACAGCCCATCTAAACGGGAAGGAAGATGCCGCCTTTATTACTGTTTTTTTCGATAATCATATAATCGCTCATTTCAATGTCAACTGGCTCTCACCGGTAAAGATCAGAAGCACCCTTATCGGTGGAGACAAGAAAATGCTTGTATGGGATGATCTTGATGCGGACGAAAAAATCAGGATCTACGACAAGGGAGCCGATCTGACGACACAGGAGAGCATCCATAAGCTTCTTGTAAGCTATCGGTCCGGTGATGTGTGGGTTCCGAAGATCGATCAGATTGAGGCATTGAAGATGGAAGCTGATTATTTTGTCGACTGCGTAACGAACAACAAGACACCGATCAATGACGGGTCAGCCGGTCTCAGAGTTGTCCGTGTCCTCGAAGCGGCCAACAAATCGCTCAAACAGAGAGGTATGCCTGTAACATTATGAACGAATACCGATGCATAGCCGATGATGTCGAACTTGGCAAGGATGTACAACTGTCAAAATTCATAAACCTCTACGGATGCTCGATTGGTGAGAACACAAAGATTGGAGCATTTGTCGAGATTCAGAAAAACGCAAAGATCGGCAGTAACTGCAAGATATCGAGCCACACCTTCATCTGCGAAGGCGTAACCATTGAAGACAATGTTTTCGTGGGGCACAATGTCACGTTTATCAACGATACCTATCCCAGAGCAACCAATCCCGACGGGACATTGCAGACCGAGAGAGACTGGAAGGTCGAAACCACCCTCGTCAAAAAAGGAGCATCCATCGGTTCAGGCACAACGATACTGAGCAGGGTAACAATACATGAAGATGCAATTGTCGGTGCCGGAAGTGTTGTGACAAAGGATGTTCCACCCAACACCAGAGTTGCCGGTAATCCCGCCCACCCGCTTCAGGAATGCGCTACCCCCAACAAGAGATAGAGAAATCCTGGCCTTACACCGGGTTTTCGTGGTAGAATTAGACGGTATGTGTACAATAAAAGCGGGAGGTTAAAACTTCCCTTACCTGTAAGCGTATATGAGTGACAGAAGCCGCTTGCAGATTATTAAACTCTCTCTGACACATAAGGACAAATCAAGAAAGGAAATAATCCGATGAATGTCCCTTTTCTTAATCTCAAAGTTCAGTACAAATCCATACAAAACGAAATTCAAGACGCAATAAGTCAGGTAATAAACAATACGGCGTTTGCAGGAGGACCATTCGTCGCCCGTTTCGAAGAAGAGTTTGCGAGTTTCTGCGGATGCCAGCACGCCATCGGAGTGGGCAGCGGGACGGATGCTCTCTGGCTTTCACTTACAGCACTCGGCATAGGTGAGGGTGACGAAGTAATCACCGTCCCCGATACATTCATAGCGACCGCGGAGGCCATCAGCTTCTGCGGAGCAAAACCGGTCTTCGTCGATGTAGATCAGGACACTTACAACATGGACCCCAATCGGATTGAAGCAGCGATAACGCAACATACAAGGGCAATTATACCTGTTCATCTCTTCGGCCAAATGGCCGATATGGATCCTATCATGGAGATTGCCCGAAGGTACGGACTCTTCGTCGTGGAAGACGCCTGCCAGGCACACGGAAGCGAATACAAGGGTAAGCGATCTGGATCCATCGGAGATATGGGATGTTTCAGTTTTTATCCCGGGAAAAACCTCGGAGCTTATGGGGAAGCAGGAGCGGTTGTAACCAACAACTCCGACCTGGCTGAACGCATGCGGATGTTCCGCGATCACGGTCAGGCCAAAAAATATTACCATGGCATGATAGGATGGAATGCCCGCATGGATGGGATACAGGGGGCCATACTCAGCACAAAACTTAAACACCTTGACAACTGGACAGAGGCAAGAAGAAAAAATGCATCACTATACACCAGTCTTCTCGCAACTTCCGACAACATCATTACTCCGAGAGAAGCAGATTATGCTAAACATGTATACCATGTTTATGCCATTCGCGCTCAGAACCGGGACAACCTGATAGCGTCTCTGGCAGAGAAGGAGATATCCTGCGGAATTCATTACCCGGTTCCTATACACCTTCAGGTTGCCTATGGTTTCCTTGGACTGGGAAAGGAGAGCTTCCCCATCACCGAAAAATGCGCAGAGGAATTTGTGTCACTGCCCATGTTTCCGGAACTGACACAAGAACAGATCGAATACGTTGTCGAAATGATACAATTACGGTAAAAATTTTTCAGGCGTCAATGTAATTAGTGGGGTGGAATTAATCTTAATTAACTGTTTAAAGAGGTTTGATTTATTCACCCAAGAATACTGCAGGGATGGCAAAACCTTCCCATTAATCAATGTATCCGAGTAACCTCTATGTAATCGAAGGGGCGGAGCTGTATCAGAACCATCATAAAAAGGAAATGATAATGAATTATCTGGACACCATACGTGATTACATAATTGAAAATTTCCTCTTTGGAGATGCATCACAACTTAAGGAAGATACCTCTTTTATTGAAAGTGGTGTAATTGATTCCACAGGAATACTTGAACTTATTACTTTCATAGAAGAAACCTACGATATCAGGATTGAAGATGAAGAACTTGTCCCGGAAAACCTGGACAGTCTGAAAGATGTTGTCCGATTCGTTGAAAAAAAGATTGCAGACAGGACATAACGGGTATCTCCCAAACAACAGGTCTGTTAGAATATCTCGGGCGACACAACAATGAAGAAAAATAAGAACCTCTGCTAACTGTTTGTACATAGATATTAACTAACACCTTTGTGAGAAAAAAATGAAGCAACTTCAACCCCAATTAACGATTTGCAAACGATGTATATTGCCCGGGACGTTTCCCGGAATACGGTTTGACGAAGAAGGCATATGTAACCACTGTCGTCGCGAAGAGAAATCTGCGACAAACATTCGTGACACCAAGGAAGAGTACCGCCGTAAATTCGACGCGCTGATTTCAGAAATCAGGGGAACCGCGCCCACCTATGATGTCATTATGGCTTACAGCGGCGGGAAGGATTCGAGCTACACGCTCAAACTTCTTAGAGAACGCTATGATCTCCGCATACTGGCGCTGACATTCGACAACCATTTTATATCCCCTCTTGCATTTAAAAATATTGAAAAGATAACCGACAGCCTGGAGATTGATCATCTAAACGTAAAACCTTACTGGCCTGTTATGAAATCGATATTCAACACCGCCGAACGGGAAGAGATATTCCCGAAAGCGGCCCTGTTGAGGGCAAGTTCGATTTGTACCGCCTGCATCAGCATGGTGAAGAGCATTACCCTTAAAACAGCCTTGGAGATGTCCATTCCACTGGTTGCTTTTGGATGGTCCCCCGGGCAGGCGCCACTCCATGCCTCAATAATGAAAACCAATCCTTCCATGACCCACACCAATCAAAAGGCTGTCAGAAATATCTTTGAAGAGAAGATAGGTTATCAGGCACTGTCATACTTTATACCCGATACGTACTACGAGAGTTACAAAGAACGATTTCCCTATAATATCCATCCCCTTGCCTTCTTTGACTACAACGAGGAACAGATTACCCGTGAATTAGGCGATATGGGATGGGTACATCCTTCGGACACGGATTCCAACTCCACCAATTGCCTGATCAACGCCTATGCGAATCAATGTCACCTGGAGCAATATGGTTTTCATCCTTACGTATATGAGATCGCAAACATGGTACGTCAGGGGGTCATGACCAGAGAAGAAGGAATGGAAAAGATCTACAGTGAACAAAACAGGGAAATGGTTTCATACGCCCGTAAGAAGCTGAGAATACAGGGATGCAATTAATTCACCACTTCCTTGAAAGAAGCGCGGATCTTTATCCTGAAAAGACAGCGCTTATTCACGAAAATACAAGGGCCTCCTACACACAGATAAATTCACAGGCCAATATACTGGCGCGTCATCTTCTCGACAGGGGTGTCACTCACGGCGACAGAGTTGTGCTGCTGATGGAAAATTGTCCCGAATATGTAACCGGCTACTATGGAATACTGAAGGCAGGGGCTGTCGCCGTTCCTCTCAACACCGGTCTGAAACCGGACTGCCTGCAAGACTTGCTACAGGATATAGAGCCGACGATTCTTATTTCCTCTTCCCGCTTTGAACGGGTGCTGGGAAACATAGACCTGAATGATTCTACTATCAGGGAACTGATACTGAAAGATCCGCATAGCGAGTGGTCTTCCACCATTACAACCACACCATGGGAAAATCTGATATCTTCAGATTCCTCACCCAATCCGGTAATCCCCATAAGTGACAGCAACCTGGCGAATATAATATTCACGTCAGGTTCCACAGGAAAACTGAAAGGAGTAATGCTCTCCCACCTGAACATGGTAGCAAACACGCAATCCATCTGCCAGTACCTCAATCTTACCGCCGACGATATACAGATGGTGGTCCTCCCCTTCTTTTATGTGATGGGGAAATCTCTCCTGAACACGCATTTTGCGGTGGGTGGGACCGTCGTAATCAACAACAAATTTGCGTTCACCGCTTCCGTTCTGAATCAGATGGTAGAGGAACGTGTTACCGGATTTTCAGGTGTTCCATCCACCTACGCATTTCTGCTCAACCGTTCACCCCTGACAAAATACCGAGACCGACTCGATTCACTCCGCTACTGCAGCCAGGCCGGCGGACATATGTCACGGACAACAAAGATGGAACTGCGCGAATCCCTGCCGACCCACACACAAATCTACATCATGTACGGGGCAACAGAGGCATCGGCCCGCTTATCATATCTCGATCCCGACAAATTCACAGACAAGATTGATTCTATAGGGAAAGCCATCCCCGGAGTCAATCTGCGTGTATTGGATAAAAGCGGAGAAGCGGTTGAGGCAGGAGAAATCGGAGAACTTGTGGCATCCGGCCCTAATATCATGCAGGAATACTGGAGGGATCACGAAGCTACGGCAAAGGTCCTTGACAACGGAACCTACCATACGGGAGACATGGCCTATCAGGATGATGAGGGATTCTTTTACCTCGTGGGAAGAAATGACGACATGATAAAAACAGGCGGCCACAGGGTCAATCCTCTCGAAATAGAAGACACGCTTATGGACTCGGGACTGCTGATGGAGGCTGTCGTTCTGGGAGTGCCGGACAAACTTCTGGGACGCAGACTGGCCGCCCTGGTAACCCCGAAAAATTTGGAATGTGACGAAAAAGAGATCCTGCGGTATTGCGCGCTCAAACTTCCGAAACACAAAGTTCCGGGAACCATCAAACTAACGAGAAATATCCCAAAAAGCGAGACCGGCAAGATCGATCGCGCACGCTGCCGGCTGGAGATGAAGTGAATTTTTAGAGCAGGGACGATCTGGGCCGCCCGGGAACAACAACGGGAAGTTAAAATCTCCCCTACCCTTTCATATTTAGCTCACCAACCTATGTACAGCCAAAAACCATGTGTGGAATAGCAGGAATATGTCATCTAAACGGACCGGGGCCGGTTTCTCCGGAACTTGTTCGGCGTATGACGGGGGCGCTCGTCCACCGGGGACCTGATGAGTCAGGAATCTACATAGATGACCATATAGGCCTCGGGCACGCACGACTGAGCATCCTCGACCTGTCCGGCGGTGCACAGCCTATTCATAATGAAGATGAAACCCTGTGGATCACCTATAACGGAGAGATTTTCAACTACCCTGAATTGAAAGAAGGTCTCCTGAAAAAGGGACACCGATTCTACACCACCACCGACACGGAAGTGGTGCTCCACCTCTATGAAGAAATGGGTTCCGGCTGTCTCGACAGGCTGAACGGTCAGTTTGCCTTTGCCATCTGGAACAGCAGGGATAACTGTCTCTTTCTTGCGAGAGACCGCATCGGCATATGCCCCCTCCACTACACGGTGAACAATGAACACATACTCTTCGCCTCCGAGATAAAGGCCATCTTCACGGCGGATGATATTCCGCGGCAGATCGATCCTATCGCGATGGATCAGATATTCACATTCTGGACCACCCTTCCCGGAAGAACGGCATTTACAAACATACAGGAACTGCCGCCGGGACATTACCTGACACTTTCGGATGGCCAAATCATGATACGAAAGTACTGGGACATCCCCTTCTATCAGGCCGGAGAACAGTTTGAATCTTCCCTTGAAGATATATGCGGACAATTCAAGGAACTACTGTTCGACTCGATTCGCATCCGTCTGAGAGCGGATGTGCCGGTCGGATCCTATCTCAGCGGAGGCCTCGATTCGTCCGTGGTCACCGCGATCACAGGGAAAAACTTCAGCAACCATCTTAGAACATTCGGGATACACTTTGAAGAAAAGGATTTCGACGAAAGTGATTACCAGCACCACATGGTTTCCTTCCTGAAGACGAATCATACCAATATCAGGATAACAAATGAACAGATAGGAATTTCATTCCCGGAAGTTCTGTGGCATTGTGAAAAACCATTACTCAGGACAGGTCCCGTTCCACTTTTCACCTTATCTGAAACGGTACGTAAGAGCGGCTTCAAAGTGGTGCTCACCGGAGAAGGGGCAGACGAATTAATCGGAGGGTACAACATCTATCGGGAAGCCAAGGTAAAGAAATTCTGGGCGAAAGATCCGGGATCACAGTGGCGCCCCCTTCTTATACGCAGGTTATACCCGTACATCTTCAAAGATCGGAGAGCAGACAATTTTACACGATCTTTCTTCGGAACAAGTCTTGACAAGGTGGAAGATCCGTTTTTTTCGCACCTCACACGATGGGATAATACGAGCAAGATCAAAACGTTCTTTTCAAGAGATCTTCTCTCAGAAATCGACAGCTACTCAGGATACGAAGAGCTTGGTAATAGGCTCCCACAATCGTATCTAAAATGGGACTATCTTGCAAAGGCGCAGTATCTCGAAATGCTCATCTTCCTCAGCAACTATCTCCTCTCCTCACAGGGAGAACGGGTAGCCATGGCACATGGTGTGGAGGGAAGACCTCCATTTCTCGATCACCGGATTATGGAATTCATGGGACGCGTACCCTCCAAATGGAAGATTATGGGATTAAAAGAAAAATACCTCCTGAAGAAGGTATCACGAGGAATTGTCCCCGACAGAATTATCGATCGACCTAAACAGCCGTACCGTGCACCGATAAGTCAGGGATTACTGATGGAAAAGTCGTCATATGCCCATGATCTGCTTTCCGAGCACTCCCTGAAAGAGACAAATCTGTTTGATGCTCCAAAGGTCACACTGCTGCTGAACAAGCTCAGAAGATCAGATAAAGTAAGTGAATTTAACAACATGGCTATTGCAGGCATACTGTCTTCACAGATAATCCACGATAAGTTCATCGACGGTATCCATGCAAATCCTGCCGAACCCGTTTCTCCGAATCTGTTTTTTGACAAAAGAAAGCAAACGATTCGGGCAGGGACAACTCATTAATAATGCCCACAACCTTGGAAATCCTCAATCCGCTCGACCACGAAGAATGGGATACGTTATTGCCGCGAAACGATTCCCTGACCTTTTTTCATACTGCGGCATGGGCGAAGACACTTCATGAATCGTACAGATACAATCCCGTATATGTTACAAAGGTCGCCGATGACCGATTTCATGCCATAATCCCAATGATGGAGATAAACAGCCACTTGACAGGGAAACGGGGTGTCTCCCTCCCCTTCACCGATTATTGCGAACCCATAATCGATGAAAACGTCTCCTTTCAGGATGTTTTTGGTCATATAATCTCGTACGGTAAAAAAAAGAGATGGAAGTATCTTGAATTAAGAGGTGGAGAACGCTTTCTTCAGGATATATCCCCCTCGACACAATTCTTTGGACACACTCTCGATCTTTCACAGGGGGAAGGACAGGTATTTTCAAAACTCAGAAGCAATATTAAAAGAAATATCAAAAAAGCACAAAAAGAAAGCGTAAGCGTTGACTTTTTCAATACGTCGGAATCCATTGAGGAATATTACAGACTTCACTGCCTGACGAGAAAGAGACAGGGAGTTCCACCCCAGCCGCTGTACTTTTTTAGAAAAATACACGATCATGTTATATCTCGAAATCTGGGATTTATTACCTTGGCATCGTATCGCGACAGGAATATTGCCGGAGCCGTTTTTTTCCACTATAGGAAAAAGCTGCTTTTCAAATTCGGCGCTTCTGACACGGAGTATCAACAAACAGGGGCGAACAATCTCATAATGCAGGAAGCTATCAGATGGGGCTGCCAAAACGGGTATACAAGTTTATGCTTCGGCAGAACAGATCTGGAGCATCAGGGCCTCAGACGATTCAAATCGGGATGGGGAGCAACTGAAAGCATCATCGGTTACTACAAATACGATCTGCAAAAAAACACCTTTGTCAAAGACATCCCTACGATTAAACCGGTACATAATAAGATTTTGAGGAAAATGCCCATTTCGATCCTCAAGGCCATGGGCTCACTACTATACAAGCATATAGGGTAGTAACATGAACTTTAAAACCCGCCGGATTTTTCCAGCTATCTTGAATAACCTTCAATCTATGAAAACAATATACTACACATTAAAGCCATTCATCCCAAGGCAGCTTCAGATCGCTATAAGGAGAAGATATGTAAACTACAAGAAGAGTGTTGTTTCAGACATATGGCCTATCGATTACAAGGCATCCAAGCCACCGAGCAACTGGTCTGGTTGGCCGGAGCAAAAACAATTCGCCATGATCCTGATGCATGATGTAGACACAGCGAAAGGACATGCAAAATGTTGTCAACTTATGGATCTTGAAAAACGCCTGGGCTTTCGATCATCATTTAATTTTGTTCCTGAGCGTTATAATGTTTCTCCTGATCTTCGCCATGAACTCACTAAAAACGGTTTTGAAGTAGGCGTACACGGTCTGAATCACGACGGAAGGTTATTTTCATCCAAACGTATATTCGAGACACGGGCCCCTTTGATCAACAACTATCTGAAAGAATGGGACTCAGTCGGTTTCAGCTCTCCTTCCATGCACCACAATCTAGATTGGATGACACTCTTAAACATAGAATATGCCATGTCAACTTTTGATACTGATCCATTTGAACCACAACCTGAAGGAGTGTCGACTATTTTCCCATTTCTCGTAAATAATGATCCCCATCAAAAGAGTTATATTGAACTCCCTTACACCCTCCCCCAAGATTTCACATTATTTATACTGATGAAGGGAAAAAATATAGAAATATGGAAAAAGAAGTTAGACTGGATCGCTGAAAAAGGTGGCATGGCCCTTTTAAACACCCATCCTGATTACATGACCTGCGGCAGAGAAAAACTGGCATTAGAAGAATATCCCGGGAAATATTATGAAGAATTTCTCAATTATATAAAAGAAAAATACGAAGATCGCTACTGGCACGCCTTGCCAAGAGATATAACCCGTTATTGGAAAGACACCATTGTTGAAAATCGTTTTAAAGAAAAATAAGTTATAAAACAAGTAAAGAAAACATTCATGGACATTGTACAAATCATAGATCCAATGCAAGATCCTCGCTGGGACACGTTCGTTGAAAATCACCCCTTCGGATGGATTGTTCATCTTTCCGGCTGGAAAAAGGTGCTTGAAAGCAGCTTCAGACACATAAAGGGTCACTATCTGGTCCTCATTGACACAGCTTCCAATAATATTCAGGCCGCCCTGCCTATTTTCGAGGTACGAAGCCGACTGTTAGGGAACAGACTGGTCAGCATTCCTTTTGCGACACTCTGTGACCCGCTGATTTCCACCAGTGGTGATATGACAAGACTTTTCGAGGAAGCCGTACGTCTATCGAAACAACGTAACATACCATCCATTGAAATACGGACCCTTATGTCCATTTCACTAATCCAAGAAGATTCGATGGGGGTTAATTTGTTTTATAAACACCACTACCTCTTATTGGACAAAGACCCGGAGGAACTGAAAAGAACGTTCAACAGGACCAATGTCAGAAAAGGTATAAACAAGGCCATCAGAAGCAATCTGGTAATGAAGGTGGCAGACAGCGAATCGGACTTACGGATATTTTATGAATTGCATATCAAAAACAGGAAGAAACTCGGGCTGCCGCCGCAACCGTACCGTTTTTTTCAGATGCTCTGGGATACGTTTATGCAATCCGGAAAGATGATCCTTATTCTGGCGCAAAAAGACGATCAAACAATCGCAGGACTGATTTCTTTCAAATATAAAGACCGTTTCTCGTGTGAATACTTAGCAACGGATCAAAGATTTCTCGGCATACGACCCAATAATTTTCTCTTCTGGGAAGCAATTAAGACGGCTTATAATGAGGGATTTAAAGTGTTTGATTTTGGCAGAACTGCGCTAAATAACGAAGGCTTAATGAATTTCAAAAACCGATGGGGAACAACAATGGTAGATTTCCCTTATCTTTACTATCCTGCAAAACTGAGCAAAAAAATGAACAACCAGAAGACAGTATCCGGCTATAAACTTATCAACAAGATCTGTGAGAACTCTCCCGACTTAGTGTGCAAATTATTAGGCCAGATTTGTTACAAACACCTTGGATAAAGCAAGATACAAAACGTGGAGTCATTATTTCGGGGCTTAAGGCCACTAATCACATTGAGATTCCATAAAACAAGTTGCGGTGAATCTTCGCTTACTCAAGAAAATACGTATTTTTATTCATTTGATAATCATGCGTAAACAAGGGTAATACGCTCACTGTTCGATTCAATAGGAAATAGAAAGGGAACATATGAATATCAGTATATTTGGATTAGGATATGTTGGCTGTGTAAGCTTGGGATGTCTCGCGAAGAATGGTCACCGGGTTATTGGCGTAGATTTGAGTGGAATAAAGATAAATTTCATAAATGAAGGCAAATCACCCATCGTCGAGAGTGAGATCGATGACATTATATCAGAGCAATACAAGTTAGGTAATATATCGGCAACGGATAATGTCTTGCACGCTGTTAAGAATACAGATGTGTCTTTCATCTGCGTGGGGACTCCTTCAACACCAAATGGACATTTAGACCTTAGTGCAATTTATAGAGTATCAGAAGAGATTGGCAGGGGGATAAAAGAAAAAAAAGATTTTCATATTGTAGTTATAAGGTCAACAGTACTACCTGGTACGAATGAGAAGGTATCGGAAATCATAAAAGAAGTGTCAAAGAAAGAAATTAACAAGGAATTTGCAGTTGTTTCAAATCCGGAATTCTTAAGAGAGGGAACCGCCGTTAGAGATTACTATAATCCTTCCTTTACACTCATTGGCACTAATAATGAAAAAGCAGCTGGAAAAATGAAACAGATCTATAAAGAAATAGGATCACCTATAATAATAACCGATATTAAAATTGCAGAAATAATCAAATATGTAAATAATGCGTTTCACGCAGTGAAAATTGTATTCGCTAATGAAATTGGAAATATTTGTAAAAAACAGGGCATAGATGCCCACAAGGTAATGGATATTTTTTGCATGGATACAAAATTAAATTTATCTCCATATTACTTCAAGCCGGGATTCGCATACGGAGGATCATGTCTCCCCAAAGATCTCAAAGCGCTCAGGACCATAGCCCACGACTACTATTTGGAATGTCCTCTCTTGGAAAATATAGAAAGAAGCAATGAGTTTCAGATTAAACTTGTTTGCGATCAGTTAATTCAATTTGATAAAGAAAAAATTGGATTTCTTGGTTTAAGCTTTAAATCTGGAACCGATGATCTACGGAGCAGTCCTATAATAGATATCATAGAACAGTTATTAGGTAAGGGCTTTGATGTGAAAATATATGATAAGAACGTTCACTTCGCACACTTGTTAGGTGCTAATAGAGAATTTATCTTAAAAAAGATACCTTACATATATAAATTTATAACAGATGATCCTGACGAACTAATTCAAAATGCTGATGTAATAACGGTCGTGAATAAAGAAAGAGAATTTAAAGATATTCTTAATAAGATTTCCGAAGATAAGATCATCTACGATTTGGTTAATATTGATTTTGAGAATAAAGGGAAAATGAAGAACTATATAGGTATCTCATGGTAATGAAAAAACACATACTATTTATTGTCGAAAATCAGCCCCTTCCGAGTGACGTAAGGGTATGGTCCGAGATTCAAGCTGTTAAAGAATTGGGTTACGATGTTACAGCAATATCTCCGGTTAATGAACGGGCAAAAAAGAAATATGAAATAATAGATGGTGTTGAAATATTCAGGCATCCCATGCCCGTCGAAGCCAAAACAAAAGCAGGGTTTTTATTTGAATATGTTAACGCACTCTTTTGGGAATTATTTTTAAGTGTGAGAATTTTTTTAAAAAAACGTTTTCACATAATACATGGTGCAAATCCACCAGATCATATTTTTATTGTTGCTTTATTTTTCAAGCTTTTCGGCACTCAGTACATTTTTGATCATCACGATATTACCCCAGAAAATTATCTCGCCAAATTTGGAAAAAACACCTTTGTTTATAAAATTCTACTGATTATGGAAATGTTAACCTTCAAAACGGCTGACATCGTCATATCTACAAATGAGAGTTACAAGAAAATTGCAATTAACAGGGGGAAAAAAAATCGTAATAAAGTATTTGTTGTACGAAATGGCCCCGATATGAGCAAAGTAATATTCATGAGTCCGAATGAGAGGTTAAAGAAGGGATTTGATTACTTAGTAGCTTATCTCGGCGTTATAGGAAACCAGGAAGGCATCGACATTTTATTGAAAACAATACATCACATTGTTTACGACAAAGACATAAAAAATATCGGATTCATGATTATTGGCACAGGACCAGACTGGAATAACATGGTGCGATTATCAAAAGAAATGAAGATTGATAAATATGTAACTTTTACAGGTTTCATACCTTATAAAAACCTTTATGAAATCTTAGCAACCGCTGACGTGTGTGTAAATCCTGAATTCAGAAATGAATTTACGGACAAATCAACAATGATAAAGATAATGGATTATATGGTATTCGGGAAACCTATTATCCAATTTGAAACAACTGAAGGAAAAGTAACGGCAGGTAATGCAGCGCTATATTTGGACAAAAATGATGAAGTTGAATTTGCTGAAGCTATTATTAATTTACTGAATGACCCGGAAAAAAGAAAAGAAATGGGCAAAATCGCAACAAAAAGAATAAAAGAAAAACTTAATTGGGATATACAAAAAGTTAATTTGAAGAAAGCATATACCTATCTGGAGCAACTGAATGATTAGGTTTGTTCAAATTTTATTATATTCCAAAATAACGAATCCCCCAAAACTGTACGTTACAATATATTGATGGATCATCGGTAACATCAACCGTATTGTCACTTAATATAATATAACCCCAGAAAAGTAAGGATGATTGACTGACGTGAACAACACTATTGATTTTGCGATCGAGAAGCTTGATAAATGGATAGAGAATCATGATTGGAAAGCTTACGACCCTTTTGATGGATTGTCTTCCAAGTATACCAAGCAGTTAACTCTTAATAATCCAATATTAAAGATAATCTTGCAACAGAGCATCAGAAGATTCCCTATTAATCTTAGAAAGATATTAGCAATAAAACCGGAGACTAGCAGTAAGGCAATGGGATTTTTTGCGCAAGGATATCTTCACTTATACCAGACCTATCACTCTGAAATCTTCTTGGATAAGGCAATTTACTGTTTAAATTGGCTTATCAATAATCCTTCTGATGGATATTCCGGATATTGCTGGGGAAATCATTTTGATTACCAGTCAAGAGGGGGAAGAATCCCGAAAGGAGTACCCACTGTTGTATGGACTGGTCTAATCGGTCATTCCTTTATGGACGCTTATGAACTGACTGGAGACGAGAAATATTTATCGGTTGTAAAAAGCATAAGCCAATTTATTGTGAATGATTTACCGAGAGTTCAATTAAACGATAGTTTGTGCATAGGATATACACCACAAAAAAAAGATTCCAGGTTAAATAATGCAATCCATAACTCTAATATGATCGGAGCCAGTATTCTTGCCAGACTCTACAATGAAACCAAGGATAGTATATTATTAAACATAGCGGCAAAAGCTGTAAAATTCACGATACATTATCAGCTTGAGGATGGTGGATTTTATTACGGTGTTGCCAGGAAACATCATTGGATAGATTCCTTTCACACCGGTTATGTACTTGAAGCTTTATATAATTACATTAAATATTCAAGAGATGAAAACTACCGGGATAATCTCATAAAGGGATATGGATATTTCATAAATACCTTTTTCGGTATCGATGGAACACCGAAATACTATAACTATAAAACCAACCCCTTAGACATACAATGCGCTTCTCAGGGAATACAAACCCTTACAAACTTAAGATCTCTCGATTCCCGAAGCATTGAAATTGCCAAGAAGGTAGCCTCTTGGACAATTACAAACATGCAGGACAGCAGTGGATACTTTTATTTTAGAAAATATCCATTCATTATAAATAAAACACCAACTCTTCACTGGGGTCAAGCTACTATGTTGGCTGCATTGGCTATATTAAATCACAATTTACTAAAAGAGTGATTCAGACCGGTAAGTAAAAACAATCCAACCCTCCTTTGAAAACAGACCTATAAATACAAGACCGTTCCGTAATCGTATATCTTACAACATAATAATTACTACCTTTAGGTAATCCTCAACCTACCAAAATAATAATGGAAACTAATTGGTCATATATATTAATAACTCCCGCCCGTAATGAAGAAGCATATATTGAAAAGACCATCCAATCGGTTATCTCTCAAACTATTTTACCTAAAAGATGGATTATTGTGAGTGATGGATCAACGGATAGAACCGATGAAATTGTGAAACACTACGAGTCGCAAAATGGCTGGATAGAACTTATTCGTATGCCCGAGCATGGCGATCGGCATTTTGCGGCAAAGGTCCATGCTTTTAATGCCGGGTATAATAAAGTTAGAAAACTTACTTACGAAGTGATCGGAAACCTTGATGCCGACCTCTCGTTTGAAAGTGATTATATGGAATATCTCTTAACTAAATTCATTGAATTTCCGGAACTCGGAGTCGCTGGCACTCCTTTTGTGGAAGATAAATCCGACGGCTATGATTACAATTTTACTAACATAGAGCATGTTTCGGGCGCATGTCAGCTTTTTCGGCGGGAATGTTTTGAGGAAATCGGTGGGTATAAACCGATCAAGAGTGGAGGGATTGACTGGGTAGCCGTTACAACAGCCCGCATGAAGGGGTGGAAAACAAAGACATTCACAGAAAAGAAAATCATGCATTATCGTCAGATTGGTACAGGGAAGAACAACGTACTAATGGCGAGGCTAAAGCTCGGAGAAAAGGATTATTGCCTTGGCAACCACCCCGTGTGGGAAGTTGCGCGAAGTGCCTACCAAATGGCAACGGATAAACCACCAATTTTAGCAGGTTTATTTATACTCCTTGGATATATTTTTGCCTTGGTGAAAAAGACCGAGAGACCTATTTCTGAGGATTTGATCGAGTTCTGCCGAACAGAACAGATGCAGAGGTTAAAAAAGATGGTAGCAAGGATAACAGAGAGTAACGGCTTGTCGGATTCATAATACTCGTGGATTTAACATTGGCAAGGTTGACATCCTAAAACGAAGTGTTAGAGAGCATGACAATTAAATGATTTCAGCAAAAGACCACATCTCGATTTGTATATGTACATATAAGCGGCCTCAACTATTGACTCGCCTGCTGGACAAACTGAGGTCGCAAAAAACCGATGATTCATTCAGATTCTCTGTCGTGATTGTCGATAATGACGCACAGGAATCAGGGAGAGTAGCGGCCCTCAGTGCGAAAAATGAGGCAGAATATGAAATCGACTATCATGTGGAACCGGAGCGGAACATCTCTTTCGCAAGAAACAGGACAGTAAAAAATGCGAAAGGGAATCTGATCGCATTTATTGATGACGACGAATTTCCTGATGATAACTGGCTTATCAATCACTATCAAACGCTGACATCATGCAAAGCGGACGGTGTTTTGGGTCCGGTAAAGCCACATTTCGATGGGGATGCTCCTGCGTGGTTAGTAAAAAGCGGCCTTCTGGAGAGAAAAAGCTTCCACACACGTTATGTAATTAGGGATTACCACTATACACGTACTGGGAACGTGCTTCTTTGGAAAAAACTGTTTGACGAAGAAGGCGGCTCATTTGATCCTGCTTATGGAATCAGTGGCGGGGGTGACGCGGTTTTTTTTAAAAGAATGATGGAAAGAGGCAAAATATTTGTTTGGAGCAACGATGGGATTGTATATGAGACGGTAACACCTGAGAGACAAACACGAATGTACTATGTAAAGAGAGCCTTCACAAGAGGGATGACGGCAGCGTGGGAGCATCCCTTTCTCAGCACTGGTACGGTTCGATCCTTATTCGCCATAGTCATATATACTTCCATCTTGCCTTTTGCGCTTTTGTGGGGACAACCGTCTTTCATGAAATACCTGATAAAAGAATGCGATCACATCTCTAAGATTTTGGCCTATCTCGGAATCAAATTAGTCCAGGAGAGGCCATATTGAACGCTGCCCGTTGCTTGCTGATATGCTGATTATAAATGCTGATGACTACGGAAAGAATCGCCTGTGTACGGATAATATTCTTTCATGCTTTGCGGAGGAAAGAATAACCTCGGCAAGCGCTATGGTCTTTATGGCCGATTCTGAGAGATCTGCAGATTTAGCCATAGAAAACAATCTGGATGCAGGTTTACATCTCAATTTTACTCAGAGTTTTAGTGGCCATATCAAATCGGCTACCCTGATTGAATACCAAGAAAAAATCGCCAAGTTCTTGTTATCGAACAGATATTCTCTTTTAATATATAACCCTATTCTAAAAAACCATTTCGACTATATATATAAATCACAAGTTGAGGAGTACGTACGCCTATATAACAGAAACCCGACACATATCGACGGCCACCACCATATGCACCTGTGTATGAATATGCTTATAAATAAACTAATCGCAAAAGGCTTTAAAGTTCGGAGGAATTTTTTCTTTCTCCCAGGCGAGAAGAACACCATTAACAGATTGTATCGTTATATTATTGATGCTTGGCTAATGCGAAGATACACCTGTACTGACTTTCTGTTTAATATATCACCTATAAAACCTGAAAGAATAGAGGCGATAGTAAGACGTTCAAAATCCGCAATCGTAGAATTAGAAGTGCATCCGGAAGAACCTAAGGAATATACATATCTGATGAGTGATGAATACCGGTTAATGATTTCCTGTGTTGACACCGGCACATATACGACATTGTGATTATCTGATATCATTGATGATATATGCTATTTCACAATTTGACTGATCAATTACAAATCATAATCTTTATCACATTTCACACAAAAACTTTTAAGCAACAAAACAATGAGTAAAATGAAGATACTAAAATCAGGTTATACTGCAGAAATTGATACAGTCGATAAACAATCCTGGCACCAGATTATAAATCAATTTGATGACGCGAATATCTATCAAACCTGGTCTTATGATGAGATACGGTGTGGAAGAAAAAATATCAGCCATCTGATACTGAAGAAAAATGAGACTATTGTCGCCGTCGCACAGGCTAGAGTATTAAAAATTCCAATCGTTAATATGGGAGTTGCTTATGTGCGGTGGGGACCTCTTTGGCAGCTCCGTAACACAGAAAAAGACATAGAGATATTTCTCCAGGCCATTCGAGCTTTGCGGAATGAGTACGTATATAAGCGAGGCCTGGTTCTTCGAATATTCCCGATTTTATTTGACGATGAATCAGATATCTACCTCCCTCTATTAAAACAGGAAGGATTCAAACGGCTTGAACAGGGCAAGAAAAACCGAACCCTCATAATCGATTTAAGTTCATCGTTGGAAGATTTGAGGAAAGGTCTTAAGCAAAAATGGCGCAATTCTTTAAACCGTGCCTTAAAAAATGAATTGGATTTAATAGAGGGACATGATGATGAATTGTTCGAATCATTCATTAGTATTTACAGGGAACTTATCGAAAGAAAAAAATTTGTTGAGCCAAACGATATTAATGAATTCAGGCAAATTCAGAGCGATCTTCCCGAGAATATGAAGATGAGAATAATGATGTGTAAATATGAGGGTCAACTTTGTACGGGGGCAATTTTCAGTGCGATAGGCAATACAGGTTTATACTTATTCGGAGCAACAAATGATACGGGTATGAAAAGCTGCGGCTCACAATTAATACAATGGAAATTTATGGAATATTTAAAAGAAAAGCAATTCTCCTGCTATAATCTTAATGGAATCAATCCAAAGACAAATCCTGGTACGTATCAATTTAAGGCAGGGTTATGCGGCAAGAACGGGAAAGATGTGTACTTCTTGGGACAATTTGATGCATATAAAAACGCACTGTTTGGCTTTCTCATTAAATGTGCAGAGAAGGCAAGGTCCATTTATAAAAATAAAATGTGAGTTAACCTAGCGTTATTTACATTTTCGGGATTTCCTGTCAGAAGGTAGAGAGAGGAGGAGATCCCATGGTTATTCACAAACGGACACGGTTGACACCGATTCAGCGTCAGGAGCTTTACCGGGAGTATCATGAAAAAGGCGAGAAGGTTAGTTCTTTGGCCGAGGCCTATCATGTTTCCCGGCCCACGATCTATAAGATTATCCACCGTGGCAGGCAGCGGGATTTTTCGATACACCCGAGTACGAACAAACGATTCCGTTGTTTGAAGTACGGTATCAAGCGTCTGTCAAAGATCGAGGAGGTCATTGAGGCCCGTTTAAAGAAACAGGCCAAGCGCTACCATAAAGACTATC
>Ga0116164_10001034_pt1 | contig 21619 bp, 20 predicted proteins | sample AD_UKC109_MetaG_FD_89888 | JGI IMG/M metagenome (GOLD analysis project Ga0116164, IMG submission 89888) | Active sludge microbial communities of municipal wastewater-treating anaerobic digesters from Hong Kong - AD_UKC109_MetaG | ecosystem: Engineered > Bioreactor > Anaerobic > Digestate... | reverse complement strand
GGGATTCAGTTCGGGAGAGAATCCCAACATGGTATAATAACTGGGGTTTGCGAATACTTTGCCCGTCGTGACATTCCAATCCCAGATGCCATCATTAGCCGCTTCCAGCGCAAGTTGAAAGCGCTCTTCACTTTTTCTGAGAGCTTCTTCTATCTCTCGACGGATAGTGATGTTCGAATGTGTTCCTACCACGCGAAGTGGGTTTCCTATCGCATCCCGTTCAACAACCTTGCCTTTATCCAATACCCAAATCCAGTTGCCTGTCTTAGTTCTAAGACGGAATTCGAGTTCATACCCACTTCGATTTTTTTCTATGTGTCGGTTTATTGAACGGATTGTTTTATCTCGATCATTCGGATGAAGCAGTGACTCAAAAAATTTAAAACTGTGAGGATCCATGTCAGGATTAAGGCCGAGCATACTGTAGTACCACTCATTTGCTACGACTTTACCGGTTTTAACATCCCAGTCCCATAACCCTGTATTAGAGGCGCTGAGAGCAAGGTCCAGCCACTCTTTGTTTTTTTGCAATCTCGTTTCTATTTCTTTTTTTTCTTCTATCTCCTGTTGCAACTGGAGGTTAACATTTGTCAAAAGGGAGGTTCGCTCCCTGACTTTAACCTCCAAATTAAATTGTTCCCGTAAGAGGGCTTTTTGAGCTTTTTCCCTCTGTATGGCCGATCCAATGGTTCCCGCAGCAATTTTTAAGGCTCCTATCTCTGCTGGTGACCATATACGAGGAGTTTCGCAGTCGTCAAAGCCAATAAACCCCCACCATTTGTTTTCAACAAAGATCGGAAATACTGCTATGGCAAGAATGCTCTGAGATTCGAGTGATGATCGTTCTTCTTCTGAAAAGAAAGGGGTTTGTCCGGAATAAACATTTCCCTTTGAAAGAAGGTCCTTCATTTTCGCTCGTCTGGTATCGGTGGCGTAAGGAACGTTTTGCAATGTAGGATTATCTATCAGAGAATTCGTATTTGGTGAGGCCCATTCATAAGACTGGCTCATGAGGAGCAGCCCATCGATATCAGTGCTGTTTTGAAAAATATAAACACGACTGACACCAGTTGAATCTCCGAGGCATTGAAGACCTTTTTGAAGCCCCTGATCAAGATTACCTGTCTTCAGTATATGATCTGCCAGATATCCGGTCGCTTCAAGGATTTTGTCTCTTCGGGAAAGCGCCTTCTCTATCTCTATATTATGCTGCTGTGCCGCTTTTAACTGATCGATCTGGAGGCGTAACTCATCATTTTCATGGATAAGCTGCTGTTTTGTTATTGTTTTTTGTTTCACTGATATGCGATCCTTAAAAACAACAACCATATAGAAAATTATAGTGTTTTTCAAGAAACATCGCTGTGACCGAAGGTGTTGTAAGTATATTGGAAAAAGGATATCTCATGATCTAATTTTTTGTGAAACGCCATCGAACTTGGAAGGTAGAGTCCATCTTTGAAAAATATATAAATGATGATAGGTGACAAGCCAAGATTTCCCCATTAGTTAGAAGGCAGAAAGCTTTATGAAAAAACCGGTATATTATCAGTGAAAGCAAAACCGGAAAATTGTGTAATGTATAGAGGACGATGATATCTCTGTTCTCTAATAATAAAAAACTTGGATTGCCTCTAAAGACAATCCAAGCTAGTATCGATCAAATGCTATCTTTATTTGATGAGCGGTTTTCCCATGGGAAACTTCATGCCGGCGCCCTCCAATATCCCTCCGGCTGCCATGACAATACCGAAGAGACCGGCCACAAAGAAAGCCCATCCGCTAATAAGGGCAAGTCCACCAACCCCCCAATAAATAAGAGCAAGCGTCGCCAGTCCGATATCAGCTCCTATCACGGATATGGAAGCCGCCGCAGGTGAGTATTTCAGAAAGATCGGAGTCGTCATGATCAATACGATAGCCAGAACGGCCCATTCATAGCCAAGCACCCTCGCATCGAGTTCCCAGCCATAGATAGGGGCAAAATAACTGATGGCATACGTAATAGACGAACAAAACGCAAAGAACGCCCCGAAATACATCCACGTTACACCGCCGGCTACATTATTCAGCTTTAGCTGCGTAATTGCAGCAGCCAGATAGGGAATAGTGCAGGCCAGTGAAACCGCGGCCATTAAGAGAAGAGCTTTTCCGTTGACAAAGCCGCACAGTGACGGCCACGCAATCCAAGTAGCGATAGAATAGGCTAACCAGCCGGCTGCTCCCGCATCCCCTACTTTTACGTTGACATTCACATCTCTGCTTTCTTCCATTATAGTTCTCCTATTATTACATGTAAGCGGCAATACGAACCGAAGTAGTTCTGCGCGCGTGTTTTTTCACTTTCCCTCAGCGAAACTCCTTGAAAGAATCTTCGCCATAACAACTCTCAAGAAACAACTACTAATCAGGTCTTAACGTTCTCGCATCACCATTTATACAACGACACCATAGTGAAAATACGATATAGAGGTGGTGGTACCTTACCCAGAAAAAGGTTTGTTGTATTTCACAAGGTCGTGTTGGTAAATAAAGCTTTGCCGGTTCTTGGGGAAGCCGGCAAAGCACGTAATCTCTGATTTCTATACCTGTTTAATGAAATAGGTTCCGAACTTTGTAATTTCCGTCTCGTAACCAGGGAGAATGGTTATTGTGGTTGTATCCTCCTCGATCACTGCCGGTCCGATGATCTTATTCCCATACTTCAGAGAATCACCATGGTAGATTTTTGTATCAACCATACCACCCAAACTTCTGAAATAGGCTTTTCTTGTTCCTCTGAGGGCTTTTGCATCAGGCTCTTCGTCTGATTTCACCGTAGCTGTTTTCAGATTTGCCGAAATCTCAGATCTCTTACCGACCGCCTCGCATCGCCAGAATATACACTCGACATAAGTATCTTCTTCTTTAACGGCAAACATCCTTTCATGCTCCCGATGGAAGCTGTCAATCATTTTTTTGACGCTGTCCTCATCAATAATAAATCCCTCTTTCAGATATGAATCGATCCTGATCGGAATCTCCCATACCTGGAAAGGATACCGGCCCTCCATATAGAAGCGATAGTCACGGTTCTCTTCGGAAATATTGTTGCGATTGAAGAAATCGGTTGCTTCCCGACCGAGTTCCTGCAGAATTTCATTGACCTTTGTGTAGTCAAATTCCCTTGTTTCGGTATAGAGACTTCGGCTATTTTCGGCAACGAGGTTAGAGAAAATACCACCGCTTGCACTGAGAGCGCCCGCCGTCTTGGGAATAAGCATCTTTCTCATCTCAAGACCCTCTGCAAGCGCAATAGAGTGAACACCGCAGGCACCGCCACCGGAGACCATCACAAACTCTCTGGGATCAATTCCCTGCCATATGGTAATCTCTTTGATTGCCGCCACCATATTGGCATTAACCGTTGTCCAGATCGTGAATGCAGCCTCTTCGACACTCAGTCCCATAGGATCTGCGACATGCTTTTTGATGGCTTTTTCTGCCAGATCCTTACGGAGGATCATTCTTCCGGCATTAAAATATTCTGGATCAAGGTAGCCTAGAATGACATTGGCGTCCGTAACCGTTGCATTGGTACCACCCCAGTTATAACATGCGGGACCAGGATTCGAACCGGCGCTTTCAGGGCCGACGCGGCACATTCCTCCGGAATCAACCCATGCTATACTTCCACCGCCGGCACCGATACTGTGAACGTTGACTCGTGATATACCGGGAATTTCCCAACCGATTTTTGCTTCACGGGTTACTGACACTTCACCGCCCAGAACGCAGCTGACATCAAAGGATGTGCCTCCCATATCAAGAATGACAACATTGTTATCATGCAGATCTTCCACCGATATTCTTCGACCGGCAATCGGAGCCAGAGCGGGGCCGGAATCGATTGAATAGAGCGGTCGGGCTGAAATCTCAGCCGCGCTGGAGACGCCACCACTTGAATTCAACATTCCGACCTCGCCCTTAAATCCAATTGTACGCATCCGATCGTTGAGTTCCTGGGTATACGAGGATATGATCCGTTTAAGAGACGCATCCATAGCTGTGGAAACCCATCGGCGATATTCGCGGATGCAGGGATTAACAACCGAACTCAGGACTACTTCGCATTCGGGCCATATTTCTTTTGCAATCTCAGCAACCTTCTTTTCGTGAACATCATTGGCAACTGACCAGATCAGGCATACGGCGATGGCTTTGACACCCCACTTTTTGAACTGAAGGACCGCCTTTTTTACGTCTTCTTCGTTCAGGGGTATTGCTATGCCGCCCTCTGCATCAATCCTCTCTTCGACCGGAAGAGTCAGATAACGGGGAATGTATGGCTCGGGATAATCGATCTGAAAATCAAAGGGATCCTTGATCGGTCCTTCTCTCCAGAGAAGAACATCCCGGTGTCCTTTGGTTACAATCATTCCAACCTTATCAACCTTGCCTTCAAGGATCGCGTTGGTCGCGATTGTTGATCCATGGGTCAGAACGCCGGCATCGATGAGGCTGCATGAAGCCATAAATTCCGACATCGGTTGATTCCAGTATTCCGCGGCCTGTTCCAGAGCTTCAATAATACCTGCTGCATAATCACCGTGTGTCGTTGGTGATTTAAAGACTCTCATTTCGCCATTTTCATCGATGACTGCTGCATCGGTAAAGGTTCCTCCAATGTCCGTACACACATATTTACTCATAACTGCCTCCTCTCTATGCTTTGATCTGCTTTGCTTTCAGTTCTTTCCTGAGCTTCTCAGTGGCCTTCACATCAACGGCGAACAGTTCAGGTTCCGTATCCAGAACAACGCCGTAGGTGTTCTTTGCAAACTCAACGGAGATCCAGCCTTCTCGTGCCCGATGCCGCACGAGTTCGGGATCGCGATCGAGCGGATCTCCATATCCGCCACCACTGGAACTATGGGATACGATTGCCTCTCCCAATTTCATCTCAGGGTTGGCAAACGGAGGCAGTTCAGTTTTTGTTTCTAACCCATTGGCAATGGTATATTTCCATGCACCGGACTTGTGACCATTCAGCCCGCCTTTCGCACCTTTCGGAAGGTTATCCTGTCCGTCGCAGGAATACGCCGCCATCATGGGGTGTTTCCTCGGAGCGAGAATGAACTGGCATGCAGGGGCCGAATCCCATTGACCGGCGCCGAGACCGTCTTGAATGACTTCTTCTTCCCTGACCAGCACTGGGTAACGCTGTTCCATGATTTCGGTACTTGTCCAGTAAAGACCGCCGCCGGTGCAGGGATATTGGTAGGTTACCCACCCATCATGGCCACGAGCACCGGGGCCACCGGTCATACCGCAGAAAAGTTGATTTACATACGGCTCATCATCCCGTCTCCAGTCCTTGCCTGAAATAACCGATACGGCCGGGCACTGGACGGCGCCACCTTCGGCGATGCCCCTCTTATCAAGCTCGGGTATCTGGTTAAAGAGGCACTGAACACCTGAAATAAGCCGGTCGGCGACATTTGTGGTGGCAAGCGAAGAAGAGTACGGGAACTGTGCCTTACCGACGACACAACCCTCCCTCACTTTAACCTAGATACGCGACATGGCTCCTTCGTTATGAGGCATATCGGAAGGCATACGGTTCAGGACACCGGTACGGGCGCTGGCTATGGATGTGGCTTCACACATATTGAGTCCACAAAGCTGAGAATCTTCATTATCTGTCAGATCGATGGTAATATATCCTTCGTCGGGATTGATGGTAGCGATGATGTGCAGATCAATCTGAGGCAACAGGTCGGGAATCCTGTCATGGCTGATACGATAATCCCACGTTCCTGCTGGAAGTTTCTTTATCTCTTCGGTCATTCTGAGCTTGCCATATTCCTGATAGGAATCACAGAATTCCTTGATCACTTCATTGCCGTATTCTTCACACATCTCTTTTAGCCGTCTTTCGCCGATTCGTGCCGAACCGACACCGGCCAGATAATCTCCATACCACTGATCGGGGACACGGATTCTCATCATGGCAATCCTGATCAGGTCATGAACATCTTTGTACCCTTTCTGAATTTTCACACAGGGCCAGTCGATGGCTCCTTCTTCGTACACATCGAGCGCCGTTGGATGATAGGTACTTGGAATACTATTACCGCAATCAGCCTGGTGACCTTTAGCCGCAGTCCAGAACATCAGTTCTCCGTCATTAAAAACGGGGGCGATATAGGTATAATCGGCATGGTGTGTATTTCCGTTGAAAGGGGAGTTATTTAAAAAAAGATCTCCCTCCTGAACACCTTCAGGATGAAGGAGTGCGGGTTTGACTGTTAAGCCCATGTTGGCGACATGGACAGGAATACAGGGAGGAAGCGAGATGACATCTGCGTTGCGGTCACAGATAGCAGTCGACAAGTCTCTACAGATGCTCATCAGCAAAGATCGAGCAGTCCTTACCATCGTATTGGTCATTTCAACACCGCTACAAAACATGCGGCTTGACAAAACCGACATCAGATAAGGTTCTATCGTTATTCCTTTGCCCCAACTCTTGTCTATAAATTTCTCATCACTCATGCTGTTACTCCTTTGTGTTATTTGAATACTTTTCGTTCATAGGAAGCCTACCCAGCTCTTGTAATGCCTCTTTTTTACCTCCTTTCCAGATTTATACTGTTTGATAGTTTCTAATGGACCAACATGATGTCGCTACGTTGTACTTAACAGGCCAATCAGCTTGTTCTCATACTCTGTGCCTTTGCACGAAAATCATTATGCAAAAATAGCTCAGCATAGCAATAGGGGTAATACGGTATGGAAACGGTAGATTAATACTACCAATAGAATTTTCGTATCCCGCCTCCCTCCTCTCCATAATCTTTCATAGTGGTCTCGAAAAGATGAACATGGGGTTGTGATCTTGATGGGTAATCACAGCAGTACCATCGACTTACCGACCTGCTTGTAACAGGGATAGAAGCTCTTCTTTTGCGTAAGATTCGCTCGTAAGATTGATTTCTCCAGGAGGGTGGTTTGGAATTGGACGGAGGTTGGACTGATATAGTAAAAATAGATGTGAGACTATATCGGTGGGTCTATAACAAATAAAGAAGGTACTACATATGGAAAGAAAGATCTTTCCAAAATGATTTAGGTGAAACAGATGGTCGATTACTGCTCGCGACTACCCTTACCGATTACAATCCTTCAGCAGGCTCAATGGCATCGACCGGGCATACTTCCAGGCATGATCCGCATTCCAGACAGTGGGCCTGGTCTATGCGATACACATCCCCTTCGGTGATAACATTGACGGGACAGGCTTCCTTGCATATGCCGCAGGCGGTGCATTCGTCCGTGATACGGTAACCGCATGGGTTGACTGTTGCGCCCCCAAATGAAAACCTCTCGCGCGCGGGAGGCTCCGTCGAAAGGTCGAATACCTCTCCCTTCCCCCTGTAGAGGTGGATCCCTTCCAGAATATACCGTTTTTCACCGGGGTAGAGCTCGTTCATTATGGGATTGAGATCGAAGGATTTGTCTACGACACTCCTGTCTTCGCAAAACATAACATCACCCACAAGACGAACGGAAACATATTGTTCATTCATTCCGCAGACGGCAATCGAAGGGTTTGCTTTTAATTGCCGGTAAAACGATTTTCCCCGTGCCGTGAGGAAATAGAGACCGTCGTCTTCCACAAACATAACATCGATGATTCTGGCGGATGGTTTTCCGTCATTACTGGTGGAAAATGTGACGGACTTGATTTCTCTCAGCAGTGAGAGCGCTTTTTGTGATGTTTTGTCCATGACGACCTCCTCGAAAGATGTATCCCTACGATACATCCAAGTTTTTAAAAAATCGATTCCACCGGGGATGGAGAAAAGAGCCGTCTCTGGAGATCACCACCTTCGTTGCCCGGCCTACGATGTTTTTCCGATCAACAAAACCGAAGAATCGGGAATCACCGCTGTTGTCACGATTGTCCCCCATCATAAAGTAGCGTCCCTCCGGTATCGCCACTGGGGCAAAGGTGTCGGGGGACGGTCGGGACGGCAAAAACATCACGGTATGTCGTTTCCCGGGAAGATTTTCATTACAAACAAGAGGGTTGGAGTGTTGGTCAAGTTCGAGCTGGCCGATGATCTCTTCGGGCAGCGGTTCATATGTTACACAGGTACCATTAATAAAAAGCCGGTTTTTAAACATGGCTAACGTGTCTCCCGGAAGACCGACAACACGTTTGATCAGGCGGGTACCGTCATGGGGTGAATAGAACACGACGATATCTCCCCGTTTGGGATCGGACCATGTGGCGAGATGCACGGTTGTGTACGGGATTTTGAGATCATAGGCCAGCTTGTTCACAAAGACGCGATCCCCTATCAAGATGGTCGGTTCCATCGATCCTGAAGGGATATCGTTCCAGTCCGCTATAGCCGACTTGAAAGATGTCGCTATCAACAGGGCGATCAGGATGCTGAATCCCCATCCCCTCCACAGTATTACCGCTTTTCTTTTCCATTCTTTTCTCATGATGACTCTCCGTACTATTTTATATTGCTGTTCTGCTGAAGGATGACCGTTAGATCCCGATACACAGCGAAAGTCCTGATCCGGTCTCTGTACCTTTTTTGTATTGGCCCTTGTTCTCCGGACGTCGAATATGTATCGTCAGTCGTTGCCGTTCCATGTTCGACGGCCAATGATTATAAGCGGTACAAGACAGGGGATTATCCAAAAGAAAGCCGTCCATTGCAACCCCGTATTTTCAAGGCCACCATATCGGTAAATGCACAGGGCGATTGCAAGGAAGAACAGAACATACATCGGCAGCATCAATTTCCAATATTGGGTGTCAGGATACCTCCAGGGTGTAATAGCAATAATGGCTGTGATTGCGATTACAAACAATATTATCCCCATGATTCCGTCGATCATTCTGTTCTGAAACAACCAGATGACGGATAACAGACACACCCAGAGAAAGCTTCCAAACCAACCGACTATCCAACCGATTTTTTCACCTCTGCGATTCGCCATGTATCTCACTCCCTGTCGCCTATGTGTATAAGATGCATACGGGCTTTCATGCACAGACCGTCAGGATATGCTGAACGTAATAATAACATTGAACCTCATCAATAGCAAACACGGCACTTATAGCAGATTGATAGCCGGTTTATTCATACCGGATAAACGTCAGATTTCCCTCAACCGTATGGGTGATGCTCATTCCCATATCGTTGAACTCGGGCAGGAGTTCATCAGGACTGCGGGAAACGAGGGCTCCCGATTCGGTAAGCAGGTGCAGATAGCGGTCGCTCCAGCGACCGCTCCGGATCAGCGTGGTTGCCGCGAAGTTTCCATCATCGGTTGATACCCGTTTTATTTCTCTCAATACCGTTTTCACGTCATGTATGCAGTGGAGGAGGTTGAGCGATATAACCGTTTTGAATACATTCGCCCTAAACGGAAGCTGCAGTGCATCGGCATGCAGGTAGAACCTGTTTCCTGGTATGTTTGCCATTAATTTCTCAAGCCGTGCCTTGCCTTTTCGCAATAAATTCAGTGACTGATCGAGGAAGACTACCGGCCGATTCGGATAACGTGCATACATATCCGCCGTAAATGCCAGGGAGCCGCAGGCGAGATCCAGAACCCACCCATCGGGCGACGAGGCCAAGGAAGTCTCACAGAAGGGTGTGTATTTTTTTATGGAGTATCCCCACATCAGCCGGTTATACAGGCCATTGCAGGCGACCATGTCGTAGATCGCCGATACTCCGACGCTGTCATACGCACCCGGTGAATTCCCCGTTGGATAGATGGAATACAGTCCCGGCTCGACTGGATGGAGCGTTACATCTTCTGTGAGTATGTCCGACAGCTTATAAGGGTCAGGCATGTAATTGTAACTTTCAAAGCGTGTCCGGTGTCCGTCACGACTCGCAGGCTATTCTTTCTGCAGCTCGTCGATGAACTTGTCGGCCTGGGCAATAGCGATGTCCATATCGTGAATCAACCTGTCCACGTTGGTCTGAACGCTGACAAGTTCGCTGCTCAGCCCCGCGATGGCCTTGGCGTTCAGGTTGTGCTTCATGAACAACACCTGATCGCGCAGGGGAACGAGCACTGGTTCTAACTTGGCCTCGGCCTTCTTCATGGACGCGATGAGTACTTTGTATTTCGCCATCGTGGCGTCGTATTTCCGCTGACTCGACTTCCGAAGGGCATCGCTTGAGTACTGTTTGAGTTCCGTGCGCCATTCCTTGAAGAGCGCTTCGGAAACATTTTCGACGGCACTGATGCGATCATGCACGGCGGCCGCTTCGGCCTCACTCTTCTTTAGGGTGGCGTTGAGTTTGTCGTACTCTTTCTCAAGATCGTCGCCCTTGAAATTGACGACGCTCCTGAATTGCTCCATGGCGGTCAGAAACTGTTGCTTCGCTTCATTCTGCGTGTCGCGCGCTGCCTTGACGCGGTCCACCATGATGTCGCGCTTATGAAATCCCGCTTTCTCCATAGCTCCGTAGTACATGCTGCTGCAAGCGCACAGTCCGAGAACCGTTACGAAAAAAACGAGTAGTCGAATCTTCATAGCATCTCCTCTATCGTTCGAATAATCGCGTTAAGCTGAACCAAACGTACGGCCTGCGTTGTACGATGTGTTCATGCTTCTCTTGAAAGAGAAGATAGAATGCAAAACCGTACTCGTTTGGTTTCAGCTTACACGAACCGTTATGCTCCCTGAATGGAGACCCGGCACCGGTAAGCGGTACCGTGCTTCGATTACGGTTCTATCTTGGTACCCAGAACCTCTAAGAACTTTTTCATCCATTCGGGATGTGCCGGCCATGCCGGGGCAGTGATGAGGTTCCCGTCCACATGAGCATTTGAGAAGGTATCATTGTTCGCTATCCATGTCCCGCCTGCCTGCTCGACATCCGGTCCGACAGCCGGATAGGGGCAGCATGATTTACCCGAGAGGATACCTGACGCCGCAAGGATTTGGGGGCCGTGGCAGATGGATGCGATGGGCTTATTCGCATTAAAAAATTCCTGGGTCAGGTGGATGATCTTTTTGTTGAGTCTCAAATATTCCGGAGCCCTGCCGCCGGGAATGACCAGTGCATCGTAGTCGAATGACTGTATCGAATCGAAATCCGCCGTAATGGGGAAATGATGACCGACCTTCTCGGAATAGGTCTGATCGCCTTCAAAATCGTGAATCGCGGTCTTGACCGTATCTCCCGGTTTCTTATCGGGACAGACCGTATCCACTTGATGCCCCACCATTAAAAGCATCTGAAACGGGACCATGGCTTCGTAATCTTCAACGAAGTCGCCGACGAACATCAATATTTTTTTCTGTGCCATACTGTCCTCCCTTAAAAAATGTTTAAAAAATCATTTCAAGAAATTGGACCGGTGACGACTGAAATCACTATGTTTGAACGGGGATATACCGTCTGGCTCAGCGAAAGTATGTTCTGTAAGTAATCCGTTGCAGTCGGGGATAGTACGTCGGCATACTTGCCGAGTCATTTCTGATGGACCTCGTGATTTTCCCGATCCTCCAGACACCGTCCAATTTTACATCAAAGCAGCGGCTATGGCAACAGCAGACGCAGAGCCGTACCGGCGGGCTTGGTGCAACAGGACGGTAGTCGGGCTATATCCATACATCGGTTTCAGCGGTAAGCTCACCGCCTGCGTTCCCCGTATTGAGGACGCCACGGGGTTCTATAAGGAGCATTTTAACCTCATCTTCCGCAAACGGTTTATGCTCCACATCCCTCGGAACAACGTACATTTCGCCCTTTTTCAGATTCACGTGGCCGTCTCTGAAATCGATTCGCAGCGAGCCATCCAGGACGATGAATGCCTCGTCCGTGTCTTCATGACTGTGCCAGACAAAGTCGCCTTTAATTTTTACGACCTTGAACTGATAATCGTTCATCTCGGCGATCACCTTGGGCGCCCACTGTTCGTCAAATAAACCGAACTTCTCTTCAAAGTTTACCGCTTCATATTTCATTGATTTTCCTCAGCTTCTTATCTCATGCCAGCGCCCTGCAAGCAGCGGGATCTTTTTCAGTACCGGCAGGGAAATCATGTACCCGGCAAGGCCGATGCAATCGGCCGCCACATCATACAATGAGCACATCCGATAGGGGATGAAGTACTGAATGCACTCGATGAGCAATCCGTAGCCGATTAAAAACAGAATCTTTGATGTGCCGAACCGGCTTCCGGGGAATGAAAAATCCACCAGAAAGACCAGTACATAAAATGCCAGGATATGACTCACCTTGTCGTTCATGTCTTCCGCAATCGGATACTGCAATTGCGTTGTCGCGAGGTGCAGAACGGTAATCAGGGCAACTGCCAGCGTGACGCGAAGAATTATAATATTGGTCCGAGACAATGGTTTGGCTCTTCCTTCATTACTAATGGACTGTTTCACAAACCGGCTTAGGTGGCAAAGGTCTACCGGAGCCGGTTGCAGACAATATTCCTATTCACGCCAGTGTTCCGGCTGATCCAGTGTATCCGCACAGATGACCTTGCCGCTTGCCCTCTCAATGGCACCGGGTATCAGTTCCTGTACCATCCACGCGCCGGCATCCTTATCCGGGATGGGGTAGGGCGCCTCAAATCCATGCATACCTGCCGGTTGGAATCCATAACGTGGATAATATCCCGGATGGCCGAGGACAAATACAAGGTCGACCCCTCGTTCCGATAGTAATCTCAAACCCTCTTTGATGAGTTCTCCACCAACGCCCTGATCTTGAGCATGAGGCATAACCGCAAGCGGGGCCAGAAGCATGGCCGAGGTTGTGTCGTGCGTATCGGTCAGCCGTATCGTCGTAAAAAGAATATGACCTACGGCTTCTCCGTCATTGTTAACGGCAAGCAGGGATAGCAGTGGCATGGCAGTGGAATCGCTCAATAATCCCTTGACGAGATTTGCTTCTTTGTCGTAACCGAAGGCTGCAGCTTCGATGTGCAGTACATCCTGTAAATCCGATTCTGTGGCTTCTCGTATTTTCAACAGTATTCTCCTTGTTTATAAAAGTGATAGTCGCTGTTATTTATTCTGTTTCTTTACAATCATCTGGATGGCCTTTTCCAATGCCCGGTTGAATTCTTCGGGACGATTCATCATCAGAAAATGATCCGCTCCTTTCATAACGATGGCATCGAAAGAGACCATGTGCCGCCGGTTCGCCTCATAGTCAATGGGCCACATATCCCCGTTCACGTTAATGACAGGAATACGAATCTCATCAAATATTCTGGCCGCTTCCCCGGTGATGTACTGTGACATCATTTCGGTCATGGCACTCAAGGCAACGGCGGGTGGGGCAGTCGACATATCCGAGAGAATCCATTCGCGAAGCTGTGGATCGGTACCGGATAGCATCATCTGCTCTGCGAATTTCCGGCTTCCGATCTGAAAATCCTTTTTCAAGGGAGCGATCATCTGATCAAACCCTTCTTGAGTCAATGGATATTCTATGTTTTCAAGCGTATCTATCCCTATGAGCCCTATGACGCGGTTCGGCATGAGCCGTGCGGCCTCCGCGATGACCGAACCTCCCATGGAGTGTCCTATCAGGATGACACGACCGCTGCCCGTAGCTTCCATCACCGCCTGCACATCCTCTCCGAAGGCCTTCATGGTATAGGTCGAACGATTCATACCTGAGTGGCCGTGGCCTGCAAGGTCGAGTGTGATGACGCGGTGAGCTTTGGAAAAATACGGCACCTGGGCACGCCAGTAGCGGGCGTCGCAATTCCATCCGTGGATAAAGACAAGGATCGGTTCTCCATTACCGTAAATCTCATAAGAGATCGGGGTGCCATCTTTGGATAGGGCTATGCGCGGCCATCCCGCCTGTGCCTGTATCGCTCCAAGGGTCAATACCAGGATCACAAAACAAACGGCCAGATATATCGTACATCGTGCGAGCGGACTGCCGTACCTTTGCCTTTTTTCACCAACTACCATTTTTTCAGTTTTCATTGTCTGTTTTCCTTTATTTCAAATGTTACGGCTTGGCCGTTCGGTATGGTATATCGGCTGATTCTATCTGCCGAAATATCCCTTATCGTGCCAATTCTCGGGCGGAAAAAGGTTTTCCGTGGGACGGATAAATAACCTTTGCCCCAAACTCGATAAGCCGTTGCCAGCTTGTGTAAACCGCCTGAATATCTTCAACAAAAATCGGACGATGCCCTATTCCTGTCTGTCGCAGGAAGTTCATCGCCACATCCCCCACGAAAGCGCTGCCGTCGGAAAGGATAACCGAAATGGAGTCCCGGGTGTGGCCCGGCGTGTATGCGATCCTGCCGTTAATCCCGATACCCCTCAGAAGATCAAAATCGTCACCCGGCAATACAATGTCATTCTCTCCAAGGACTAGGGGAGGGAATCTGAATCGCCGGTGGAACAGCGTGAACAGTGCAAAGAGGAACTGCACACGGCGATTGACGGGCCGCATCGTATCTTCCGATTCGCCGATTGTCAAGGCTTCCACGGCATTACGGTGAGCGATGACCCGGCAGCCCGTTTTCTCCACCAGTTCGGCCGCAAAGCCCGCGTGGTCGTCATGGTGGTGTGTCAGGAGCAGGTACCTGATTTTCTGTATGTCTATCCCGAGCGCGGCAATGGATCTCAGGAACTGTGAAAAACGGTTTGGATAGGACGTGTCTATCAGCAGGTAGCCATCCGGACATCTGATCAGATAGCACCACGTAACCCCGAGTTTCAAGGCTCGAACTGTCGGACTGGCTGTCATATCGTCTCCTTCGGTGTATAATACATGCAAGGTTCACGCCACGAAACGCCCGTCAGCGAGGCAGCGTTGGGGGTTATGGAGCTCCGGCTTTTTTCATCCGTGACAGGAAATCATCAGAGGCCACTATGTCGGCATATGAACCCAGGGCTGCCATAAATGAACCGTGAACATCGGATGCGGGTATAATTCTGCCCTTAAATTCAACATTTCTTGTCGCACATGCGTCGTGGATGACAACGCATGCGAATCCGAGATCCGCAGCGGCACGGGTTGCCGCGTCGATGCACATATGGCTCATCGCACCGCAGATCACCACCTTCTCGATCAACGCCCGCCTGAGTTCGTCGAGGAGCCGCGTTTCCCGGAAACTGTTGATATGATGTTTCCGGATAACCGTCTCGGTGGGCAGGGGTTTTACCCATTCGTGGATGTTGGCCCCCTCCGTGTCTGGGAGAAAGAAGGTTGCGCCTTCCCTAGTCGCAATGTGCTGAATATGCAATATCGGCCATTGGTTTTCCCGGAAGAAGGTGAGCAACTCTCTGGCCTTCGAGCCAGCTTCCCTCATGCCGACCAGCTCCATACTACCACCCGGAAAATAATCATTTTGAATATCAACGAGAATCAATGCAGTTTTCATTACAGGGACCTTTCTTTTCTTTATTCAAAAATCTGCCAGTGCGTGATGATCGGCTCTATCGTCCGTGCCGGGCTTGTGGCAGACTTTCCCGTTACATTGTCATGAGCTGCCCGATATCTTCCTTGGACACTTTCGTGTTCTTCATATCGGAGAATCCGGAGAATACATTTTTTCGCAATGTCAGTACCAGCTTGGGCAAATCCGATGGCATTTGCCTGAGTTGCTGCGCGTATTCCGCGCTTTCACGCTGAAATTTTGCGGCGGCTCTGACCGCATCGTCTGTTCCGTATATGCACAGCATGGTGTTGATCTGGAAGGCTTCGGTGAAATTCTTTGACAGCTCCGGATTGTTCTTGAATATATACGCGTACAGATCCTCGATTGATCGAAAATTGGCGATGTTTGGGTCCTGTCCGAACTGGTTCATAAGCCTGATTCTCTCGGACAGATTGGTGATCAGCAGTTGGTATATCTCCTGCCGTGTTTTAGCCAGTGTGAATTCGCGCTCCTTTTTCTTGGTGTAAAAATAACCGTACAAGGCGACTGCCGCTGAAATGATGGCCACTAACAATGTCACGTTAACTTTGTCCATAATTAACTTCTTTCTTCATTGAATAGAGTTAACGGGCTTTCCGGCCGAGCGCCGATTGCCCGACTGAAAGTACATGAACGAATGCATTATTCCATTATCAGTGAACATGAGTCAAGAGCGGATTTAACGCTTACTTCTCAAAGATATAAAGTGGTTCCGATCACTATGCTGGGAGAAACGCCGAGCCCGCTTGCGGGAGGATTTACGGTCGGAAGTCAGAACGGGCCTAAATCCCTGTCCGCCGTTCAACTGCTGCTTTTATCGGAATAACACTGCGTTTTAGAAGTGTATATCTGACCGAATTGAAAAGGTGGGACAGAGGAAATCTTCATCAAGAAGCAGATACGGCAGGGAGGAGGGGAAGTAATCTTACTTTATAGCGTTCTTTTGTTTCATCACCTTCTTTCTTGCCTGCTTCTGTCTTCGCTTTCCCCATTCCGTCTCCAACCACTCTGACCATGACGGAAGACCGAGATAGATTTGCTGGGTAGCATCAGCGAGTACCGATAGGCTATTCAGATGGAAAGCCCGATAACTTAACTGCTTATAAATACCGCCTTTGTTTTCCCAGTTTTCAGCAAAACGATGAGAAAAAAGTTCGGTACCAGTCAATACAATTACATGGTTGCTTGGTTTTCCGCATAGATTCTTTCTCCTTTCTGTAAGTGCCAACTTCTTGATCAGCTTAACTTCTGATTCCTGCAATTCATTGTTGAGAGTAGCGAAAATGAGTGCTGAACCAGGAAAGGCAGTTGCCAACTCCTTCATTCGTTCTATATCTTTCCGCTCAAACCGATTGAAACTCTTACACTCTGCATGAACGATGTGAGTACCTCTTTCACGCAGTGATGAAGCCTTGTATAGGCAAGTGAGATCAGCTTCCAGACGTTTTCCATCTTTTTCAGCCACATAACTAAAGAGAGGAGTGACACCTCCATGTATATTTCCGCTCAAAAGTTTAATTGTTAGCAAAACTGTAAATGCCCCTTGAGCAGTGGAACTGGCAAAAGGACCGTGAGTTCGGTAAGTCCATTGCATATCCTTTGGAGAGTGCAGAGGTGGCGAAAAATCAGACAAGCAAAATCGGCACTGTAACTCGTAGTCGAGTGCATTTAGCTCATACCAGTTGTAACGCGTGCAAACAGGGCACTGAATTTTGGCCCCCAACCGCAAGGCATTTGCCGATATGAGGCCTTCAAGAAACCGCTCAGTGCCATAGAAGAGCCCATCTGACTGGATTACACGTTTCAGCTTTTCGATAACTGCCTGTCGCGGCATACCTACTTCTTTTTCTAGTTTTTTCTTCGATGCTTCTTGGTCAGGGATTTTATTTTCTTCTACGCCTCCGAGTAATTCAATCACACCTTTGTGGGCGAGTTTTGAAATACCGTAAATACCACCAAGCTGCCTGAGTAGTTGCTTTGCAATGCGTCCTGGACCTGATAGCGAGACTATCCAACCTCGTTCCTTAAACCATTCTGTCATGACTGCCTCAGCAAGGGGTAGGTCGAGAAATATCAGATCTCTGGAGTTGTGTGCCAGAAAGACAGGTCCGAACCTTGAAAATCGCCAATTGAAGTAACCTGTACGACCTATCGCTGAAGATAGCTCGCGACTTCCCTCTGGAAAGACCTCGGCCATCGACTCTTTTGAGCCATAGAATCGGAAGCTAAATTCGTTGGCAAATTTGGGCCTGCCAGAGTAATCGCGAAATGTTCCAATTTTCGGATCATGAGACCGCAGTTCTAAACTATCCTCACCTTCAGTTATTAGCCGATTCTCTTCGTACGCAGAGGGGAATAATATTCCTTCACCAAAAGCGTTTTCTCGCGCCCAAGAATCCCACAACCGTGGGTACCACCACTGAATTAAATACCTTGGCTGCCCTTTGTATTCATCTTTAGGAATATTCAAGGACTCGCAGAAACTTTTGACTATATCCTCTTTGAGAGAACGGGACCTCAGAACCGTTGTGCGGTGGAAGATTTCTGGATTATCCCTGTAGGGGTGGTAATTTTCTTCAATGAAGTCCCGGGCCAGGATTTTTGTACTTTCTCTTTCAGCGGCTTGTATGGAGATGGGCACCACATAGAAACCAGCAGCCCGCAGATTCCAATAATCAATGATGTCTTGAGTGCTTGTTGCATCACATACGAAAAGGTGTGCCCCTTGGAGAGGTCGTTCGTCCAAGCTCCAAGAGGTTAACCTCCTAGGAAAGAGAATGTTAGGTCTCAACAACTCTGGGATTCGTATCAAGGTAGGATGGACTTTTGAGATACCCGTAATATTCAAGAAATGCTTGTTGATAATTTCCTGAGCTTTTATTGGAATCACTCCGAACACACTTGCCAAAAAGAGCCCATAGGCGCGCGGCAGTTCTGGAAAGACAACCTGAAGATCATCATTTCTCTTATACTTCATTTCTTTCTCAATAAAGTCTTTTAGCAATTCGATAAGGCCTATCCCATAGTGTGGTGAAGCCGAATCTTGTAAGTCACCAATCAATTCATTCTCTTTGACGACATCTCGATTACCGACCTGAAATGAACGATTTGCGCAAATGCCCACGGGTACCACCAAATCAGGATCGAACCCTGATAAATAACCATCTATAATATCCGAAGGGAGAGGGAGATGTCGAATGCGGTGAGATTCCCACTTAGGCGGAGTTCGTCGATAAGCAGGAATTATTGAGTTATAACTTCCACCCCAGAGAAAGGTGCTTAACTCAATAGCTTGATAAAGGCCTGCTCGATCTGCAGGATCAACCAAAAAACTTATCCGCAATGGGCGAACTCTAATGGTGACTTTTCCTGAAGCCATATTTGTCCTCAAAACACACAAGCCCCATCGCTCATTTCGAGTAACGGGGCTTTTTGCAATCAGACCATACGTGCTCCTTTTGTATACAGGTGCAGGCAGAATCAAAAATCTATTAAGAAACAAGAACGTAATGAAATCGAAGGGAAGGATACTCCCCCGGGGAATTCAGGTCAAGGATTTTATTGCAAGGAGGTGTCGGCAATCCTCGGACAAAAGCGGTTTCAGCGTCGCATTTTATGATGAGTTACTATTTGTCACGCTTTTTCATCTTCATTCCAAAGAGGAATCGAAGGATGTTGAAGCGCCTCACCAGCAGTTCATAGATCGCCATGATGGCTGCAAATGAAATGACTGCAATGATGAGAAATTTTGTACAGATACTGATGTCCCAATGGATAACGGGGTATGCAATAATCAGTATAACGGTCAGGTGCAGTATGTAAAAGGGAAGTACTGCCTCGTTGGCATAGGCGAGAATCCTGTTCTTGAAATTCAGAAACCGATAACCGAGGCCCAGCAGTCCGATGATCCAAAGCCAGGCAAGCAATCCCCTGAATGCTTGAACGGCCACCCAGGCAGGTGCATTGAAGGGCAGGAGGGCGCCGTGTTCCTGCAGATTGTGCCGTGTTACCCCGGAGATTTCCAGGTTTATCCCGAAGTGCGAGTCCAGGTATAATGTGGTAAGGATTACGGCCATTATAAGGCAGATTGTGCCGTACTTTTGTATGTTCTCCCGGATTCGCGGATTGGAGAAGATAAGATATCCGCATATGAAGAAAACCAGAAAGGTTATCGGATCCCAGCCCCCGGCGTGTCTCGTGATCCCGAGACCCATCATTTCCGCTCCCGCGGCAGTCGCCGATATGGGCACGAACAGAAGAAATAACGCCCAGGGCTTTTCGAAAAGGCGTGACAGGCGCGCAATGACGCTTTCCCGTGTTTTTCCGTATGGGATGAACAGAGGCAGCAACACCAGAGAGAAGATAAAAAGATACATCAGATACCAGAGATGTGTTCCTATGCCCAGAGGGGCGAAATTGCCTCCGGAGACAAGGTACAACCCATCAAAAAATTGCGGGTACCACTGGATAAAGCTGCTGACGGTTTCTCCCTTCAATAATCGTTCAAGGTATACCTGCGGGGCGTTTATTACAAAGGTCCCGACGAAGACCAGGGGAATGAGGATACGCAGGGTTCGCTCCTTGATAAACCCGGCCGCTTTGCGGGAGCCGAGAGAATAATATACCGAAGCCCCCGATATGATGAAGAAGAGCGGCATCATCCACAAAAAATCAAATTCTCTGAAGAGCGACAGGGGCAGACTTCTGACAGCGTTGTAGATTGTGAACGTGTGGTAATCGAAGGGCTTGGCGCAGTGATGGAAGAATACAACCAGGATGGCGAAAACCCGCAACCAGTCGAGGTAGTAGAGCCTGCCCTCTTGAGGCGCATGACTCGATTCTGTACGGGAAAACGGTTCGTTTTGCATGAGGCGCTGGCCGGACAGGTTACGTTGAAAAAACAATGTATCAGTGAAATTGAAGAAAAGAATACCGTCGCGGGGGATTCCGGTCAAGGACTTTATTGAACCCCTCCAAACATTGAAGCACCCCGCGATAAGTTGCGAAGAATGCGCTTGCTGTCCAATTCAATGTGAAGCAAGGTGAAATTATTTTACTCCACTATTACAACACAATATCAAATCCAGGCTGCTCTGTTTATTTCACTCAGTATCCGGTCTCAATGCAATAAAAGAGATCTCACCGCCGGCATGGCGGCGATTGAGTTATCTCCCATCTGGCTTTGCCAGATAGCGGTACTGAGAGGATCGGTTACACTTTTTATGGCACACCATGTGGCACTGACCGGCAATCCGGAAGTTGTTGAGGCTATTGTTGCCCGATTCAATGACACGGTTGCCAGGGAATCGATCGGGACATGGGGAGTCTCCCAAGGGCCCGCCGAAGGCCATTTCACGTACCGTACTTCTCCGGGAAGCGTCGCTGATTTTTTCGTGTTGTTTACACCAAATATGACAGCAGCCGTTCCGTCCGCTCCCATCACCATGCCTGATCCTTTTAATGAATCATACCAGGTATCCAATTGTCCCGATCCGCCGCTCCCCCAGGAATTTGAAGGGGTTCTGGCCGACCAGAAGAGGCCTTCGTCTTCATCCGCCGCCCTTGCATAGTCCTCGACGTCCCAGAGCGCCATGATCGTTCCGTCTGTGGGCCAGATATCGAGGTCCTGGATGGAAATGCTGTCTTCCCACGCGGATATCTGGGTGCCTGTCTGCCAGACTCCGCCCGGATCTCTGGCGGCACCGAAAACACTGTTCTCATTATTCACCGGGGTATTGATCGCCACCCATAGAGCGGCTACGGTACCGTTTCTGGTAGCCAGTAGCGGTATGTACAGGGCATCCTTGTTGAAATCGCCGGATATTTTTGTGGGAGTGCTCCAGTTGCCGTTCGAAGGATTTCTGGTCGAACTGTACTGGGCTTCCAGGGCCCCGCCAATGGTGGTCAGGGCAGCCCATGCGGTGATGACCGTGCTGTCCTCGGACATGACGGGCTCCGCGTACCAGTAGTTTGACAGAGCGATATCGATGATTCCAGAAACATCGGTAACGGAACTGTCCCAAAAGCCTGTTCCGGGGTTGAAGGCCTGAGATGTGAGCTAACCTAGCGTTATTTACATTTTCGGGATTTCCTGTCAGAAGGTAGAGAGAGGAGGAGATCCCATGGTGATTCACAAACGGACACGGTTGACACCGATTCAGCGTCAGGAGAT
>Ga0116164_10001030_pt1 | contig 21673 bp, 22 predicted proteins | sample AD_UKC109_MetaG_FD_89888 | JGI IMG/M metagenome (GOLD analysis project Ga0116164, IMG submission 89888) | Active sludge microbial communities of municipal wastewater-treating anaerobic digesters from Hong Kong - AD_UKC109_MetaG | ecosystem: Engineered > Bioreactor > Anaerobic > Digestate... | reverse complement strand
ATATGTCTCCCGCGTAATCCGGCAAGAAAACATTAGGGTCGCCTATGAATATCTTGAAAAGGGAACTTTGATGGTTGGATAACTGTTCACCCAACCAGGGGATGATACCTATAAAGGTCTCGCTTCCCCCAAACAGCTTTACAAAGAACCCGTCAGTGAAGAATCCGGCTACCGCGCCGAAGAACGACCAAAAACCATACAGAACGGCCATTGCTATCGGTATCCCGGTCAATGGTTTTACAGTTATTTCGGCCACTGCGTCCTTGATGGTCGTCCTATATTCCCCATAGGTGACCGTCTTGCCGGAAATGTTATCGATAATTTCCCATTTTTGTTCATCAGAAAGCATTCTATCACCTCAGGGCGTTGCCCATGATCTTCTTCACATCCATTTTCTTTGCGTTTGGAACGGCGGAGAGCAGCTCCTTCATCCCGAATCCGCTGACTGCGATGGTAGGTATCACGTCCACCCCAAGGAGATCGGACATCTTCTTGTGGTCGATTGCTATCTCCTTGTCCTTTGCAACGTCCCACATGTTCAGGGCTATGACAACAGGTCGCCCCCTCTCAAGTATCTCCAATGCCAGGTACAGGCCCCTCTCGATCTTTGTTGCGTCCACAACGCATATCACTACGGAATCACGTTCCTTTTCAAAGATCTCTAAAGCGACCTCTTCGGCCCTGTCCTTGGGAGTAAACGAGAATGTTCCCGGGACATCGATTATCTCTGTCTCCCTGCCATCCACATATACGAAACTCTTCTCGAATCCCACGGTGGTGCCCGGGTAGTTCGACTCGGTGGCATTGGCACCGCTGAGCCTGTTGAAAACGGCGCTCTTGCCCACATTGGGATGGCCCATCAAAAGGATCCTGATGTTCACACCCCCACCGTTATCTTCTCGGCATACGCTCTTGATACCGAGACATCTATATTTCCTGCAGCGACAACAAATGGACCCTTCGCAGGCTGAATGGCCCTAAGCTCTATTGCCTGATTCCTCCTCAGGCCCATCGAGGATATAATGGTGCAAAGATCCGGTGGGATCTCCTTTATCACCGCCTTTTCACCAACACGCATCTCAGACATTCTTTTTTTCATTGCATATCCTCTCCACATGTATCTTCCTGGCTATCCCCTTGCCCATGGATATGGTGTTCGTGTTGATGCATACCGTCACTGGGCCGTTGTTCGAAACGACCCTGATGATATCGCCAACTCCAAGACCATAGACGGAAAGCCTCTTTCTCAGATTCAGGCCCCCGACGATCTCGACGATTTTGCCATGTTCATCTGTCCTGAGCATGCTCAGGTCCACATGTTCTCCTTGGTCCAGGCGCGCCTCTCCATCGATTGTGGTCACGTTCATATCTTCACCTTCTAAACATATATTTGGTATATAAAATATTATATGGTATGCCTAATAATATTGTTCTATTTAAATAATTTTCGGTATACCGAATTTAATAGAGAAATAATGCCTAGAAGTATAGAAGTAAAAACAGGCCAGAACGATAAGTGGTCCTTCGGGGTTTCTATAAAATAAGCTTGTTTGTTACAGTTCTATCCCCCTCTGGTTTTTGGAGTCTGTTAACGAAGCGGAAAATGAATCTGTGGCATGTCCGCTTCCATTTAAGAGTAGGGACAGACAGAAACCCACTAATTTGCTGCCTCCCCCAATTGCAAGGGTTACGGAGGGAAGTAGATCCATACCTTTGATGCAGTTATGTATACATTCTGGGGGAGACAGCCCAATCTTTGCCGATAATTCTTATTTTGTCTACAGATAGATCCGATGATTCTCATTTTCATGTCAATATGGAGGTTATGATCCCTCTATGATATATTTTATAGTATATGTGTTATCTTAATATATTTCGTAACACTTAATTATTTATCCTATATAAATTTATTGTAACACATAATTATAAAAGATAACACCATATCATTAGAAAAGAATAAAAAGCCACAATGTTATTGACCTCCATGCATTTCTTAGCGACCTCGCCATTGATACGTCAGTACGATGCCATGTGGGAACTTGAATGGGCCTTTGGAGAAGATGCAAAGATCAGCAGGACCAGGTATCCAGGCGTTATGATCGTGAAGGTCGATGTTGACCTTGAAGAGGGACTCAGGCGCATCGAAGAGTATGAGACCACCGCCATATACAGAGTGCTCCCTCTCGAGAGATTCGTGAAAACGAATCTCAGTGAAATATACAGCAATGGTGTGGAACTCGCCAAAGAGAGGATAACGGGCGAGGACAGTTTCGCGGTAAGATGCAAGAAAAGGGGAAGTCCCGGATTCTCGTCAAAGGACGTTGAGAGGGAACTGGGCTCGATGATATGCGATGAGACAGGGGCATCTGTGAATCTCGATTACCCGAAATGGATAGTGAAAATAGAGGTATTGGGAAACAGGACGGGAATATCAGTCCTTGAACCACAACAAATAATCACAAAGGAAATAGAAGAATAAAGTCTATTCCTCAATCTTCTTCTTCAGCGGTATTGTAACGAAGTTGGCTATGAACACCAGTGTCGGAATAATCTCAAGCCTGCCCATCCACATACCAAGGACAAGGACCGTCTTGCCTATGGGATTCAGCCCCACATTTGTGATTCCCACGGACAGCCCAACATTGCCCTGTGCAGAGGCCATCTCAAAGAACGAGTTGACCGCACCGTACCCCAGCCACATGATTATGAAACCACCGACCAAGAGGAACACCAAGTAGACCAAGGAGAACAGCAATGCCTCCATGACATCCTTGTCGCTGAACATCGTTCCGCCTATCTTCACAGAGATCACGGCGTTCCTTGGAAGAAGCGCCTTTTTGATCTGGACACTGAGCGTCTTGAAGATGACGACGATACGGATAAGCTTGATGGCCCCGGCAGTCGAACCTGCACCGCCGCCTGTGATCATAAGAAGAATCAGGAGTATCCTGCTTTTTTCCGACCAGAATGCAAGATTGTCTGTGGAGAACCCGCAACAGGTGATGGCCGAGAATATCTGGAACAGCGCCTTCCGGATGGCTTCTACAGGATAGTACAGGAGCGAAAGGTCCGCCACCATCAGAATGAGGAAAATACCAGATATGACGAACAGAGCCCGGACCTGGACATCAGCGAAGAGGGCCCTGATCTTTCCCTTGAAGAAAGCCTTGTAATGTATGGTGAAGTTGATGGCGCCAAGAATCATCAATATGATCGCCACCAGCTCGATCTTGAAGGAATCATAGAAGGCCAGTGAAGAATCCTTTATAGACATTCCTCCTGTCCCAAGTCCCGTCATACAGTGGTTCACAGAGTCAAATAATGGCATTCCTACAAGATAGAACAGGACTATCCCTATGATTGTGTAGAGAAAGTATATCTTCCATATGACCTTGACAGTCCCAAAGAACGTAGGTTTGATCTTCTCTGCCCTCGCCTCTGAGATATAAAGCCTTGCGGCGGACACACCGGGCCTTATAAGGACTATCATCGCCACAAGGATCACCCCTATTCCTCCTGCCCATTGGGAAAGCGACCTCCAGAAAAGCAATATGTGAGGCAACCCCTCCACCGAAAGGGACCCGGTGAACATCGTCAGCCCAGTGCCTGTCCAAGCGGATATGGATTCAAAGTAGGAGTCAAGATATGACAGGTCAGATATCAGGTATATTGGAATGGCGCCCACCAACGCTGCGAAGAGCCATGCGAGCGAGGAGATGACCATGGCATGCCTTATCTGGATATTTATATCGGCCTTGATCCTCGATAGCAGCCAGCCTACAATGAACGTGATTATGCCAGGTATGACAAAGTATGGGATGTATGTCACTTCCTCCCTGTAGAAGTAACAAAGCACTATGGGGAACGTGGTAATTATCCCCAGGCCCTGCAATATCAGCCCCAGATTCTTCAATATAAGCTTGAAGTCAAGCCTACGATTCACGAGCGAGAACATTTCACTTCGACCTATTGGAACAATCTTTCAGCAACTTTGGATACCTGATTATTATATCTTCCGTCACAAAACACCATCATGGCCCAGTTGGTGACCGGCCTTTTCCTCAGGGCATTGGCCAAGGGTGAGAACTTCGGGAGCGTGTATACCTTGTTTTCGTCAAGGATTTTCACGTTCGTCTTGGTTAACCTCGGCTCCGATATCAGCAGTTCGGGCGCCGGTATGTCTATAAACGCCTTTCCTACGGGTATGCCTGCCTTGCGGCAGATCTCCTCTTCCAATCTCTTGCGTTCCCTAGGAGGGGCGCTCTCTGAGAGCATATGCCTCTGATCCTCGCTCAACTGTTCAAAGTCAAGCACAAACGCTTTCTTGTAGAGGTTCCTGTACTTGATCCTGTATACCATCTCCCTGCCAATCTCCGACTTGCCCTCCAACCACTTCAAGAGCTCCATGTCCATCATTGATAGTATATCTTCATCATCGCTGTCAAGCGAGAGCTCGACGGCCCTCGCCAGCATGGTCTCGGCTATGCGTGCTGTCTTGTGGAAATAGACCGAGGAGTACATCAGGGCCCTGGCCACGAGCATGCCCTCCACGGCAGGTACGCCCTTCCTATGGATTATAAGATCGTTGTTGAATATCTCCACAGTCTTCAACAATCTGTCGAGGTCCACCGTTCCGTGGGCCACCCCGGTATAATAAGAATCCCTTATCAAATAATCAAGTTGGTCTGCATCTATAGAGCCGTGTATGATCTGTGCAAGGTATTTCCGGTCGTTGAAGAACTGCTGTCCACTTTCTGAGACATTGAACAGGGAGTATCCCGCGTTATCGCTACTGCCCGTGACAAGGTCCGCCACCTCTTTCGGGTCCAGACCATAGTCCTCAAGTATGGAAGGTATAGGTCGGTAATCAAGATACTGCTCTATGCCATCCATGATATCGTGCTTTCCGGTGATGATGTCCTTCGTTATCTCCATATGGTCCTGACCAAGGATATCATGGAAAATATACTCCAATGTATGTGAATACGGACCATGTCCGATATCATGCAGAAAACCTGCGGCCCTGACAAGGTCCCTTTCCCCTTCATCGATCTTCAGTTCCTGAGCTATCCTGTCAGATATGTAAGATACACCCATGGAATGTTCGAATCTCGTATGTTGAGCCCCTGGGAACACAAGATAGACTAGGCCCAGTTGCTTGATATTATGCAATCGATTGATCTCGGGCGTCTGTACAAGTTCCAACATAAAGCCATCGAGTTTTATGCTGCCATGTACGACATCATGGATTATCTTATATCTTGATATTATAACACCCACTTACCTCGCTTGAATTTCAATGACATATCGCATATTTATAGTTAAATAACCTGATATTGTTAAAATATTTTACTAGTTTTTATTAGTTTAGTGATAAGATGATGAGGGAATTAGCTGTATTAGCGATCATCATGGCATTTTCTACACAATTTTGCCAAGATTCGCTCAGTGATGGTGCAATGATAAGGGACATGGGTGATGAGGTGCACTGTACGATACGTGTAACCGTCGAAACGACCGTAGAACCCAGTGGCAACGTCTATATTGTCACGACAATCATGAGTGGCAAGGCATTGAAAAAAATTGCAGGTGTCGAGTACCTGGTTCACAAGGAAGTGACCAGCGAGGCCCCTCCCCAACAGACCAAGATTTGTGAGATAGAGATACTCGATCCGAATCTCGAGATCGATGATTTGGGAGACATGCCGGATTGGAGCTATGAAATTTACGGGAATCCTGCATTGTCCATGCCGTTCTACGTCAAGGCCGACCCTATCAATCTGGTCATAGATACATCATTCTCACAGTTCGACTATCAACTGAAGAAGGCGGGATGGGAGACCTCATCAAGCTGGGACCTTCTGTCGGCAAACGTCAATTATGTGCAATACGAAGGTCGTATGATCCCCCAGATAAAGAACTATTTTCTTGAAAGCGGGGATGGGGAAAGATATCATCTAAGAATATGGAAATTGGGCGATATCTTCGTTGGACAGGCTCATAAGGATAGGGGGATGCCTCATGAGGCATACTGGTACGAAGGTTCGGAAACCATGGTAGTTCGTTGCTTCTGTTCCCATATCGTTCGTAGAAACTGCATCTGGCTGTCAAATAGATGCGTCGACCCCCAGGGATATGTCAATAATGGATGGGCATCCTATATAAAAACTTATAAACAATATCACTGAATTGAAAACGATGTCCATACATGATGAAAACCTTGCGGGCAAGTTCATTGCCATTGAGGGAATAGATGGCTCCGGTCTGTCGACCCAAGCCTCAAGTCTTTCCGAGAGACTGAACCAGATGGGCCATAAAACATACAAGACAAAGGAGCCTTCCGATGGACCGGTAGGGGGCGTCCTGAGATTGGCACTGACGCACAGGATAGAGATAACACAGGGGACCTTCGGACTCCTCTTTGCGGCCGACAGGCTTGACCATCTCCACAAGGAAGTAGAGCCCAAGTTAAGGGAGGGAACGAATGTTGTCACAGACAGGTACTGCTTCTCCAACTATGCATACCAGGGCACCGATGTCGACCTTGACTGGCTCATAGGACTTAACAGGTACTGCAGGATACCCGATATAACAATATTCCTTGACGTCGACCCGACCGTTTGCAAGAAGAGGATGGAGTCGAGGATGAGGGAGGAATACTTCGAAAAGCTGCCAAGCCTAGTGAAAATAAGAAACAGATTCCTTGACGTGATAAACATATACAAAGAGAGGTATTCAGCCAACATCAAGGTGATAGATGGCACCAATCCCATAGAGAAGGTGACGGATGACATCATCGGAGAGGTCCTAAAAGTATTCTAATCCAGGTCGGCGTAATAGTACTCTCCCATATCCTTTTGCTTTCTGTCCAGCTGGCTGTCCAGCTTATTGGCCCTTGGCCGGCCGTTCTCGGAGTCCCTTCTGAAGGTGATGTTCAGCTTCGATAAAAAGTTGTTCATGCCCTTGCGTACTGTCATGGGGCTCGATGCGGAACCTTCTACAGAAGGAATTCCAGAAAAGACTATGGTCCTGTCAGATACGTAATCGGTCGTTACGAGATCATGCTCCACTATTATCGCCGTGGTCTCTCCCTTCTCCATCCTTCTTCTGATGGTCTTGGCGGTCGCCAGCCGTTGCTCCACGTCAAGATAGGCCGACGGTTCATCTAGAAGGTAGAGTTCGGCCTCCCTTGATAGACACGATGCGATGGCCGTTCTCTGAAGTTCGCCTCCAGACAGGTCCTGCACATCGTTGTCAAGGATCTCCTCCAACTGCAGCGGTGTCAGTATCTCCGTCTTGTACCAGCTATCATATAACTTTTTGTCGCATACGGAGAAAAGAAGGTCCCTCACGGTGCCCTCAAAATCCCGTCTGATATACTGGGGTTTGTAGGATATGCTTATGCCAGTGCCAAGTTCGCCGGCAGATGGATCTTCGACGCCCGCGATCATCTTGATGAAGGTCGACTTCCCCGTGGCATTGGGGCCGACAATAGACACCACCTCGCCCCTGTGCACAGTCCCTGGGGCCACACTAAGCTTGAAGTTTGGATATTCCTTTTCAAGTTCAGGATATGACAGCAGTTCATCCTCTGATGCCCATTTCTTTGGGGCCCTCAGGACAAATCGTATCTCATCCTGTCTGAATCTGACGTTCTCGTCCTTGATATAACCCTGTAGATACGTGTTGATTCCTACCCTGACGCCCATCGGTGATGAAACGATGCCGTAGACTGCCGGTTTTCCGTACAAGAGATGGACATAATCGCTCAGATAGTCCAACACGGCCAGGTCATGTTCAATGACGATCACGGTCTTCTCGTTCGATAAATCTCTTATCGCCCTGGCCACATTGAGCCTTTGATGTATGTCGAGATACGAGGAGGGTTCATCGAAATAATACACATCGGCATCCCTTACCATGGCGGCCATTATGGCAAGCCTCTGCAGTTCGCCCCCCGAAAGGTCGTCAAGGGTCCTCTCCCTGACGTTCTCCATGTCGAATCCCTTGAACAATGCGTCCGCTATCCCCCGTTCGTCTATCTTCCCGATTACCTGTTCCACAGTGCCTTTTGCAACCTTGGGTATCTTGTCGACATACTGGGGTTTTGAGACGACCTTCATATCCCCCTCGCTCATTTTCTCAAAGTAAGGTTGAAGTTCGGATCCCCTGAAGTATTTGGATATCGCATCATATTTGCTATTGCGTTCCTCCTGTGATATCGATTGGATGGTTATCTGTCCCAAAAGGGCTGCCAGCTCATCGAATTCCCCTAGATTTGGAATGATCTCGCCCGAGAGGATCTTGATCGCGGTGGTTTTCCCGACACCGTTGGGTCCTATGATGCCCAAGACCGTCCTCTCCTTTGGGATCGGCAGCCTGTACAACCTGAAGGAATTTGGCCCAAATTGATGGACTGGATTGGAAAGTTCCTGCGGAAGGTTAACTATATGCACTGCCTTAAAAGGGCATTTATGGACGCATATCCCACAACCCGAGCATAAGCTCTCAGAGATTATGGGCTTCTTCGTTTCCTCACTAATTACAACTGTCTCTTCTCCCATCCTTACGCCGGGACAGAAGTTTTGACACTGATAGGAACACTTTTTAGGTTTACACTTGTCAAACTCAACTACCGCTATCCTCATGGAGATCAAAAGTAATTAAAAAAAAGTAAATAAAAAGGTTACACCCATTTCCAGGATACAACCTCTATCGATTGGTATGATGTCTCTTCCACAAGGTCGAAGGTGGTAGTCACTCTGACCGTGAGCCTTATGGCATCATAGGGCCCATCGCTGCAACATGAACCACAAACATCGTGACATGGATCACAACAGGGGTCGCAGGGATCACAGGGGTCGCAGCAGGAGTAGTATTCCGTGCAAGCTACGCACAGGTATATATAGTAGTTCTGTATTGCCTGTGCCGTGTCTCCATCTTCTAAGAACTCTATCTCTACCGGACTTGAATCTGGTTCTGAGGTCCAATAGCTGTTTATGCATGGATGCAACACCAGTGTACTGAGATCTACTTGTTCAGTTTCGCATGTCTCCAAGCTCTCTTCCAGTTGTTCGTTCCTTTCCCTGCAAGAGTCAAGCATCAGTTCCAGATAAGCTATCCTCGATTCCTTATCCTCTATATCCTCATCCAGCGCAGCTATCTGAGCGTTCAGGGATGATATTTGAACATCCTTGTTCGCAGATGAATTCTCCAAATCCGTAACCTGGGTTGTAAGGGCGGTCTTTTGCTCGGTGAGTTCAGAGACATCCCCCTCAAGGGATGCCTTCTCAGTGGCCAGCACATTGTACAATGTGGACAGTTCCGTATAATCGCTCAAAAGTCCCTTGTAATTCGTTTCACAGTCAGCGTTCAGAGTGGATTCATTGTAAAAGTACACTGCTGAGGCGCCTGCAGCAACGAACATGATAGCGAACAATGCTGCCAGAATCTTGGCAGTGCCTCCGCCATTGCTGGTATAAATAGTTTGAACAGGACGAGGAGGTTTTTCGGCAGTGATCTTCTGTTGGTTCTCCAAGGCCTTTATCTTCGACTCGAGTTCCTGGATCCTTTTCTTTTCCTCCAGTCTCTCGACATCTTCCTTGACGTTTTCTTCCACAACGTTCTTGGGCGCGCTGCTTGTCGTCTTGGAAGCGCTTTTTGTAGACCTAGTTGTCTTCTTTGTATTGGTAGTGGACTTTTTAGGTTTTTCTGCCATAGAAGTTCCTCCAATCATAAGTAGTAAATAACATATTTAAAGCTTACGCTATAAATTTAGTAAAATACATTATTTCTTAGTTTACTTCATATGTAGCATATTACTACTAATACAGATTTGCCGCCTCATAAAGGAGGAACCATATGACAAGCCACCCCTGAATGAATCCAAAGATGCCCGACTGCAATATCTTCCTTCTACCCCCGTAGGCAATCATGTCAATACCGGCAATACTCGTGATATAACTTGCGCCATAATAGAACCCGATGGCAATCACCAATATCAACATGCTTGGAAGTTTACCTGTCGTGAATGCTGAAAATACTCCAGCTATTCCACCAATACCTGTGAACAATAATCCTAATCTGTTTTTCTCGTCCATGAGCTATCACCAAAAGCTACAATAACCTATAAAAAGAAAACAATTTTATAAACCTTTGTATGTTTTCAAGTTTCGATGTCCGTATTATTGTCCAGGAACTGCTTGATGAGTACGACATTTTGGGTATGAAGGTCGATAAGGTCTACAAGATAGGGGAAGAGATCAGGATAAAACTATATGGCAACGGCAGGAGGGACCTTATCCTAAAACCTGGAAAAGCCATCTTCGTCACTGCATACCCCAAAAGAGCGCCGCAAAAACCTTCTGGATTCGCAATGCAACTGAGAAAGTACCTTGCCGGCCTTAGGATAATGAACATCGAACAGATAGGTTTCGACAGGTTGGTAAGGATATCCTTTGGCCTATACGGCGGCGATGACAAAGAGGACATCATCAAATATCACTTGATACTGGAACTCTTCGGGAACGGGAACCTCATACTTACGGACCATGAAGACAAGATAATAGGTATCCTGCAGGCACAGAGCTGGTCCACCAGATCACTAAAGGCCAAAGAGACCTATGAGCCCCCTCCAAGGATGATGTCCCCCTATGAGGTCGATATTGGGCAGCTCGTTGACAGCAACTATGAAGTAGTAAAGCTTCTAGCTACGAAAATGAACATAGGCGGCATGTACGCTGAGGAGATATGTCTTAGAGGGGGTTTGGACAAAAGGGACAACAATCCGGACCTTGAAAAAATGTCCAAAGGCATTGAAGCCCTCATCAATCTTCCAAAGAGACCTGCGATCGTCAAAGGCAGGATAGTCCCGTTTGACCTTATGACGTATGCTGGGGAGGAAAGGACCGAGTTCAAGACTCTCAACGAAGCGGCAGACGAGGTCTACGGGAAAAAGGAAATGGAGGATATCGCCACAGAACAAGTCTCAAAAAAGGATAAACAGATGAACAAACTTGAAAGGATCCTCTCCTCACAACTGGAGAGCCTTGACAGTTATGGTCAGAAGGCAGAGAGATCTCAAATGATGGGAGACCTGATATTCGAGAACTACCTTACGGTGGACAAGATACTCAACACGTTGCACAAGGCTGTGAAGACACTTGGATGGAAGGAGGTAAACAAGAGACTGAAGGAGAGCAACGACAGCATCACGTCAATAATCAAGAACACATCGCCCAAGACGGGCAAGATCATTGTCGAGCTTTCAGGCGAGGATGTGGAGCTTGACATCACAAAGAACGTGAACGAGAACGCCCAGAAATATTATGATGCATCCAAGAAAATGAAACACAAGATAGATGGCGCCTCCAAGGCCATAGAGATCACAAAGATAAAGATCGAAAAGATGAAGACCGCCGAGGTGAAGGTAGAAGAGGTCAAGAAGAGGGTCAAGAAGAAGAGGGAATGGTACGAGGGTTACAGATGGTTCCTTACCACGGATGGACTTCTGGTCATCGGAGGCAGGGATGCCAGGACCAACGAGGTCATAGTGAAGAAACATCTAGAGGAAAATGACATCCATGTGCATGCCGACGTGCAAGGTGCGCCCCAGGTCATAATAAAAGGTGGGAAGGACGCTCCTGAGAGGTCCATAGAAGAGGCAGGGATATTCGCGGTGTCGTTCTCCAGGGCATGGAAGATGGGCGTGTCTGGACTAGATGCGTATTGGGTATATCCAGAACAGGTGACCAAGGACGCCCCGTCAGGCGAATTCCTTGCGAAGGGGGCGTTTTTCATAAAGGGCAAGAAGAACTATCTAAGGAAAATGCCATTGGACCTAAGCTTGGGCATATATGAAGACAAGATCATGTGCGGCCCTACATCGGCGATCGACAAGAACTGTGAAAAGAGGGTAAAGATAATATTCGGGCAGTCCAGCAAGGAAGATGTGGCAAAGAGAATAAGGAATATATTGGATTGGGAGGACCTGAACGATATCGTCCAGTCCCTACCGTCCGGAAACTGCGAGATAAAGGAAAGTTAGACCTTGCTTCTCCATATCTTGATGTTGGCAGGGGTTATTATGACATGCATGGTGTCGCCGATTCCCGCAACATCGCCACCGATGCCTCTGCATATGCCCTTGACCTGATCAATGGTCCTTTTAAGTTCCATAGGGTCCCTCTCGTTCAGGAGAGCTATATTGGCTATGACGATATTGCCCTCGTTGAGCTCATGGGACACCTTCTGAACATCGGCAAGGCTCCTCAATTTTAGTGTCTTTACGTATGTCACGCCATAATCGAAAAATCTCTCATTGCCAAGTATGTCCTCCTCGTACTTTATGTGTGAGACATCCTTGAGACCGGTGTTGAACGAGTCTTCCTCCATATCCAATGGTTCGTCCTCCACTGACCTATATTTGGAAACTGGTTCCTCCATCCTGGATTCCTTGACATTCTCTCTATCGTCATCGTCACCAGCATCACCAAAGATATTAGAAAGTTTACGCATAAAATGTCCTCCGTTTATATATTTAAGTAAGTTGATTATACCTTTTTATATCTTTCGTTCATGATAATGCTTTAAAATCAGTTATGAAAGATAAAAATACCTTAAAATGAATTTAAATTAATTTATATTAAAATCTTTCAATTAATCTCTTAGCTCTAACAAGTTTATCCTTTATTGTGCTCTGGTCCTGTTCTGACAGAACATCGATATGCCCCTCAAGGGTGCTATGATAGAACGATTCCAGTTCGTTGAGCCTGTTTTTCTGATGTGGTTCCACATGGGCAGTGGAAACGGCCTCTTTTATAAGGGCATCAAGCTCACTGTTGAACTGTTTCCATGCGATCCTGAGACCTTTGAACGACATGTCGTCTATCTTCATCCCTTTGGGACTGGAGGTCCCGACCTCCCACTCGTCAAGTTCTGCGGCAACGTCCCCTTTTGGAATGGCCTGGTCGGATGACAGAGGCCTTTTCGGTATAGGGCTCCGGGAAGCTCCCTTTCCCCTGAGGCCGCCTTGTAACAGTTGGGGTACGAGGAAGCTGATGATAAATACGACAACACTCATCATGATGAAAAGAACTATCCAATTGTCCATCAGCTATTAGTTTAACAACAAAAATATAAAACTTTCTTCAAATAATTGGATAATTCCAAATCACAGAGGCAACTAAATGCGAAATATACTCGCAAGGGATGAAGCGCTGGAGATACTCGGCGGCAGGTCAAGGGCATCCAAGGAAATGCTGATGGCGATAAAACATGGGTACTCCGAGAACGTCACGTGTTCAAGGAACGTGTTCATACCTTTGACCAGGGTCTGCAGGAACAGGTGCGGTTACTGCACCTTTAAAAGGGACGCAAATGGCGGCAGCAACATCATGTCGTTTGAAGAGGTCATGGACCTTGTGGGAAAGGCGGAGACAAAAGGTTGCCATGAGGCGCTGCTCACATTTGGAGAGTCGGCGGACAGCGATACGAAGGTCAGGAAAGAGCTGGAGCGTGGCGGATACGGAACGATGACTGACCTGGTCCATGACCTTTCGCTCCACATTGCCGAGAACAGCGCCCTCATGGTGCATACAAATGCCGGTCTCCTGACAAAGGGAGACCTCAAGAGATTGAGGGATGTGACTGCTTCCATGGGAATAATGCTCGAAAGTTCCTCTGAGAGATTGATGGGGACCATCGCACATATGGACAGCCCAGGGAAGGACCCGGTCAAAAGAAAACGTATGATAGAAGATGCTGGAAGGCTTAAGATACCCTTCACCACCGGCCTCCTCATAGGCATCGGAGAGAGCGATGAGGAGATATACCGGTCACTTCTGGACCTGCGGAAGATCCAAGACAGATATGGACATCTTCAGGAACTGATCATGCAGAACTTCGTGCCTAAACCTGATACGCCCATGGGCAGATATAAAGGTCCATCCTTTGAAAAGATGGCATCTGTCGTGACGGTGGCAAGGATGATGTTCCCGGATCTGGCAATACAACTTCCCCCAAATCTTAACAAGGAGAGATTGTCGGAGCTCATGTCCCTTGGCATTGATGACCTTGGCGGCATCTCACCCGTATCGATAGACCATGTGAATCCCGAGAGCCCATGGCCAGAGGAAATGATAAAGGGACTCGGGATCAGGGAGAGGCTACCTGTATATCCAAAATACATTGACAAAGACTATTTAAGTGAATTCAACTACAACAAGGCATTAGGTCTAATAGATGATTCTGGTTATGTGAGAAAGTGATAAAATGCTGGAACTGGACCCTGTCATAGAGGACATACTGCTTAAATCCTTGTCAGGCAAGGAGATAGGAAGGGAACAAGCCATAGAGCTCATGGGCGCTATCGACAAGGAATACCACGCGCTATGCTACGTGGCCAACGAACTGAGAAGGGAGAGCGTCGGCGACATCGTCACCTACGTACAGAACAGGAACATATATTCCACAAACATCTGTACATCCACTTGCAAGTTCTGCAGTTTTCGTTCGGACAACGGATATGTGGTTGAGGTGGGTGACATACTTGAAAAATGCGCCACACCGGGAATCACTGAGATATGCATGCAGGGCGGGCTCAACCCGGAACTTGGCGCCGATTACTTCATCGGCCTCATTGATTCCATCAAGGAGAGATACCCAAATCTGCATATCCATGCGTTCTCCCCGGCCGAGGTGGACCATATGGCCGCGGTCTCCGGTGTCGGCCACAAGGAGGTTTTGGGAAGGTTAAAGGAGGCCGGACTTGGATCCATGCCTGGTACGGCCGCAGAGGTCCTCGACGATGATGTCCGTTCGGTCATCTGCCCTGACAAGATAAAAACCGCGAGATGGGTGGAGATAATCAAGGATGCGCATAAGATCGGCATACCCACAACCTCCACCATCATGTACGGCCATGTTGAAAGCATCGAGAACAGGGTGGACCATCTGCTCACCCTCAGGGATATACAAAAGGAGACGGGAGGATTCACGGAGTTCATACCCCTTTCGTTCATTCCGGGAAACAGTCTCGGCGAGGATTACGGCATAATGGGCGCCAGCGGAGCTGACGACGTCAGGATGATCGCGGTCTCGAGATTGCTGTTCAACGGTCTCATAGACAATATCCAGACCGCATGGGTAAAGTTTGGAAGGAAGTTCGCCCAGACCATGCTCCTGTGCGGCGCCAACGACCTCGGGGGCACACTATACCAAGAAAGCATCTCAAAGGCTTCTGGCGGGATACATGGAGAGTACATCTCCGTGGAACAGCTGAGGAACATGACAGAACCCCTTAATCGCACCCTGAGGCAGAGGGACACTCTTTATAATCTTTTCGAGGGATAGGCCTCGACCACTATGTCATCGGCAATCTTTTCTATGGAAGATATCTCAAGTTGCAGGGAATCAGTTACCACTTCTATGCCCCCGCCGCCTATGGGCCCGGGGGCTCCTCTGCCGCCTATTATCTTGGGCGCTATGAAAAACAGGAACTTGTCCACCATACCGGAACTGACCGCGCTTCCGTTGACCTCGGACCCTCCCTCTATGAAGACGGATGTGATGCCCCTGGAACCTAGGACCTTCATGAGCTCCCCCATATCCGGGCGCCCCTCGCCACATTCGATGACATCTATGCCACGAGCCTCAAGGCCCCTCCGTCGCGAAGGGTCGCTGCCCCGCGAAGTGACAACAATGACGTTTCCATCATCAAAGACCTTTGAGTGAGGCGGGGACCTAAGGCCGCTGTCGAGCACTATTCTCAACGGGTCTTTGCCATTTTCCGCCTTTAGGGAAGGGTCGTCCCTGATGACTGTGTTCACTCCCACCAATATCGAGTCGTACCTTGCCCTGAGCTGCCTGGAATATGATCTCGACGGTTTCGAGGTGATCCACTTGGAGTCTCCAGAGAATGTCGATATCTTGCCATCAAGGCTCATGGCTGTCTTGAGCAGGACAAACGGCAATCCTGTGGTCATGTGCTTTATGTATATCTCATTGAGTCTCATGGCCTCCCATTCCAAGAGGCCGACCTCGACCTCTATGCCCGCCTCTCTGAGCAGTTCGATGCCTCGGACCTTTGGGTTGGGGTCCTCCATGGCGCAAACGACCTTCACAATTCCAGACTCGATTATGGCATCGGTGCAGGGGGGCGTCCTGCCGTGGTGGGAACAGGGTTCAAGGGTCACATACAGTGTTGAGCCTTCGGCGTCCACGCCCTCAAGGGCGTTGATCTCGGCGTGGGGCAGGCCTGCGGCCACATGGTGCCCTTCGCCTATGATGGCACCGTTCCTTACCAGTACGGCGCCGACCATCGGATTTGGCGATGTGAACCCCTTGCGTGCCAGTGCCAATGCCCTGGCCATGTATTTCTCATCTTCCATTGGATCATCCAATGTAATGATTCATCTTTGATTTCTTTGTGTTAAGATAATTCTGGTTGAACTTGTTCGGTGTCACGACCAACGGTATCCTTCCTGCCACAGTAATGCCCTTGTCTTCGAGGCCAGATATCTTTTCAGGATTGTTCGTCATTATCTCGACGGAGAGCACCTCAAAGTACTCCAGTATGTCTGCCACGATGTCGTACCTTCTCAAGTCGCACTCGAAACCCAGTTCCATGTTCGCTTCCACCGTGTCCATGCCCTTGTCCTGAAGGGAGTATGCCTTGATCTTGTTGAACAGTCCTATGCCTCTCCCCTCCTGGTCAAGGTAAATGAATATTCCATATTCCATTCCGCCTATGTAAAAAAGCGCGTTCTCCAGTTGCAGGCCGCAATCGCACCTCTTGGAACCGAAGGTGTCTCCTGTCAAGCATTGTGAATGGACCCTTACCGGAACTCTCTCCTTTCCCCCCGGATCGCCCTTTACCAGGGCGAGATGCTCATATTCCCCCTCCTTGAAAGCGTATATCCTGAAGTTTCCGTACATCGAGGGAAAATCAGCTGAAGGAACGTCATCAAAGATATCCTTTGACAAGTGTATCACCTACTGTTTCAATTGTGACTTCAGGGCCTTCTTGTAATACCTGTAGGGCGTCTGGTCGCAAACAACGAATATGAATTCTTCAAATCCCATGTTCTCCTCTGCGGCCCTTTTGCATTCTGAGACGATGATGTCCGTAGAAAGTTTGGGGGACAGGCCTTTGAAAGCGGAACCTAGGGCGGGGAAGGCTATCTTCTTGTACCCCTCCTCGGACGCCCTCTCCAATGTGAATCTCACACATTTCCTGAGGTCCTCTGGGTCTGCCACCTTCTCATCGTTGAGAAGGACACAGTGATAAACCTTCTTTGCAGGGAGACATCCACAGTCTGTGATTATTACCTGTCCAGGTTCTCCCTTCCCCTTTCCAACCGCCTCGTCTTCTATCTCCTGACCTCCCTTGTCCTTTATCTTCAAGGCTATGCCGCCGTTCATTAGAAGGTCTGGTGAGGATGCAAGGGTAAAAACATCTGCGTCAAGTTCAGTAATGTCACCGAACAGTGCTGTAAACTTCGTTCCATTGCACTTTAAGTCCATATAATCACCAGTTTCTCAACTAGATGATACAAGTAATAGGATGCCCTTTTATATCTTTTCCAATGTCACTGGCATCAATTATTTAAGTCTCATCGGAAAAAATATAGAAGGTTCATATGGAAGAAGAAGACAGGTCTTTTTATTTGGCCATAATCGTCGCCTGTATCATAGGTATAATCATCATCTCATACACCATAGTGTCGAGTCCCAAATATGAGGAAAACTTCACGGAACTGTACTTCTACGGCGAGAAGGTGGGAATATCCGATGGAGTGGGAGAATTCGGGGCATATGAGGTGAGTGTCATGGATGGGGCGGTCTTTCTTACCAAGGACGGCATTGAGCTTGGACCCTATGTCAGAGGTTCTACACTTGTTTTGGAAGGAGATTACTGGTATCTCGAGGATGTGTCCGACGAAGGGGATGAGATGCTGTTCAGGAAGTTGCCTCTCGAGGCGCCGGGCGGGTCTGAGATAAACGGGACATATGTCATCGCCAATCACAAGAACACGGATATCACATACACCGCCACCATCTCGACCCCGGCAGAGGAGAAGACCATGACAGTCACTGTCAATGACGGGGACGAGGTGGTGCTCGACTTCTCCATAACTATTCCGGTCGTGGACATCGACGCCCTCGAGAAAACCGATGAGTACGAGGAGGAGATGGAAGGCTACACGAGGCTTGTGGAAAGCTACGGTGACTTCAAGAAGGTATCCCTGATGGATGATGATGGCATCTTCGATGAGTTCTGGAGGGCAAAGGTCTCAATATCCTTAAATACGGGAGAGGAGATACACGTGTGGATCATACTTGATGATGAATGAATCCAATGCTGAGCTCCAGGGCTGTGATGAAACTTATGAACACTGAAAAACCAATAGATCAAATTTATGAATAAATAAAAAAGAAAGAAATGGACGAAATCAGGCAAAACAATATAGATAGCCCATGTTCGTCGCCACCAACATCATGTTCTCGTAGAAGGTTGCTGAATCTGAGATCTGGAGCCCCTCGAGGTCCAATGACCATAACTCACTGCCATTCTCCGGGTCCAATGCGATGACCTGTTGTGTCGCCCCAATATCGGACCTGAACAAGATGAGTTTATCGTTCGTGATTATTGGCGCATTATATAGATTATGTTCTATCGATAGCTTCCATAGATCTTCATGTGTACTGACATCATAGCATATTATCTGACTTCCACTCGATATGAACAGCTTGTCGTTTCCTAGCAAGAGATTGTACCAAGTCATCCCATCAAGCTTTTCTTCCCATAACTGGTTGCCGGAAGTAGAGAAACACATTACATACTTGTTGAATACACTAGGGACCCCATCATGTCCCGCCTCATCCATTCTCGTCACCAAGGTATATAATCTTCCACCTGAAAATATTAGGTCGCTCTGATTGTACTCATATTCCTGCTTTATAGTGTTGAGCACATAATCGCCATTGTCGATGTCTATGCCAACCAAGGCCTCTGCATAATTGCCACTAGCGTCATATCTTGCATCGTTCAATGCGACTGTGTAGTAGGCGTTTCCATTGCCTATGGCAGGGTATGTACGGAAGTCATCTTCAGTGAAAAAGTCCCATATCAACTGGCCGTTGGTCCCATTGAAACAACATAGGATCGACCCTCCCCAGTCTGTAATATCGTCATAAGGTAACATCAATGCCAGTATTTTGCCATTCGAATAGCTCATGTTTATCAGGTCGATATCATATTTTTCCGGATATAGGTCCAAAACGTTCAAAGAGGACCAGAGCAGAGAACCGTCTTCAGCATCGTAACAGTGCAAGATGGGTTGATCAAACTGGAACATGTAGAGATTCCCATCTTTCAATAACACATCCTCCAAAGACATAAAGGGTGTTTCTATGTACCAGTATTCCTCACCCGTATTAACATCATAACATTTTATCTCGTATGTACCATAATTGCTCTGGAAAAGGTATGCCCTGTCATAATCGACGAGCACGGGACCCTCGGTCATCAGGATATCTGTGCTCCATACTTCCTCAGGATCGTCCGGTGAGTCGCAGGGATAATATCTTCCGTTGCCCTCATCGAAGTTTATGTATCCGGTCGAACACTCGCTGTGGACCATTGGTGGTGCGGATGTGACCGACGGAGCACTGGTCGTAGGCGCCACGGTTGTGGGCGCAGCCGTTGTGTCTGGTGCAGTACTGGGGGCCGCCGTGGTCGTGTTGATATCATCATCCCCTCCGGACATGCATCCGGCACACGATACAGCGACCAAAAGTACACAAAGAAGTGACATGAATCTATGTAAATTCATGTCATATTTATCATATATTTATATATAAACATTATTATAAAAGAAAAGAAAGGGATCGCTCCCTTATTCAAAACAATATAGTTTCCCGTTGTCGGTCGCCACAAGTATCTTGTCATCATAGAATGATGCACAGTTGGACAGGTCCGTGCCTTCCAGTGTCACGCTCCAGAGCTCTTCGCCCGATGATGAGTCTATCATGAGCATCTGTGGCGGCACCTCGGTGAGATAATGGGAGCGGAACACCATCAGCTTGCCCGGTGTCGCTATCGCGGGGTCCCAGAGGTGATAATCCATAGGGATGTTCCACATCTCCTGGCCATCCCCCTTGTCCAGACATATGATCTCTTCAGGCTTGGTCACAAAAACATAGTCATCGCCAACAATTATATCCTCTCCCCAATAATCGCCTATATCATGTTGCCAGACGATATCGTTTGAAACAATCGAGATGCAGGCTATGCATAATTCATATGTGTCCATGTTCTGCGCCATTGCATATATCCTGCCATCGGAGACAACTATGTCCCTTCCATTGAAGTTGTCCAGCAAAGGGGTGTTGTAGACGTATGTGACGTCGCCCGTGTCAACATCAAGACCTATTATCTGGTCATTCTCTTCCCACAGTAGTACCGAATAGTATAGCACCCCCCCTTCAAAGGAGGGATAGATGCTCCTATTTGAATAGTCATTGTTGTTGTGCCATAACGTCTCTCCGGTGGCGGCATCGAAGCAGCAGAGTATGACGGTGTCACTGCCCGATTCCCCCAGAGTGACGAATACCTTGCCATCAGCGCAAGTCATGCTATCGGCTATCAGTTCCCCAACATCGGGATAGATGTCGTATACGTCCTCGGATGTCCAAAGCATGCTGCCGTCATGTGCATCGTAGCAGATCAATGTCTTTTCACCAGCGTTCTGGAACACGTATAGCTTCTCATCCTGAAGTATGAGATCATAAAAACCCAAGAAGGGCAGGGATGTTTCCCAGTATAGATCGCCAGAGTTGACATCAAGGCACTTTAGCATGTAACTGTTGGATATGAATTCGATATAGAATATCCTATCATAGTCTGCAAGTATATGACTCAGTGGCCTTCCAATATCCAGGGACCATACATCCTCAGGACTTGCAGATATATCACAAGCATAATACCTTGCATTGCCTGGATCTTGATTCACATACAGTGTGGAACACCCGCTATGCACGTAGGCAGGTGTCGCGGGGGCAGTAGTAGGAGGCTGTGTTGGTGCTGCTGTTGTGGATGGATTGGTCGGGGCCGTTGTGGTTGGTGGTGCGGTGGTCGTATCCGCCTCAGCATTGTCATCTCCGCCCGATATGCATCCTGAGAAAAACATTGCAACAAGCAGTATGGAAAAGATTACGCTAATGATTGTTTTTTTCATCGCCCACCAACTTTATGGGTGAAAATAAAAAGCTTTCTTAGAGGGGTACTTGCTAATAAAGAATCCAACGGTCAAGACATATTTGTAATAATCTGTAACAAAAAATAATACAACGATCTATAAAGAAATAAAAGAGAATAACTCCCAAAAGGAGTTATCAAAACACTTTACTGGATAACGCATCCGCATGATAGTAGTTCATTCAGTTCTTCCATGACGTTGCATGCCATCGTGAGCGATCCCACCACGGTGACCGTATTGGTCAAGGATGTTGCCCTGGCCATACATGTCTCAACCTGTGACACCATCTCGGCAGCCTCATCTGTGAGCTCTTCTGGCAATGCGCTCGATATGCATTCCCACTGGTCTACCGCCCTGTCCATTAGTGTCAGTACCAATGGCTTCATCGTGACGAAGGGGCTTGGTGAATTATT
>Ga0116164_10001027_pt1 | contig 21690 bp, 13 predicted proteins | sample AD_UKC109_MetaG_FD_89888 | JGI IMG/M metagenome (GOLD analysis project Ga0116164, IMG submission 89888) | Active sludge microbial communities of municipal wastewater-treating anaerobic digesters from Hong Kong - AD_UKC109_MetaG | ecosystem: Engineered > Bioreactor > Anaerobic > Digestate... | reverse complement strand
GTTCATGTTGATCTCTTGGGGCATCCAGTGATTGGCGCAGCCATCGAGATACTTCTGCCACGCCCACTCGTACTTGAACGGGACCAGCTGGTTGAGATCGGCATGACAGTTGATGATTCTCTTGTCATCGACGCGGATGCGCCCTGCGCCCATCTGCAATGCCTCAAGGCCGGTTGCGCCGGTATCACCTGGGGCGGCTAATGCGGCGTCGGCAATCCCTTGCGGATTGGGATCGACGCTGGGTGCGGCGCCGGCAGTCGTCATCAGTCGGTCATTGTCGATCAGCCCATCGCCCGCCCTGGGGGGCTGGGTGGTCTCGTGTGACCGGAGCACATCCGCAGGGTCATGGCTGTGCAGGGCCTTGTTCGGTGGGGCCTTGCGCTGTGCCATTGGCGGGTGCGCGGCCGTTTTCAGTGGATTATCCCAGTTGTGCATCTCTATCCCCCTGCGCGTGCCTGTAACCGCCTGGTCGGTGATGATCGGTACGGCAGCGGAGACCCGCCAAGCCGCGCGTTGTATGGTGCCGGAGTGACCCCAGTCCCCCTTTGGTGGTGGTCTGTGACATTGAAAATGTCGGGCGAGAGTTCTTGTGGCCCCTCCAGCATTGACTTGCTATGCGGCGGTCGTCCGCTTCATTCCCACTTCAGGCCACCGGCCTGATACTCGGTGACGCGTGTCTCGAAGAAGTTCTTTTCCTTGCGCAGATTCGCCTGTTCGTCGAGCCAGGCGAGTGTCGGCTCGGCCCCGGGATAGGGCTCGTCAAGGCCGAGGCTGCGGGCGCGCCTGTTGGCGATGAAGCGGAACTGCCCGACGTGGTCTTCCTTGCTGTAGCCAAGGATCGGGTCGCGCAGGATGTAGCCGGCATAGGCCTCTTCGGCAGCCTCGCACTCGGCCCACATCTCGGCGACCGCCTTCGCGTCCGGGCGGATGTCTTCCTCGAGCATGATCTGTTTGGCGACACGGATGCCGAAAGAGGCATGCAGCACCTCGTCGCGCATGATGTACTGCAGCTGCTCTGCGGTGCCTTTCATCAGGCCGCGCCGCTGCAGTGCGAAGATCGGACTGAAGCCGTTGTAGAACCAGCAGCCCTCGAAGATGCCGGCAAAGAAGATGTAGGCCATCAGGAAATTCTGCAACTCGTCACGATCGGTAAGGTCGATATCGGCCCGCAGGATCGAGTTCAGGCGGCGGTTGGCGATCTGGATCTTGCCGTTGATCTCCGGCACCACCCGATAGCGGTTGTAGATCTCGCCCTGATTGAGACCGATGGTTTCAATACAGTGCTGGTAGGTCCATGTGTGCAGTGCCTCCTCGTAGACCTGGCGCGCCTGGTAGATCTGCAACTCGGGTGCAGACATCTTCTCCATCACCGCAAGGCCGATGTTGCGCATCGCCAGGATGTCCGACGTGGTCAGGTAGGACAGCACGTTCTCGTACACATGGCGCTCTTCCAGCGTCAGCTTGTGATGATAGTCGTGCACGTCCTGGGCCATGCCGATATCCAGCGGCGTCCAGTGGTTGCGGTTGGCGTTGAGGAAATACTCCCACGCCCACGGGTACTTGAACGGCGCCAGCTGGTTGATGTCGGTCATGCCATTGATGACACGCTTGTCATCGGGGTTGACCGGGCGCACATCGACTTTCGCCGGTGCCTTCTTGCCGGCGGGTGGTGCGTCTTCTTCCGCCAGTACCGGATTGGCTGCCGGATTGGGCATTTTGACCTGTCGGCCGATGGGTGCGAGTGGATCGTCCCAATTCATCATGCTGTTTGCTCCTGATGGTTGCCGGCCGGGGTTACTGGCAGGCCTCGCAGTCCGGGTCGAGGATGCTGCACGCCTTGGGCGCGCTGCCGGTGTCCGCCGTGGACAACGCCTGGTAGCTGCCGCCAACCGCACTCAGCTTGTTGGCCCGGCTGGTGTCGTCCATGGTCGATTTCTCGACATGTGTCGCGCCCATCGAGCGCAGGTAGTAGGTCGTTTTGAGGCCACGCACCCAGGCCAGCTTGTACAGGTTGTCGAGCTTCTTGCCGGAAGGCTCGGACATGTACAGGTTGAGGCTCTGGGCCTGGTCGATCCACTTCTGACGCCTGCTGCCGGCCTCGACCAGCCAGCGCGGATCCACTTCGAAGGCCGAGGCGTAAAGTGCCTTGAGGTCTTCAGGGATACGGCTGATCGGCTGAACCGAGCCATCGTAGTATTTGAGGTCATTGACCATCACCGAGTCCCACAGGCCGAGTGCCTTGAGGTCGCGTACCAGGTAGGGGTTGACCACGGTGAATTCGCCCGACAGGTTCGATTTGACGAACAGGTTCTGGTAGGTCGGCTCGATCGACTGGCTGACCCCGCAGATATTCGAGATGGTCGCCGTCGGGGCGATTGCCATGGTATTGGAGTTGCGCATCCCGACCTTGGTGACGCGCTCGCGCAGGCTTTCCCAGTCGAGCGTGCTGCTGTCGTCGACCTGCAGGTAGGTGCCGCGCTGCTCCGCCAGGCGGGCCAGCGAGTCGATCGGCAGGATGCCCTGGCTCCACAGCGACCCCTCGAAGCTCTGGTAGCGGCCGCGTTCCTCTGCCAGGTCGGTCGAGGCCTGGATCGCGTAGTACGACACCGCCTCCATCGAACGGTCGGCAAAATCGACGGCCTCCTGGCTGGCATAGGGCAGGCGCACCTTGTACAGCGCATCCTGGAATCCCATGATTCCCAATCCGACCGGGCGGTGCCGCAGGTTGGAGTTACGCGCCTGCGGCACACTGTAGTAGTTGTACTCGATGACGTTGTCGAGCATGCGCATGGCGGTACTGACGGTCTTTCTGAGCTTGTCGAGATCGAGTCCGTCCTCGTTGGTGTGAACGGCCAGATTCACCGACCCGAGGTTGCAAACCGCAATCTCGTTGTCGTTGGTATGCAGTGTAATCTCCGTGCACAGGTTGGAACTGTGAACCATGCCTATGTGTTGGTTGGTGTAACGGATGTTGCACGGATCCTTGAACGTCACCCAGGGGTGGCCGGTCTCGAACAGCATGCCCAGCATCTTGCGCCACAAGTCATTGGCCTTGAGCGTCTTGGCCACATTCATCTCGCCGCGCGCGGCCTTTTCCTCGTAGCGTGTATATGCCGCCTCGAACGCTGCACCGGTCAGGTCGTGCAGGTCACCGGTCTCGTCGGGTGAGAACAACGTCCAGGTGCCTTCCTCGGCGACACGTTTCATGAACAGGTCGGGGATCCAGCTCGCGGTGTTCATGTCGTGTGTGCGGCGACGGTCGTCACCGGTGTTCTTGCGCAGGTCGAGGAATTCCTCGATATCGACGTGCCAGGTCTCGAGATAGGCACACACCGCACCCTTGCGTTTACCGCCCTGGTTGACTGCAACCGCGGTGTCGTTGGCGACCTTGAGGAAGGGAACGACGCCCTGTGACTTGCCGTTGGTACCTTTGATATGAGCACCCATGCCGCGCACGCGGGTCCAGTCGTTGCCCAGGCCGCCGGCAAACTTGGACAGCAGTGCGTTGTCCTTGATCGAGCTGTAGATGCCGTCCAGGTCGTCCGGCACCGTGGTGAGGTAGCAGCTGGACAGCTGCGGACGCAGCGTGCCGGAATTGAACAGCGTCGGTGTGGAGCTCATGAACTCGAAGCTCGACAACAGGTCGTAGAACTCGATTGCACGGCCCTCACGATCGATCTCGTTGATTGCCAGCCCCATCGCGACGCGCATGAAGAACGCCTGTGGCAGTTCGAAGCGGGTGCCCTTCGAATGGATGAAGTAGCGGTCGTACAGGGTTTGCAGGCCGAGGTAGGTGAACTGCAGGTCGCGCTCCGGCTTGAGTGCTGCACCGAGCCGCGGGAGGTCGTACTGGGTGAGGCGCTTGTCCAGCAGTTCCAGGTCGGCGCCGCGCTTGATGTAGTTGGCGAAATACTCGCTGTAGCGCTCGCCCATTTCTGCCTGGGTGGCGACACTGGTATCCATGGCGAGGAAACCGAGCGCTTCACGACGCAGCATGTCCATCAGCAGGCGCGCCGCGGCATGCGAATAGTTTGGTTCCTTCTCGATCAGGGTGCGCGCGCTCATCACCAGCGCCTGCGACACGTCACGTTCCTTGACCCCGTCGAACAGGTTGCGGCAGGTGTCGTCGAGGATCGAATCTACGGTCACCGCCTCGAGTCCGCTGCAGGCCTCGCCGACCAACCGGCGCAGGCGCTCGACGTCCAGCGGCTGCGTGCTGCCATCAGCCCGCACGATATTGACCAGGTGTTCTGGCTTGGCCGTCTGCTTCTTGGCGGCCTCTTCGCTGCGCTTGCGCTTCTGCTCTTCACGATAAAGCACATAAGCGCGTGCCACCTTGTGTTCGCCCGAGCGCATCAATGCCAGCTCGACCTGGTCCTGTATTTCCTCAATGTGGATGGTCCCGCCTGCCGGATTGCGCCGGAACAGGGCCTCGCACAGCTGCTCGGTCAGGGCCTGAACCAGGTCGTGCACACGACGCGAGGCCGCGGCGCTGCCGCCCTCGACGGCGAGGAAGGCCTTCGTCATCGCGACTGCGATCTTGTTGGCGTCGAAATTCGTCACTTTGCCGTTGCGTCGGATCACGCGCAGGCCACCGGGTGCATTGGCGCGGATCTCGGGTGTCGCGTCTGCCGCGGTGGTCTTGCTTGGGGGGACAGCAATGCTGTCCGCACCGCCATTGGAATGCGTGATTTCGGTCGCCATTAGGCTCCTCCTGAGATGGTGTTGTTGTGTGCGGACGGACCGCGTTGCGCGATCGGGCAGCATGCTGCCGGGTTACTGCGAGGTGTCCACACAGAACACAATATATACGCTGCTTTTGGAGTGTCAACCACAATATCTTGTGTATAAAAGCTGTGGAAAACGGTGGGGAAAATGTGTGTGGTCTGTGCAAAACAGCGCGGGAAACGGGCCTTTTTCAATGCATTCAGCAACTTAAAAACCGGCTCCGTTCAGCCCCCTCGGCACACCGGCCCGGTTGCGTACCGCGTCACGCCGTAGCGGAAAATTCGGCTTTGCGAGCCGGCAAAAAGCGGTGGAAAAAAATCAGCAGTATCGAATATTCGCGCATGCCGATCGTGCTTGGTTCGTGCGCTGGGCGACATGGTGTGATGACAGGTCTGCGGGTGTGTCAGCGGTGGCCGTCGATGATCGATTGCAGGTGCGGGGCCGTGACTGGGCCGAGGTGGCGTTCCAGCATCTCGCCGGCGGGGTTGACGATTGCCGTGGTCGGGAGTCCTTCCAGGGGTTCGAACGGTACCAGGGGGGTCTTGCCGATCTTAAGGTTGGGGAAGTTGATATCGAAACGGGCGAGGAATTCGCGCGACTGCGCCGACGTGGTTTCCTCGAAATTGATTCCCAGAACCTGCACTTCCGGGTTGTGCTGCTGATACTGCACGAGCTCCGGCAGTTCGCGCACGCACGGGCTGCACCAGGATGCCCAGAAGTTCACCACCACCCAGCGCCCGCGAAAATCGGAAAGGCTCACCGGCTTTCCATCCAGGTCTTCCAGTGTGAAGTCGACAGGTTCGGCACGCGCGCCAGTGCACAGCGCGGCGATGAGCAGGGTTGCGAGGAATGGGTGGCGATGCAGGGTGTTCATGCAGCCGTTAGTCTGTCTGGCGCGAAAAAAGTTTGCGCCAGGGCGCGTGACGATGTCGAAATTCGTCGCACCGGCCTGGTGCATTTGCCTGGCCCGGTTAGCAAGGCTGGTGCAAATATGGCGCTACCACGCCGCTTCACTCACGCGTCGTGCAGGCCAAGTGCCTGAGAACCAAGTAAACGAGCCTGTTGGCACGGCATATGCTCAGTTGTAATTGAAATCGCTTCGCGGTGATTTCTTCTAACTCTCTGTCGAAATTGCCGACTCGGCACACACCGCTGCTCCACGCACCACGTGGCGTGGCGGTTTTTTTACGCAGCGGTTGAGAGAGGCTTTCGATCCGGCAACGGCGCCGCCGTTCGTGAACACACTCGATATGACTGAACTGGACAAGAAAATGAAGAGGCTGCGGGTGCTGTTGGTCGACGACAGCTCTGAACGCCGTGCATCGGTCGAGGACTCCTTGAGCGAGGTGGAGTGCGAGGTCGTTGGATTCGCCTCCAGCAGTGACAATCTGCTCGCTCTGGTCCAGCGGTTGAACCCCGAGGTGGTGATCATCGACATGCAATCGCCCGGACGCGACACGCTGGAGAGCCTGGAGTCGATCAAGTCGGCGGCACCCAAGCCGATCGTCATGTTCACCCAGGACGATGCCGGTGAATCGATTATCCGTGCCACGCGTGCAGGCGTGAGTGCCTATGTCGTCGACGGTATCAGCAGGAAGCGCGTCCGCCCGATTCTCGATGCGGCGGTCGAACGTTTCCAGCAGTTCCGCACACTCACCACCGAGCTCGAGCGCACCCGTGCGCAACTCGAGGAACGCAAGATCATCGACAAGGCCAAGGGCATTCTGATGAAGCAGCGCCAGCTGACCGAGGAAGATGCCTATAAAGCGTTGCGCAACCAGGCCATGCGTAGCAACAAGCGCGTGTTCGATGTCGCCGAGAGCGTCGTCGCCGCAGCCAGTCTGTTGATCTGATCGTAAACCGCTCAACCCGCCGCACCCCAACCGGTCGTGCACGCCATCTGTGCCAATGGCGCGCCTGTCGCACTGCCATGGTGCGCCGCAACCAGCCGGGTACATTGCAGGTGCGCGCGTATGGGTTCTGAAGCGTCGGCGGGAAAGCATGGCGCGGACGCGGAAAACCCTTGAACAACAACGCCTCGCAGGCCGTACGTGATCCTTCAGCAGTACCTCCAGGCATCGGCTCGATGACGGTTGGCACGTTCACTGCAGTAGCCTTTCTCAACGAGTCACGTCTCATTGTGCGACAGACCCAACGGCGGGTCTGTCGCCTGACGTGAACACGCCGGCCGATGATGGCCGGAACAGACAACGGCGTCCTGTCGCTTGCGGCCCGCAAGGGTACGAGTGGCGGTGCGCCTTTTTTTTGTCCGCATCCAAGCAGTGAGAGGTTGAACGAACATGAGCGACAACACCCGAAGCATGAGCCGTCGCGGCTTTATAAAGCGCAGCCTGCTGGCTGCCGGTATGGCGTTGGCCTTCGGCGGTCTCAGCGCCAGTGCGCTGGCCGAGATCGGTGAGCCGGAAAAAGAGGAGCTGAAGTTCGGCTTCATCAAGCTGACCGACATGGCCCCATTGGCGATTGCCTACGAGAAGGGCTATTTCGAAGACGAGGGTCTGTACGTGACCCTCGAGGCCCAGGCCAACTGGAAGGTGTTACTCGACGGCGTGATCGATGGCCAACTCGATGGCGCGCACATGCTCGCCGGTCAGCCGCTGGCGGCCACCATCGGCTTCGGTACCAAGGCGCACATCGTCACGCCGTTTTCGATGGACCTCAACGGCAACGGCATCACGGTATCGAACGCAGTGTGGGAGGAGATGAAACAGCATGTACCGAAACAGGCCGATGGCAAGCCGGTACACCCGATCAAGGCCGATTACCTGAAGCCGGTGGTTGAGAAGTACAAGGCCGAAGGCACGCCGTTCAAGATGGGCATGGTTTTTCCGGTGTCGACCCACAACTACGAACTGCGTTACTGGCTTGCGGCCGGGGGCATTCACCCTGGCTACTATGCACCGCAGAAGGGCGACATCACCGGTACGCTGCAGGCCGACGCGCTGTTGTCGGTAACGCCGCCGCCGCAGATGCCTGCCACGCTGGAGGCAGGAACGATCTACGGCTATTGCGTCGGTGAGCCGTGGAACCAGCAGGCGGTATTCAAGGGCATCGGCGTGCCGGTCATCACCGACTACGAGATCTGGAAAGACAACCCGGAGAAGGTGTTCGGTATGAACAAGGCGTTCACCGACCAGTACCCGAACACTACCGTGCGCATCGTCAAGGCCCTGTTGCGTGCGGCCAAGTGGCTCGATGCCAAAGACAACGGCAACCGTCCGGAGGCGGTAAAGATCCTGTCGCAGTCGAACTACGTGGGTGCAGATTATGACGTCATCGCCAACTCGATGACCGGCACCTTTGAGTACGAAAAAGGCGACAAGCGCTCGGTGCCCGACTTCAACGTGTTCTTCCGCTACAACGCGACCTATCCGTACTACTCGGATGCTGTCTGGTACCTGAGCCAGATGCGTCGTTGGGGGCAGATCGCCGAGGCCAAGGACGACAGCTGGTACGACCAGGTCGCCAAGTCGGTCTACCGTCCTGATATCTACAAGAAGGCTGCGATGGAGCTGATCGCCGAGGGCCACATGACCGCGGACGAGTTCCCGGATTTTGCGTCCGAGACCGGCTACCGCGCGCCACAGAGCGAGTTCATCGATGGGGTGACATTTGACGGCACCAAGCCGAACGATTACCTGAAGTCGTTCTCCATCGGTCTCAAGGGTGACGAGCAGCCGTAACGCCGAGTTGTCGGCAGGTGGCGATGCGCCCCTGCCGACGGGCCGACGATAGCCAACCCGAAACATGGAGCATGTCATGAGCATTGCAATCCGATCCCACAAGACCTTCGAGATCACCTGGCTGGAGAATGCCATCGGCTTCCTCGCCAGTGACCGGCTTACCAAGACAACCGGAAAACTGGCGCGCAACGTCCTGGTGCCTTTCACCGCGATCCTGGTGTTCCTGCTGCTGTGGGCCGCGGGTGCACAACAGGTCCAGACCTCACTCGGCGTATTGCCCGGGCCTGCCAAGGTGTGGGAACAGACCAAGGCGCTGTACGACGAACATGTCGCCGAACGCGACAAGGCAGCGGCCTTTTACGAACGCATGGACAAGCGCGTCGAGAAAGCCATCGCTGCCGGCAAGCCTGCCGAGAAAATCGAACGGATGAAGTCGCGTAGCTACACCGGCAAGGAGACCTTCATCGACCAGATCTTCACAAGCCTGTGGACAGTGATGACCGGATTCGTCATCGCATCGTTGATCGCCATTCCCGTCGGTATCGTCATCGGTATGAGTCAAACCCTTTACCAGGCATTCAACCCGATTATCCAGGTGTTCAAACCGGTGTCGCCGCTGGCCTGGCTGCCACTGGTGACCATGGTCGTGTCGGCGGTGTATGTCAGCGACGATCCTTGGTTCTCCAAGTCGTTCCTTAACTCGGCGATCACCGTCACCCTGTGCTGCCTGTGGCCGACCATCATCAACACCGCCGTCGGCGTTTCGGGAGTCAGCAAGGATCTGATCAACGTCAGCCGGGTGCTCAAGCTCAGCTGGTTCACCAAGACGCTGAAGATCGTATTGCCCTCGGCCATCCCGATGATGTTCACCGGTCTGCGGCTATCGCTGGGTATCGGCTGGATGGTGCTGATCGCGGCAGAGATGCTGGCGCAGAACCCCGGGTTGGGCAAGTTCGTCTGGGACGAATTCCAGAACGGCAGCTCGAACTCCCTGGCGCGCATCATGGTGGCGGTCATTGCCATCGGCTTCATCGGCTTCCTGCTCGATCGCGGCATGCTCGCGCTGCAGCGCACGGTCAGCTGGGACAAGAGCGCAGTCCTGCGTTAACCGGAAGGGGAAATAGCAATGAATAGTTATCTCAACATCGACCATGTCGGTATCACCTTTCCGACGGACAACGGCCCGCTGAACGTACTCGACAACGTCAATCTCAAAGTGGAGCAGGGCGAGTTCATCTCGCTGATCGGTCACTCGGGTTGCGGCAAGTCCACCGTGCTGAATATCGTCGCCGGCCTGTTGCAGGCGACCGAAGGCGGCGTACTGCTGGAGAACAGGGAGGTTCGCGAACCGGGGCCCGATCGTGCCGTGGTGTTTCAGAACCATTCCCTGCTGCCGTGGCTGTCGGTCTACGACAACGTCAGACTGGCCGTCGACCAGGTGTTCAAACGCACCAAGTCGAAGGCCGAACGCGATGAGTGGACGCGGCACAACCTCGAACTTGTGCACATGTCGCATGCCCTTGACCGCAAGCCGGACGAGATCTCCGGCGGCATGAAGCAGCGCGTCGGCATTGCGCGTGCATTGGCGATGGAGCCCAAGGTGCTGTTGATGGACGAGCCCTTCGGTGCGCTCGATTCACTGACCAGGACTCACATGCAGGACTCGCTGATGGAGATCCAGGCGGAGCTCAACAACACCGTGATCATGATCACCCATGATGTCGACGAGGCAGTGCTGCTATCCGACCGCATCATCATGATGACCAACGGTCCGTCGGCCAGCATCGGCGAGATTCTGCAGGTGGAGTTGGAGCGGCCGCGCGACCGCCTGTCGCTCGCCGAGGATCGCGACTACAACCACTACCGTGCCGAGGTAGTGCGTTTCCTGCACGAACGCCATGTCGGCAAGCGGCCGCAGACAGCGGCCGAAACCGCCACGGATGCCGGGGCGGGGCAGGACGAAACGCAAGGCGCGCAGGAGAAACAGGGACTCAGGTTGGCCGTCTGACGGTCGCGACGGGGGGAATGCAATGACTGGGGAAGTTTCGTGCGCCGACGACGGTATGGGTCTTGAAAAGACTGCCCTGACGATCGGCTTTGTCCCACTGAGCGACTGCGCACCGCTGGTGGTCGCCAAGGAGAAGGGCTTCTTCCGCGAGCATGGGCTGGATGTCGAGCTGTCGCGCGAGACCTCGTGGGCCAGTATCCGCGACAAGACGGCATACGGCATGCTGGATGCGGCGCAGATGCTGGCCAGCATGCCGATCACCTCCAGCCTGGGTATCGGTCCGCTCACAGTGCCGATGGTCACGGCGTTGAGCCTGGATCTCAACGGCAACGCGATCACCGTGTCCGAAGACCTCTATCAACGCCTCTGTGTCGCAAACCCGGGCGCGATGCGGGAACGGCCGCTGAGCGCAGCGGCGCTTGGCACGTTGGTCAGGGCAGAGCGGTCAAAGGGATATGCGCCCCTGACGTTTGCGGTAGTGTTTCCGACATCCACGCATACCTACGAGCTGCGCTACTGGATGGCGGCGGCAGGTATCGACCCGGATCATGATGTCCGGCTGGTGGTGGTGCCGCCATCACAGATGGTGGAGGCGCTTCGGCGGGGGCAGATCGACGGCTTTTGCGTCGGCGAACCGTGGAGCCAGCTGGCCGTACGCCAGGGGCTCGGTCGGGTGCTGATCACCAAGTACGAGCTGTGGAACAACAGTCCGGAAAAAGTGCTCGGAGTGACGGCGGACTGGGCGCAGGCCCATCCCAACACCCATCGTGCGCTGCTGGTGGCGTTGATCGAGGCCGCAGCATGGGTCGACCGGCCCGAGCATCGTATGACCGTGGTCGACATGCTGGCGCAGCGCCGCTACGTTGATGCACCGGCAGAGGCGGTACGCATGTCGATGCTGGGTACGTTCCAGTATGCGCGCACCGAGTTCTCGCGCAGCCTGCCGGACTTCAACGTCTTCCATCGCTATGCGGCAAACTTTCCATGGCGTTCACATGCGGTGTGGCTGCTCACGCAGATGCAGCGTTGGGGGCAGCTCGGCATGGACGTCGACCTGCGTGCCGTTGCCGAGCAGGTGTACCAGCCTGGCCTCTATCGTGACGCGGCCCGTGTGCTCGGTCTTGCCTGTCCACCGGTTGACTACAAGACCGAGGGTGAGCATGCCTGTGTGTGGGAATATGAGGGCGTTGAACTGGGCCCGGATCGGTTCTTCGATGGCGGCATGTTCGATCCACTGGATGCAACGGGGTATCTGCAGCGTCTGGTGGCGGCAGACCGGTACTACCGCTCGGTCGGTGGCGCAGAAAACCTGGTCGACCCGGATGTTCCACGGGGCGGCGTAGCTCGCTGACGCCTCCCGCAGCTTGTAGGGTCAACCGCGGCTGAGAAGGTATAACAGGAGCAGGTTGCCGAGTAGCAGCAGGGCACTCAGTCCTCGCCAGAATCCGAGCGGATCGCGTTCGATCAGCGGTGCTGAGCGTGCGACGACGAACTTGTCGTTGGGATGCGACAGGTCATAAAGGAACTCCGACAGTGAGTCGTAGCGCCTGGCCGGGTTGGGATGCACGGCCTTGCGCAGGGCGCCGTCGACCCAGGGCTGGATGTGCGGATTATGCTGACTGGCCGGCACGTACCTGAGCTTGTCGGCGGCGCGGATACGCTCGCTGTCGCCGTATGGCAGTGCGCCAGTCAGCAGTTCGTAGGCGATTACGCCGAGCGAGAAAATGTCTGAACGGTTGGAGCAGTGGCCGTCGGCGCATTCCGGGGCCGAGTAGTTGACGGTGCCCTGTACCGCGCCGTGAGTGAAAGAGCGCGTAATCTCGGAGGCGCCGGCGACGTGCGTCGAGCCGAAGTCGATGATCCGCAGCACCTCGCGCTGGTCGATCAGTACGTTCTCCGGTTTCAGGTCGAGATGCGCCATCTCCAGGCGGTGGAAGGCGCGCAGGCCCTCGGCCAGCTGGTTGAGAAAGTCACGCGCCTTGTTGATGTGGGTCTGCGGATGATCGGTAATCCACTGGCGAAGGCTTTGTCCCTCGATGAACTCCGAGACGTTGTACAGGAACCGCCGCTTGGGCGTGTCGAGTACACGCAGCACGTGCGGATTACGGATGCGTTTTCCCACCCATTCCTCGTGCAGAAAACCCTCGAGGTAGGCGGGGTCGTCGCGGTAGTTCACCGAGGGCGTCTTCAGGATGACCTTTTCACCCGACTCGCTGTCGTTGGCGAGAAACACCTCGCTGCGCCGTGAGGCGTGCAGTTCTCGAAGGATCTCGTAGCCGTCGATCTTCATGCCCGGCGACAGGTCGGGCGGGAAGGGCAGTTCGGTGATCTGCTGCAGGATATCGTCTTCGGTCTGGGTCGGCAGCTCGCGCACCCGTACCAGCTGGCAGGTGACGTTGTCGGTGCTGCCGTTGCGTAGCGATTCCTCGAGCATCGCCTTGGCGCAGGCCTGCAGGTTGACGCCGTACTCGCGCAACAAGTCTCGCAAGCGGTTGTCCGTGACGTGGCCGGAGATGCCGTCGGTGGTGAACAGGAAGATATCGCCGGGTTCGACCGCGAGCGCCTTGTAATCGATGTCGATCGTGGCATCAATGCCCATCGCGCGCGATAGGAAGTCACGGTCTTTCGATACCCATACGCGGTGGTCGCGGGTCAGTTGCTCGAGCTCTTCATCGCGGTACAGGTACAGGCGCGAGTCGCCGACGTGGAAGACATGCGCGGTGGCTGACTTGAGCACCAGGCCGGTGAAGGTGGTGACCATGCCGCGTGCCGAGTCATAGCGTTGCTGGCCATTGGCGAACAGCCAGCGGTTGAGTGCGCCAAGCACCTTGCTGGCGGAGGTCCTGACGGTCCAGGACTCGGGTGTGCTGAAGTAGTCGTTGAGAAAGCCAGAGACACACAGTTGGCTGGCCTCGCGGCCACCTTCCGAGCTGCTCATGCCGTCGGCGATCGCCGCGGCGATGCCCTTGCTGAGCAACTGACCGTCGCCCGGAATCAGTGCGTCGGCGGCGTCGGCATTCTCGGCCTTGTTGCCGGCCTCGGTCTGGGCCGCGTAATCGATCGCAAGCGTACCGCTCATCTCTTCATTCCACGATCACAGACCCGGGCCGACGTTGCTGATCAGCTTACGTCGATCATCTGCACGGTGCCATCCTCAAGCACCTCGGCGGTCTGCCCGGAAGGCTCATCCATGAACTGGATGGCGATCAGTGCAATGATGGCCGCACTGGCGATGACCAGGAAGAAGCTCGATGCGTCCATGAAAGAGTAGGCTGTCAGGAACGTCACCGCGCCCACGTTTCCGTAAGCACCCGCCATACCGGCGATCTGGCCGGTCATGCGACGCTTGACCAGCGGAACCACCGCAAATACCGCACCTTCGCCAGCCTGGACGAAGAACGAGCAGGCCATGGTCGCTGCCACTGCGAGCCAGATCGGCCAGCTGCTGTCGATATTCGACAGCAGGTAGTAGCCGATCGCCAGTCCGGCGACCAGGATGCTCAGGCTGTGCTTGCGGCCGAAACGGTCGGAGAACAAGCCGCCGGTGGGTCGTGCGATCAGGTTCATGAACGCGAAACCAGAGGCCAACAGACCGGCCTGCACCAGGCTCAGGTCGAAGGTTTCTTTGAAGAACAACGGCAGCATCGAGACGACGGCCAGCTCCGAACCGAAGGTAACGAAATAGGCGACATCGAGAATGGCCACTTGCTTGAAGCTGTAGCGGTGAATCTCGGGCACGCTCTCACTGAATACGTGCTTGTTGATGCGCCAGACCTGGGACGTCTGGTAGGCATAGATCGCAACCAGGACAACGTAGATCGCAGTCGTGGCGGCGCCCGAAATGATGCCCAGGTTGGCGGGTCCGAGTTTCCAGTTCAGGACCGCCAGTGCGAGGTACATCGGGATGTTCATCAACAGGTAGAAGAAGAAATCGCCCTTGCTGGTGATCTCCATTGCGCCGGTTTTTTTGGGCTTGAAGTAGGTCGAGCCCTTCGGTGTATTGCGCGCGAGCTTGAAATAGACCAGCGAGTAGACCAGCGCGATCACGCCGGTCGTGGCAACTGCATAACGCCACGCTTCGTCACCGCCATACCACAGCGCCACGGTCGGCAGCGACATCGCTGCGGCCGCCGAACCAAAGTTGCCCCAGCCGCCGTAGATGCCCTCTGCCACACCCACCTGTCGGGCCGGAAACCATTCGCCGATCATGCGGATACCGATAACGAATCCAGCGCCGACAAAGCCGAGCATGAATCGGCTGAGGAGGAGCATCTGGTAGGAGTCGGCCATCGCGAAGATGAAACAGATCCAACTGGAGATGAACAGCAGGCTGGAGTACATGATCCGCGGACCATACTTATCGACCAGCATGCCGATGATGATGCGTGCCGGGATGGTCAGGGCGACGTTGATGATCAGTAGTGCCTTGACCTCCTGCTTGGAGAGCCCGAACGTTTCCTGGATGGCGCTCAACAAAGGTGCGTGGTTGAACCAGACCGCGAAACTGATGAAAAACGCGAACCAGGTCAGGTGCAGCGTGCGTATCTTTCCTTCAAAGGAAAGCAGATTGAGTTTGGGCTCGGACATCGGGGCCTCCACAAGGCAATAGGGTGCAATGCCCTTCGCTAGCGCAAGTCCTGTGCCATTTCGGTGAGGAGTTGGTGCGAAGTGCATCGCGGGCGCTGCCCCAAGATGGAATTCCCCTTAAAAATCATATGTCTTTGTTTCAACCATGTGCACTGCCGGTGGGCATCGAGGGGTGTGCCCTGACGTCGCCCGCGACCTGTGCGCACCGAGAAATATCAGTAAGCGCTCCCCGTATTGGTTCATTACCGTGCACTGATGCACTTGTCTGGTGCCATTGCGCTGATCAGGACCCCTGCGAGTTCGCTGTATTGCGCAAAATCATCAATGAAAACAGCCAGTAACCGGCAATTATCGAAACTGGCAGAACAATTGCTTGATCACTGCGGGAATTGGCGTGAACAGCCAGCAGTACAGACAGAGGTTTCGCAATGACGAAGGAAAAACTGGTTGTCGTGGGCAACGGTATGGCCGGCATCCGCACGGTCGAGGAACTGCTCAAACTCGACAGTGACAAATACGACATCACGGTGTTCGGCAATGAGCCGCACCCGAACTACAACCGCATCATGTTGTCGCCGGTACTGGCGGGTGAAAAGACGGTCGATGACATCATCCTGAACAGCCGCGAGTGGTATGCCGAGAATGGCATCACGCTGGTCGCCGGTGACCCGGTGGTCGAGATCGATCGCGTGAAATGCACGGTGAAGACTGCCAGTGGCGCGAAAGCGAGCTACGACCGGCTGCTGATCAGTACCGGTTCCAACCCGTTCATCATCCCGGTGCCCGGCCACGACAGGAAAGGCGTAATCGGGTTCCGCGATATCGCCGACGTCGAGGCCATGCTGCACGCAGCAAAGAACTACAAGCGTGCCGTCGTTATTGGCGGCGGCCTGCTCGGTCTCGAGGCGGCCAACGGCCTGATGAAGCAGGGCATGCAGGTCGACGTGGTCCACTTGCTCGACAGCCTGATGGAGCGCCAGCTCGACAAGGCGGCCTCGGCACTACTCAAGGCCTCGCTCGAGCAGCGTGGCATGAACTTCCTGATGGAGGCGCAGACGGCTGAGATCCTCGGTGACGACCGGGTCACTGGCGTGCGCTTTGCCGATGGCTCGGAGGTGGCCGCGGATCTGGTGGTGATGGCTGTGGGCATCCGCCCGAACATGGCACTGGCGCAGCAGGCTGGCCTGCACTGCGAGCGTGGCATTGTCGTCAATGACACCATGCAGACCTTCGATCCCAAGATCTACGCCGTCGGCGAGTGTGTGCAGCATCGCAACGCCTGCTACGGCCTGGTCGCGCCTTTGTTCGAACAGGCCAAGGTCGCGGCCAACCACCTGGTCGAGATGGGCATCGCCCGTTATGAAGGCTCGGTCACTTCGACCAAGCTAAAGGTGACCGGTATTGACCTGTTTTCGGCTGGCGAATTCAACGAGGGCGAGGGCGACGAGACACTGGTGCTGCAGGACCCGTCACAGGGCGTCTACAAGAAACTCGTGATCCGTGACAACAAGGTGAAGGGCGCGGTGCTGTATGGCGACACCATGGACGGCACCTGGTACTTCACTCTGCTGCGCGAGGGCACCGACATCTCGGCGTTCCGCAGCACGATCCTGTTCGGGCAGCACGACCTCGGTGACGCCGGCCATGGCGATGCCTCTGCCAGCGTGATGGCACTGCCGGCCAGCGCCGAGATCTGCGGTTGCAACGGTGTGTGCAAGGGCGACATCGTCGATGCCATCAGCAGGAAAGGCCTGTTCACCCTGGAAGAGGTGCGTGCCCACACCAAGGCGTCGAGTTCGTGCGGTTCCTGTACCGGCCTGGTCGAGGCGATTCTCGCGGGCACCGTCGGTGAGGGCTACGACAAGGCGCCGAGCAAGAAGGGCATGTGTGGTTGTACTGAACACAGTCACGACGAGGTGATTGCCGCGATACAGAAAGGCAAACTGAAAACCATGCAGGCGGTGCGCGATGCGCTCGACTGGAAGACGCCTGACGGCTGCGCGAGCTGTCGACCGGCGCTGAACTACTACCTGCTGGCCAACTGGCCGGCCGAGTACGAAGACGATGCGCAGTCGCGTTTCATCAACGAGCGTGCGCACGGCAACATCCAGAAGGACGGCACCTACTCGGTGGTGCCGCGCATGTTTGGCGGCCTGTGCACCGCCAATGACCTGCGCGCCATTGCGGATGTGTCGGACAAGTACCAGGTCCCGGAGATGAAGGTCACCGGCGGTCAGCGTATCGATCTGTTTGGCGTGAAGAAGGAAGATCTTCCGGCGATGTGGAAGGACCTTTCCGACGCCGGTTTCGTCAGCGGTCATGCCTACGGCAAGGCGATGCGTACGGTGAAGACCTGCGCCGGCAAGACCTGGTGTCGCTTTGGCACCCAGAACTCGACCGGCCTTGGCGTGAAGCTCGAGGAACTGACCTGGGGCTCGTGGATGCCGCACAAGTTCAAGCTGGCGGTGTCCGGTTGTCCGCGCAACTGTGCCGAGGCCACGATCAAGGATTTCGGCGTGGTGTGTGTCGATTCCGGATACGAACTGCACGTAGGCGGCAACGGCGGCATCAAGGTGCGGGTCACTGACCTGCTGTGCAAGGTCGAGACCGAAGAGGAGGTCCTCGAGTACTGCGGAGCCTTCACCCAGCTGTACCGCGAGGAGGCGCACTACCTTGAGCGCACGGCGCCCTGGGTCGAGCGCGTCGGCCTCAATCACATCAAACAGCAGGTGCTCGAAGACGAGGCTAACCGCAAGGCGCTGTACGAACGTTTCCTGTTCGGCCAGACGTTTGCCCAGATTGACCCGTGGAAGGCACGCGCCGAGGGCGCCGAGGCACACGAGTTCACCCCGCTGAAGATCGCCTGAAGTAAGAGGTTTACGACATGAACAACTGGATCGACATCATTGCACTGGACGAGATTCCCAGGCTTGGCTCGCGGGTGATCCGCACCGACACCATGGACGTCGCCGTATTCCGTACCCGTGACGACCAGGTATTCGCACTTCGCGATGCCTGTCCGCACAAGGGCGGGCCCTTGTCACAGGGTATCGTGCACGGCACCTCGGTGACCTGCCCGTTGCACAACTGGAAAATCGACCTGGCCTCGGGTGAGGCCCTGGGGCCGGACGAGGGCTGCACCAACGTGTTTGCGACCAAGGTCGAGGGTGGCCGCGTGCTGCTCGCGTTGAAGGCCGACGAGGCCGCCGCCTGAACGGTATCCCGCGCCGGCACTAAACTGCAGAGAGAAAGCCCCTATGCTTTTCGGACGCGCCAATAAGAATCCGATCAAGATCGCCGACAAGGCATTGTCGAATGGAAATACGCCACCTGCGGTTATTGCTCGACCGGCTGCTCGATCGAGGTCGGGATCGACCGCAAGGGCAAGGCGGTGGCCTCACGCGGTGTGGCGGATGCCGATGTCAACCGCGGCAAGCTGTGTATCAAAGGCATTTTCGAGCACGAGCTGTTCAAGAGCGCCGGACGCGGGACGCAACCGCTGCTGCGAAAACAGCGCTGGGATGCTTTCCGTGAAGTGAGCTGGAACGAAGCGCTGGATCACACCGCCGGGGAGATCCAGCGCATCCAGACCCATCATGGTCGTGACGCCTTCGCGATCGTGTCCACCGGCCAGATCATGACCGAGGAGTTCTACACCCTGGGCAAGCTGGCGCGTGGGGTGATCGGCACCAACAACTACGACGGCAACACCACATTGTGCATGGCCTCGGCGGTGTCAGGCTACAAGCGCTCGTTCGGTTCCGACGGTCCACCCGGCTGCTACGACGATTTCGAACATACCGACTGCCTGTTGGCATTCGGTTCGAACCTGCCGGAGCAGCATCCGGTGATCTTCTGGCGCCTGCGCGACACGCTGGAGAGACGCAGGTTTCCGATCATCGTGGTCGACCCGCGTGTGACCATGTTCGCGCAGATGGCCGACATCCACCTGCCGATTGAGCCAGGAACCGATGTGGTACTGCTGAATGCGCTGGCCCACGTGATCCTGAAAGAAGGCTTGGCCGACCAGGCCTATATTGATGCCTTCACTGAGGGGCAGGACGAGTTCAGGGCCCTGGTCGAGCAGTATGATCCACAGACTGCGTCGACAATCTGCGGCATCGACGAGGACACGATCCGCAACGTTGCGCGCACCTATGCCAGGGCCGGTGCGGCGATGACTATCTGGACCATGGGTATCAACCAATCGACCCATGGCTCAGACGGTGTTGTCGCGATCAACAATCTGAGCCTGATCACCGGGAATCTCGGCAAGCCCGGCGGCACCAGCCTTTCGATCACCGGGCAATGCAACGCCATGGGCACGCGCGAGTGGTCGTCGTGCTCTGGTCTGCCGGGTTACCGCGCGCTGGAGAAGGAGCAGGATCGCGAGGACATTGCGAAGTTCTGGGGTATCGACCCGGAATTCTTCCCGAAGCATCGCGGGCTGTTCATGACTGACATCCTGCCGGCAATCGAGACCGGCCAGATCAAGGGCCTGTGGTTGATCGCGACCAATCCCATGACATCGATGCCGAACACACCGCGTATCCGCAAGACGCTGGAGAGGCTCGAGTTCCTGGTCGTGCAGGACGCCTACCGCGATGTCGAGACCAACGAGTATGCACACGTCTACCTACCCGCCGCGCTGTGGGCCGAGAAGGAAGGCTGCATGACCAATACCGAACGACGCGTGAATCTGATCCGCAATGTCTCGCAACCCCCTGGCGAGGCGAAGCCCGACCTGTGGATATTCAACCGCCTGGCGAAACGGTTTACGCAGGCCGAAGGCATGGAATTTCCTGAACAGGCCGAACAGGTCTTTGATGAGATCCGTGAGCTGTCTCGCGGCCGCATGCTCGACTACTCGGGTATGAGCTACGCCAAGATTGAGGCACATCGTGGAATCCAATGGCCGTGCTCCGACTCGCCCAGCGAGTGGGCCGGTGATGATTCGAGCGACGGCACCAGGCGTTTATATATCGATGGGCGCTTCGCCTTCCCATCGGGCAGGGCCAAGCTGATCCCGTTGCCTTTTGTCGACAACAACGAGCGTCCCGATGTCGATTACCCTTTCTGGTTCAATTCCGGACGCGTGGTCGAGCATTTCCACACGCGCACGCGCACCGGCAAGGTCGGAAACCAGAACAAGTTCAGCCCAACCCCATACATGGAGATGAATCCGGATGCGGCGCGCGAACTGGGCATCCGTCACGGTGAGTATGCGCGCGTGGTGTCACGCCGCGGTGATGCGGTGGTGATGGTGCAGACCACGCAGCGCGTATCCCGCGAGATGGTCTTCGTGCCTTTCCATTTCCATGATTGTGTCAACCGCATCACCCTGGGCCTGCTTGATCCACATTCACGTCAGCCGGCATTCAAACAGTGTGCTGCGCGTATCGAACCCATAGCCGATCAGAAGGCGGCCGCCCTACGCAACAAGGCCGCGCGCGCCTACTGAGATCAACGACAATGTTTCAGCCCCGCCCAAAAGAACAGCAATACGCATGGGTGCCGCGAGCGGCGCATCCCGAGAAGAACCGTTACGGACAGTCGATCGAGACGGTACCGGAAGGCCACGCGCTGCGCGGGCAATCGCTGAACATCAACGGCGACGCTGCGGTCTCTGACAACCCGAACCGTTACAAGCAGCATGGGTTCTACTTCAATGCCGACCGTTGCATCTCGTGCCATGCCTGCGAGGCGGCCTGTTCGGAAAAGAATGACCTGCCTCCGCATCTGGCCTTTCGTTCAGTTGGTTACCTCGAGGGTGGAAGCTACCCTGCCTATACCCGTCTGAACATCTCGATGGCGTGCAATCACTGCGATAACCCGGTGTGCCTGAAAGGTTGTCCTACGCGTGCCTATACCAAGTTCGCCGAATATGGCGCGGTGCTTCAGGACCCGGATATCTGCTTTGGCTGCGGTTACTGCACCTGGGTATGCCCGTACAACGCACCGCAGTTGGATACCAAGGCGGGGCATGTGTCCAAGTGCAACATGTGTGTGGATCGTCTCGAAGTGGGCCTTAAGCCAGCGTGTTCATCAGCCTGTCTGGCCGGCGCCCTGGATTTCGGAATTATCGAGACCAAACCTGAGAACCGTCATCAGACCGAGACCCGGATCCCCGGCTTTCCGACTCCCGGGATTACCCATCCGAACATCCGCTTTCAGCAGGTCAACAGCCTGCCGCGCGAGATGCGTCGCACGGATTCGATGCCGATCCGTTATGAGCGTGACGCGCGGGGCGAAGGCGGCATCTACCTGCCAAAGGTCGCCGAGGATGGACGGCCGCGGCGCTGGGGCCTGAAAGGCCTGTCGACGCGCGAGAATCCGCTGGTGGTGTTCACGCTGGTCACCCAGGCCGTGGTCGGTGCCTTCATGGTCCTGTTTCTCGGCCCGATGTTCGGACTTGCGGTACCGACCCCGTCGAGCTACCCGGTGGCCTGGCCGCTGCTCGTGTTCGGCCTGATCGGCCTGCAAACCCTGGGCCTGGTGCTGTCGACACTGCACCTTGGACGCCCGCACCGCTTCTATCGTGCATTCAATAACCTGCGCCACTCGCCGGTGAGTCGCGAGGTGGCCGGTGTGGCCGTTTTCTACAACCTGCTTGGCCTGTATGCCGTATTTGCCGGGCTGCCGCAGCTGACTGCATGGCTGCCCCGT
>Ga0116164_10001024_pt1 | contig 21820 bp, 24 predicted proteins | sample AD_UKC109_MetaG_FD_89888 | JGI IMG/M metagenome (GOLD analysis project Ga0116164, IMG submission 89888) | Active sludge microbial communities of municipal wastewater-treating anaerobic digesters from Hong Kong - AD_UKC109_MetaG | ecosystem: Engineered > Bioreactor > Anaerobic > Digestate... | reverse complement strand
CTCAAATCTTTATATACGACCTTTAAAAACAACAAACATTTTCTTAGAAAGCTTTTAGAATGTGAATGGTTAGAAAAAAACATTGCAGATCCTAAATCTGAATTTCGACTATGTCCATCGAGAAATATTGTATACCAATTTTTATAGTAAATTTCTTCTGTTTTCTTTCTTATTTGTTCTTCAATTTCTCCAAAACTCACAATCCTTTCACTAATTTCAGAAAAACCTTCTTCCTTAAACGAGTTAATAATCTCATCATAATTAGACTGGGTTGTTTTGTTGGTTTTCAATGTCTCAGATAGCCAATATGAATATGCTTGTTTATGCAACTTTCTATTAGTTTTGACATCAAAGCTATCTGAACTTGATTGCACTGCTGGTGCTGGCCATTCTATAAACCGTTGTTCTTCAGCTATATTAAAATTTTTTTTATCTAGTGATTTACTAACAATATAACCAGACTCACCAATTTTATCTTCAGAAATCTTTATCACAATTGAATTGTTTTGATATTTTGAACAAGAATCCTCTTCATGAACCCCAACATTTAAAATCATAAAAGAAGTATTTGTCTCTTTTAGGGAAAACTCACTAATTCCGGAAGCTTTTTGGCTAAATATCCAATTCGATGTCCCTGCAGGAGAATATGATTTACCGCCATACCCATTTTCTTTATCGAAATGGGAAGCATTCAGGACACGGTTATAAGCAATACTGCTGGGGATATTTTTTATCCAAAAGTCTCCTTCGTTCTCATGATGTTGAAATAATAGACATTCTGAACTTTCTTGATTTATATACTTGATAATATAATTTACTTGTTCATCTTTGATTTGTTTATTTCCTATTCCACATAAATCATATTCTTGAAAAAGTCCTTCTTGTCTCAACCCCTGAAGAGCTAATCTCTGATTATCAATATTAGAATATCCTGGCCAAAAATAGAATTGAAAATTTTGTATATTTTGTTTTATATTTCTAGACTTAGATTTTTTTATAGTATCATATAAAAAAAGCCTAAAGAGTTCCTTGCCTATAGTTTCAAACAAACTATTTATGTGTTTGCCTAATCTGTTTCTTGATGAGAAAACAAATTCATTAATCCTTTTATGAGGATCTGAGATTTTTTCTATAGCCAATAACCTTTCATCGATAATTTTCTTTACATTATCCCAAATTCTTGCATTTATTAAGTTTTCGCTCATTAATCAGGAAGATAATAAAGTAGCTATCAGTATCAATATTACTGACATTATCAAATAGACATTTATTTTCTTTTTATTACCTACAATTAACAAGCTCATTATATAAAAAGAAAACCCTATTAACATTGCTTTGTCTAAAGCAAATGTCATTACTGTTACTATCATCATTATTGCAATAGTAATTAGTTCTGTTTTTGTGATTGCCTTAAGCTCTTTGACTTCAGGAAATATTTTTATACCAACCCATAATAACGCACCCGTTGTAGCAATAACTGGAACTAATTTAACCAGAGGAGCCAATGGTATAAACAACAACATTAATATGCCGCATGTAATTGCTGTAATTCCTGTTCTTCCACCAACTTTTATTCCGATTCCACTTTCGACAAATGTTGTGATACTTGTAGTTCCTAAAGCCGAGCCGACAACAGTAGCACTGCCATCTATCATTAAAGCCTCTTTAGTCCTTGGCATTTTTCCATCTTCATCTAATATAGATGTGTTTTGAGTTAACCCTATAAATTTTGCAATACTTCCATAAAAGTCTATTACAAACAAAATGATTACAGCTGAATATACTTTGGGATTAAAAATTACTGATAAATCAAAAGCAAAAAATGCGGATAGCATCTCTTTATCAATTGATATTTCTTGTACTTCTTTTGGTGCTAGACCCAAAAAATGTGCAAGTGTTGTACCTAATACAATACTAATTAAAATAAACGCCTTGAATTCAAACTTGTGAAGCACAACAACCACAATAAACCCAAAAACCATCACTAATGACTTATAAGTCAATGGAGATGAAACAGAAGAAATGCTTATTTCTTCATAAATCAATATACCACTCAACCTTAAAGCAATGATAATAATGAATATTCCAACAGATGCAGATAGTCCAAGTTTTAGCGAGTCTGGTATTGCTTCGATGATTTTCATTCGTATATTTGTAATTGTTAATAAAACAAATAGTACTCCTGACCAGAACACAGCTCCTAATCCTACTTGCCATGAAACTCCTATACCAAGTATTAAAAAGTAAACTACATATGAATTCATTTCAAGTCCAGGAGCTAACGCAAATGGTTTTTTTGCCCACCATCCCATTATTATCGTGGCCATGGAAGACACAATTACTGTTGCAAATAACGCGGCAGATTTATTAATTCCTCCTTCGCTTAATATGGAAGGGTTTACAACAAAAATGTATGATAAAGATAAAAAAGTAGAAAGTCCTGCTAATATTTCAGTTTTCCACATGGCATTATGTTTATTAAATTCAAAGTAATTTTCTAGCGTTTTTTTCATGTTTTCATTAACTCAAAAATGATGAAGTCTTGAATTTCATAATCGTGCAGTAGGTATTTTGGTGTAAATAGCGTATTGATTACTTTAAAACCCGTATTTTTGAATTGTTTTTCATACCACTCAATTGGTCTATGTTTTTCAACAATCTCATAGTTTCCTTCTTTTTTAATTTTCTTATAATCATGATTACATTCATAAGCACAACCCGTTGGAATTCTAAAGTCTAATTTGGATTCTTTAATATTGAAGATTCTGGGGTTACAAAAACCAATATAAATTGTGCCATTCATACATAATTTTTGTTCTACTATACTTAGTAAATCAATAACTTCTTTTTCTTCTATTATACAAACGACCAAATTACACAAAATCACATCAAAATAATTATTTGGTATTTCCTCAGGTGCTTTATATACAGAGTCGTAACCCAGTCTCTCTTGGCAAATTGTAATCATTTCCTTACTGACTTCATAAACTCTAATATCTGCCCCTAATTCTCTTAAAGAGGTGGCCATAACTGCTGGACCAGCACCATAATCCAAAATTTTTAAATTTTTAACGCTCTTCAGATTGTCAATAATTGTATAGTCATATGATTGCAATTTATCACTTTCATTTTCAAGCTCAGATATAACTTTGTTCCATTCATCTTGCTTAGATATAAATTTTGACATTTCTTTGCAATCACTCAATATTGTTATTAGTTATAATAACATTTTCTAAGCTCATTAAAAACTTTTTAAATTGAGATGTTTTTGGATTAATCATAATATCCTTAGTTCCTTGTTCTAAAATTTCACCTTGATTTATAAAAACTATTTTATCTGCTAGATTTTGAGCAAATAAGAGAAAATGTGTAACCACTATAATTCCTGTTCCTTTACTTTTTAGATATATTAAATAATTAAATAATATAGATATTAGTTCTGGATCCAAGGCTGATGTAACTTCATCCAAATATAAATACTTTGGGTGTAACATGACTGCCCTAATAAATGCTATTCTTTGTTGTTCTCCTCGGCTACATTGATGAGGCAACTTATGTAATATACTCTTCACTTTAAAAATATCAATCAAGTTATTTAATTCACTTTTATCAAACAGATTAGTTTTTAACAATGGTTTTGTTATGTTTTCCTCATTTGTCCAATTAGGTATTAAATTAATGTTTTGAAATACTATCCCTACTTGTTGACTGCCTTTATATTTAAACTGTTTTCGTATTTTTGCGTGAGCATTTGGAAAATTATATCTAGTTCCATCAATTTGTATTAAACCTTTATCAGGTGTATTTAACATTGACAAACAGTTTAACAATGTAGTTTTTCCACTTCCACTTGGACCAATTATTACAGTTATTTCACTCGTGTTTATTTCAATATCAATATTCTTTAAAATCTTTATTGACCCAAAATTTTTTGAAATGTTTGTAGCTTTTATCATTTTATAAACGCATACCTTTTTCTTAACCAATAAGCAAATCCAGTGATTGGCAATGTTATTAATAAAAAGAAAATTGCTAAAGTAGAGTAAACTTCAACGGGCTTATAAATCTCAGAGTTGACTCTACTGGCAATTCGAAACAATTCATCTACAGAAATTAATGAAGCAAAAAGTGTGCTGTGCATCATTACTACTTGTATGAAAATTATTGCAGGTAGTATTTGTCTCAATATATAAGGAAATTGTATCTTCCTTATTATTTCATTTGAATTAAAACCACAAACTTCAGCAGAATCAATATAATCACGAGGAAATTGTTCAACTGCATTTCTAACTTGTTCTGCTACTAAGAAAATATTAAGGATAGATAATGTCAAAATAGTGGTATAGAATCCATCAATTTGTATATTTAAAATAGTCTGAAATGGATAATGTAACCAATAAAGAAAAACCAACACTGGAATCCCTCCTAGTAAGAATGAGACTATTTTCGAAAGTAGGCCAATTGATCGAGAATATTTTGTTCCAAGAATACCCAATATAGAGCCTATTGTCACCCCTACTATCCAAATTATGATAGTCATCTGAATAGTAACAGATAATCCTATAAGAAAGTCTTCCCTGTACTTTATTATTATCTCAATTGTGTTCAACATTTATTTTTTATGGTGACATATATGGTTGAGCAACTCTGTAAAACAAATTAGGAGCTGGTTCGTATTTTTTAATAACTTTATCAACAAATCCGCTATATATTAAATCTTGAATTGCAACATCTAACATATGTTTCATTTGGAATTCATTTTTCTTAAACATATAAGCATTTCCAAATAATCTTATTGGTTGTTCAGAAGCAATATTTTTAATGGTTCCAGGGTTGTGTTTCAAGTATTCATGAGCATAAAAAGGTTCTGCAAACACTACATCACATTTTTTTGATGTTAGATCTAGAAATTTTTGCGAAATATCAGTCAACTCAATTGATGAATATTTTTGTGCATCTGGAAAATCTTGAGCTGCAATAACTGATGAAGTTTCACCATCTATGACACCTACTTTAACATTTGGATTATTAATCTGAGACATATCACCATCAAAACGATCATCATTCAATCTTGTATAAACACCAATACCACTATAGTATACTGGTACAGACATAGTAGTTTTTGTTCCTCTTACAACATTCATCCACACTGGACTACCAACCATATCATATCTGTCTGCATCAAGTCCCGCTATTTGTGATGCCCAGCCAACTTCCTCCGTCCATTCCAGTTCTAATCCTAAATTTTCTGCGGCTTTTTCCAGAACTTCAACAAAGATTCCTGACATAGCCCCTGTTTTAGTATCCTTCATCAGTGCAGGAGGGTAGGTTATGTAAGCCGCTCTTATTTTGCCATTCTTAACTATTCTCTCGTATACAGACTTCCTTTCAAGAGAACCATTGCTTGTGGTATTAGTGTCACTCTTACAACCACCAAGACCGCTTAAGGCCACTAATATAACCAGAGCCATTAATATTCTAAACTTATGATTAATCTTCATTTTTTATTCTCATATTTATTATAACAATTATCAAATACAGTCAGAAGAATTCAACATAACTTGTCAAATTAAACGACCTCTCTGTTTAAGTGTTATTTAGAGTGGTTAGCAATAGTTAGCAATTTCATTATTTTGTTTAAAACCTCATGTTGTTCCAGCAAATTTAGATTACTCAAGCGTTATTTTGATGTAACTATCTCGTGGTTTCATATTGGTCAAATAGTCCAATTTTGACCTGAAGCCATGCCTACTCTTCAGTAAAGAAATATCAAACCATATCAAGTAAACAATTTTGTGTAACTGTATTCAAAAATACTAGCTTAGTCAATCTTCAAATTTTATCATATTACTATGTTTTATTAATGAGATAAACCATAACAACCTTCCAGTCAGGGAATCTCTCAGAGCCAAAATGTATAAGCTCGCCTTCAAAACTTTCCTGACCACGACCTTCGGAATAATCATCAATGAGCAAATCACCTTTTACTAGTCCTTTGTTGGAGCTGATAATCAGCCTGTCAACAAAATCGAGTCCGAAGTATTTTTCAATCCAAATTCTTTTTTCAGTATAACAGTGGGGATTCAGAATGGATGGAGCTGTTAAAATATAAGGTGTGAATTCATCGGACTCAATCAGATATTTTACCGACTCAATGGCATCAGGGATTGGCGTTAAATTTGCAAAAAAGCCTTGTTGGCTTTGAGGGAATTTGATTTCAGGAAATTGTTTGAGTTTTGCCTCTTTTTCTTTGCTGTAATCACAAAGCACGTCATCCATATCTATATAAATAATCATTTTTAGACCTCTAATTTTCAATCATTGGTTCAGTATAATTATGATTGTTCTCAAATTTTGAGAATTCCTACACGTGACTGTAACTTATTTGTGGTAATGATAACATTTTTAGTACTCCGGTTTCTAAAACTCGGATTTTTTTAGAACAACTATGCTTCCTTGAGTATTAACTAAACTACCAATAGAGGTATCAATGATAACATTATTTTATTACTCAGATTTAGATAACAAAATTAGGGTTGTTACTGTACAAAATGATCAGCAAGCATCCAAGTTTTTTTATGAGATCCGTAACGAATTTTATTTCCGATTGCTGAAATTCAAGTGCCAGAGTGAACCATTTCCCTGCTGAAAATTTTCTGCGACACGATGATTATTTTAATTTTAATAAAAAATATGCTGAAATAAAATTTCGGGGCAAAAACAACTCAACTAGACACACTTTTTTGGACACTGCCAAATTTAAGTGCTTATGTTCTACCTGAATTAATTTAAAGTTTAATTTTTTAACTCATATCTTTTAATAACTTTTTAACTCTCTCAATCCCACTAAATCTATGTCCGCCGGTTTCAAATTCTATGATTTGATTTATTCCTTTGCTTAAAAAGTATTTTTTTGTGTGTTCAGCTGGCAGAAGTTCATCGTCTTTGGCTAAAACCACAACAAATTGCCCGTCATTATTTTCAAAGTCTTTAAATGATGAAAGCATTTCTTCTGTGACTTCAAAGGTACTTCCGTCTTTGTAGTTGGAATACTGCCCAGGTGGTATTTTCCACGGTTCAATGGATGGGTTTATTAGTAAGGCTTTACAACCAAATTGAGCTGCGCACCATCGAGCCCAGAAGCCACCTAGTGAAGTGCCAATGACTATGATTTCATCGTTCATTTCAGCCGAATTGAAAAATTCTGTTAATGACTTTTCAGCTGCTTTTGGGTTATGAGGTTGATATTTTGGCGACTTGACTTTCCAGTCAGGAAACATTTGCTTGAGTTCATCAACTTTGCTACTTTTATTATCACTACGAAAACCATGAAGGTAGATGAGTATCATAATATTCTCTTTTTTAATTCTTTGATTGATTTTTAAAGCCAATGGCTTTGAGTGTAAACCGGGATGTCTTTAAGTTCACACATGCGCATAGTATGACCTGTACCACCACCTGTTGGGTTGGAATCATCAGTAAAGAAATAACCACAACTTGCTGGTAAAAATCCCATTCTTTCACAACCAACTACTTTCAATGCATCTCTAAGTAAATACATCGCTTTAATCGTGATTCGGGTTTGCTTTCTATTCTTGAGATATAAATTGAATAGTGACTTGTAGCTTGGTGTCGCTTGTATTCCTAGAGACGCAAGTTCTGATAATTCATCATCTTTTAAATCAGCTAAAGATATTACAGGTGAATCTTTATGCAACCTTTTTGTATTGGCATTCGGATAAGGTAAAACTTGCTGCATACGAGTTGCATCAACAGATTCAACACCTTTAGCAAATAGTTCATCAGAACCGGCAGCATTGCCACTGCGAAATAGAGACTTCGGGTGTTTAATAGCGAGATCTGCAGACATTCCTGCAAGTTTATCCCTCATGTGAACAGGGACTTTTCTTGTTCCTTCTAGAAGGATTACTTTATATGGGTCAGTATTCATTTCACTTTATGTTTGATCAAATTTGTTATTATTATAATTCGATTCTCAAAAATTGAGAATGGTTTGAATTAAATTAATTTTTAAAATGATCATTGAAAATAATTCCTATGATTATTTTTGTCGAATAAAAAAAACATCTCTAAACCTTAATTTGTATCGAAAATCATGAAGCACAATAGCTCTACAAATTAATATTGGGAGTATTTAGAAGCAATGCTTTTGAAATAATTCTCCTGGATTAAAAAAAATCACCTTGGTTCAAATTCATGATTTATTTTTTCTATTCTCACTTTTTGAGAATCACTATGGTTAATCTTCATGATGCATGATTTTATCTTTATACCCGGAGGTCTTATGTGTATTGAACTGATCTACTATAATCGAAATAAACCAGCAAATATCTATAGTTTTAATAATGACTCAGATGCTCAAAGTGTCATCCATAAAAACAAGGATCATCATTACCTGAAATTCTTGCTTGATAAAACTGAAAAAACAGAACCAATTGATTTGGTCTCAGTGAGATATACATTCCTTAAACTCAATATTGCTGCTGATGTAAATCAAATAAAATTCACTCATCAGTGGTATAGTCATATTAAAGAAAAAATTTCAGAGCTTTTTGCCTACTCTTGTACGGATTCATATATCTATGGTTTTATAAAAGATCTTTTTCAGAAATATGAGAATCATTTTTTTGAAAAAAACAACCAACTTGTCATGGTTCTTTCTGAACAAGAAATAAGCGATATTGTTCCTGAAAATTTTTATTCAAGAAAATTTGATAAGTTGTGTTATTACGATAAGCGTATAAACAACATTGAAGCAGAAAGATTCTATAAGAATCTGACGAGGTCTTTACTGCTTTCCTCAAAATTGAGTTCAGTTAGGATTCACTAAGATTTATAAATGAAGTACATTATTTAATTTTATATATAATATTTGGAGGTTTAATATGAATATAAGCCAACAACCTGATGCCTGGGTTATTTTAAAAATAACGGATGGAGACCATGTTTATTACAAACTTTTTGCATCTTGGAGAAGTGATGACCGATGGAAAATCAACAGTGGTGTAAGTGGCGTCACAGAGGATGAAAATTATTATTATTTTTATGGGTTTACCGGAAGCTGTTATCAATGTGCAAAAGGGTTCTATGGTACGGCAACTTTTTATAACAGTATGATTCTTGATAATATTATAGAAAAATCCGATGATATGGTTGAATTAATGGATAAGAAAACTGATTGGGTTGGTTTGATTGGTTCTGGTAATGAAATATAACTCACATCATAGAAAATTGATGCGAAGAACCGCTACATTTTTTTGACAATAAAACTTAATAAGAATATATTTTGCTTTGCTACAAATTTAACTTAGTTAGCAGCATTGGAATTGTAAACAGGCTTAGCCACTAAAATAAGAGAAACACATGAAATTACGAATATTAATTCTTTTTTTTGCACTCACTTCAATTTGTTCTGCCCAAGACCAAACACAAGCCGGAATTGAACTGGCAGCCAGTTTTCTACAGCTGACTGCCGGTAATGTTGAACCGGATTTGCCCGCAGACGGTTTCTGGAACAGTGATGAGTATTACAATACTGGCTTGAATATCGAGGTGCAAGCTCGCCGCTCGGCAGCTACCGGATATTTTTTCTTTATGGCCGGTTATTTCTATGATGAGAACAATGATCAGTTCTGGTGTGTTGTCAGTCATGAGTATGAATACAATGCCGATGTGAATCAATGGCGCGATGCCAAATCCTTTTCCAATCTACCAAGTGGGCACAACCAACAACCTGTGATGGCTGATTTCGATGCCAATTGCAATGTTGTAACCAATGGTGCTTCTGTTGGTAGTGGAGCTATGGTACCCGGTGAAATTGTTGAGGCATATCCTGTGCGTTTTGTGTTTCGCAATCCCAAAGAGGTTGATTTTACCATTGCCGGGCACACCTATCGCTACAAACGCTTTGCATGGACAGATAGCCTAACCAATCCATCATTGGATTGGGTGATGGATTATCAATGGAATATCGCAACTTCGGTTTCCGGTTATATAAATGACAGTAACAGTGATCCCGAATCAGCCAAATTGCTGTTTAATTACAATGCCAATATGGGGTTTGAGAAAATGGATTTGGCGGATGCGCACCAATCCTATTTTTTGAATTATATCGGCCATAAAAGCTCTTATAAATACTATATCAGCGATGCCAAGGTATCATACAAAAGCGTTGTATTTTTTAATTACGGTGCTACTCCTTATGAGCCATATTTAGACAATCAAACCAACTCCAATAAATATTGGATTGTGCTGGTGCATGATACTGCAACCCAAACAGTGATGGCTTTCACTGCAGTTGGTGAAAAGCAACCGGGAGGTTTGGAGGTTTATGCCGGTGTGCCCATTAAGTTCAGGGCGGTGGTCAATCCGGATGCGGATGTGTTGAATTTTTACCCTTACTTGTGTGAGGGGACACATTTAGCTTGTCGCAGAGAGGCTAGTATTGATATAACATCTGATATGGCCACCTGGTCGCCACAAAATGTACATGCATCAACCATGAAAATGACAAAACTGGGTCCCGGCGGTAAACGCTATCGCTATATGCCTAATGTCGGTGAGTCAAATTCTGCGGCACAAGACCGCATCAAACAAATGATGGTCGATGATGGTTTGATTGACCCTTGATTTCAGGGTTTCCGGGTGGGCGTATTTTAATAAGGAAGAACATATGAATATTGAAAATTCATATGAGAATAGAAAACTCAGGTACTTGGTTTAATTACCGTGATGATTGAATAAGCTGTAGAAGTTCAGATGGGGGCTACCCTCATTCTTTGAGTGACTTTGATTCAATTTCTAATTCATTATTTATAAATTACAGATCTTTTAAAGAAACCTTAAAGCTTGAATCATTCATTCTTTCCCTAGATACTTTAGTCAATTCTATATCTTCAAGCTTATCAAAAATAGCTTCCCAAGCATCCGCAGGCACACAATAAGATGCAGGTTTGTTTCTATTTAATATTGCCACAGGAAAACCATCACCACCATTTACTATAGCCATTGGTTTTTTTTTAAGCTCCGATATACTGGCCGATGAATCAGCTAGAATATTATATACTTTACTCATGATAGAATGCCTCAGAAAGACTCAATAAAATGCCTCATCATAGGAGATAAAAGGTTAAAAGACAACAAACAAACCCATTAAACAGGTCTCATGTTATTGATATTGTTTTATCGGCTTCACTCAAATCTTATGATTGTTTAGCAATGATATATTATTTTCTTGTATTAGTCCTATATTGGGACTATAAAAGTATGCATGAGAATTATTCCATTATCTATGCTTAAATCATTTTGGTTGAATAATCCGGAATACCTAGAGGTGAAGCGACAAACATTAGCTTGGTATAGATTTGCTCTGAATGCAGACTGGTCATCACTGGCAAATGTTAAATCTGATTTCAGAAATGCCAGTATTCTCAAAGATGGTAGAGTGGTATTTAATATTGCAGGAAATAAATATCGCTTAGTAGTGCGGATTAATTATCCGTTTCGTGTAGTGTATATTCGTTTTATTGGGACACACGCTCAATATGATGATATAGATGTACACAAAATTTAGTGAATATAGACTATGAACATTAAACCAATTAAAAATGAAAATGATTATCGTGAAGCTCTTAGAGAGATCGATAAATTAATGACAGCTAGCCCAAATACTCCTGAAGGGGATGTGTTAGATGTTCTGGTTACATTAGTTGAAGCTTATGAAGTAAAAAACTATAGCCTTGAATTGCCTGACCCTTGACCTATACCCCAAAAAACGGACACAAAAATAATGTTATATAATGACAGTGAGGTGTCCAAATGTCAAAACGAAATTATACAAACAATTTAATCAATTACAGAAATGTGGCTAAAAATGTCTCCAAAAAAACTTGACCATTACACATATTCTTTAAAATTAGCTATAAATTTCCATGTGTTAAAAAGGATCTAGCTGCCTTCAAGACATCATCTATCTTTCCGTATTTGAGTGCTTCATAGGGAATAAGATGATTATTTCCTTGAATCTTTAGAGATTTGTTTTCATTAATAAAAAAAGAATTTTGAGCCCAAAAACTAAGTCCTTGGCTGTGAAAATACTTGAATACATTCGATAAGCCTTCTATTACACTTCCATCATGAAATTGCCATATGGGATACATGTGTTCATTACAGACATCAACTGATAATAATTCAAAGTTAATTCGCATCTGATTAATTTTATCTGATGTGTATCCTGTGATATTCATGACTTCAAGTGGGTCATATAACCCTCCATGAGTTTCTAGCTGCCTCCACCTGCTTTTTATTGCCAACAAATATGATTTCTCTTTCATTGACAAATCAGTTGTATTTGAAAATGCGCTATTTAATGTTTCAGATAAATTGGAATCATTTTCAATGAGTTTAATTATTTTATAGATTAATCCAGAGTCCATATTGGTAATGCTATCTACCAAAAGAAGCTCTAGTGAATTTACAATTCTTTTATCAGAACTCGTATCAATATTCATTGTACTCACCTCATTGTTCAAAAGTAAGGCAACTATAGCGATTGCTTTTCTCAAAAACTGAGAATTCCTACAAATGACTTATTTTTATTGATGGTAATGATAACACTCTAGAACCCAGGTTTCTGAAACTCGGATTTTTTTAGAACAACTATGCTTCCTTGAGTATTAACTAAACTACCGAAGGAGGTATCAATGAATACATTATTTTATTACTCAGATCTAGATAACAAAATTAGGGTTGTTACTGTACAAAATGATCAGCAAGCATCCGAGTTTTTTTATGAAGTCCCTAACGAATTTTATTTCCGATTGCTGAAATTCAAGTGCCAGAGTGAACCTAATGGTTTGTTAAGACTTGCTTTAATGCATGTTAGTCCTCTAGCCATTCGTTTGTTGCTGGATGCTCTTGGTCATACGAAAAAATATTGCACGGACGGTTATGAGCTTCACAATATTTTGTTTGCTGATGATGAACAAATTAAGAATGTTTTCTTATCAGCTCAACATGATAAGTTTATAAAAAATTATCTCGATAATGTCTTTGAAAAGTATATTTATCTTTTCAAATTACTTTTCGGCGACCTTGTTCTAATCAAAAGTAAAAGGGATGAAAAATACTATTTTAATAAGGATTTCAACCATATTTTTTCAGATCCACCATATCGGTATTTTGCATACAAAGACAGGTTTAGACTCTTTAAAGTTCTATCTAAGAATAATGAGAGGTATATCATTTTTGATAAATTAAGAAATGATCCGCTCATTGCTTCAATGATGAAAACCCTAAACAACGACAATTTGGATCAACACTAATTTTTAGAATAACTATTATTAAGAACAATTGATTCAATCAGTTGTTCTTTTTAATTTATTTATGGAGGACTTTATTATGTCTATCAAGAACATAACATTTTTAACAACGGATGAGCTTGCTCAAAAAATTAAATATGACCCAAGAACAATTAGACAGAGTTTAAAAGATGCTGTCTTAATTGAGGGAGTGCATTATATAAGACCTTTTGGTGGACGAAAGATACTTTATATCTGGGAGTCTATCCAAAAAGATATGTGTAAGTTTTCTATGGAGTCAACAATGATTCCTATGGCTAATGGAGGTGCTATTCATGGGTAGTGTTAGAGTTAGAAAAGGAAGCAATAATTTGTTTTTTGATTTTCAATATAAGGGATTGAGGTGTCGTGAACAAACGACACTTCCTGATACTCCTGCGAATCGTAAAAAAATGGAGTCAATGCTGCAACGAATTGAAGCAGAGATATTGCTCGACCAGTTTAATTATGAAAATTACTTTCCTAATAGTTCAATTCTTGAAAAAATTAAAAGACATACAAGGAAGCTTGATAAGTTTCAAAGTGGTATTCCTGATTTAAAGTCTTTCGCATGGACGTGGTTCGAGGAGCTAGAAGTTGGCTGGAGAAGAACCTATAGTAAGACGATTTCAGGAATTTTAAAGAGATATATTCTAAAGTACTATGGTGATTATTTACTCAATGAAATAACAAAACCCGAACTTATGAAATTTCGAGCAAAAATTGCAAAGAAAGTAAACAAAAAAGGAAAATCTATTAATCCTGTCACTGTAAATAAAGTAATGAAAATTTTTAAAATGATTATTTCTGAAGGAACTGAAAGATTTAATTTCAAAAATCCATTTCGGGGGATAAAGCCATTAGCTACAAGAAAATTTCAAATTCAACCCTTTACACTTGATGAAGTGATGTTGTTCATCAGTAAAGTAAGGGAAGACTTTAAAAATTATTATACTATTCGATTTTTTACTGGAATGAGAACATCAGAAATTGATGGTTTAAAGTGGAAATATATAGATTTTGATAACAGATTGATACAAATAAGAGAAGCCTTGGTACAAGGTCATATGGAATACACAAAAAATGATTATAGCCAAAGGGAGATTATGATGTCACAACCTGTTTATGAAGCTTTTAAAAAACAATATGAGGTTACAGGCAACCATGAATTTGTTTTTTGTACTAGGAATCTAAAGCCATTAGATTATTGCAATGTTAATAATCGTATATGGGCTCCAACATTAAGGTATTTAGGATTTCAACACAGGCGAGCATATGAAACTCGTCACACTGCTGCAACCTTATGGCTCGCCAGTGGAGAAAACCCAGAGTGGATTGCTAGGCAAATGGGACATGCAAATACTGAAATGTTATTTAGGGTTTATTCTAGATACGTGCCAAACCTCACCAGACAAGATGGAAGTGCATTTGATAAATTAATCAATAGCAAAATAGATAATTTTTAAGTCTACTTAGCTCCAGCTTTATTTGACTATTATGTAAAAATTATAGGTCACTAAAATAGGGTTGGAGTTAGGCACTGTAAATAAATCTGTGTATCTGCTTTAATTGAAATTTAATAAAGTAGGTACATTATGAAAAATAGAAAAGAACTCGAAGCTTTAGGTAAAGAACTTGCCAAAGGAATCAAAACTCAAAACGATTTGGTTAGGCGCTGCAACACTTAACCGTGTTGCGTATATCGCAACAGTGTGGTATATTACGAAAATGATTAAAAGTTTCAGCCATAAAGGACTAGAGGTTTTCTTTACTATGGGTAGTACGAAAGGAATTCAGTTTGAACACAAATCAAGACTGGAACTTATTTTACAGGCATTGCATACCGCAACAGATATCCAGGATATGGATATTCCTGGCTGGAGGTTGCATGAGTTATCAGGAAAACGGAAAGGAACTTGGTCTGTCAGGGTGAGCGGTAACTGGAGAGTCACTTTTGAAATTCATGATGGTCATGTATATGTAACGAATTATGAGGATTATCACTAATGAATATGAAGCAGCACAAACCAATGCACCCTGGAGAGTTTATTCAGAGAGTTTACCTGGAGCCATTTGAGTTAGGTATCAGAGAGGTTGCAAAAGCTTTGAATGTCAGCCCCTCGACCTTGAGCCGGCTTGTTAATGGTAAAAGTGACATTGTGCCTAATATGGCCTTGAAAATATCAAAGGTTCTCGGCAGAAGCCCGGAATCTTGGATGCAAATGCAAGACAATTACAGTCTGTTTCAGGCAAAGCAAAAAATTGATCTCTCTGGGTGTGAACCGATTAATTTTGAGGCAGCATGAAATGAGTAGCAAAGATTTATATAAATTAAAGCATTCACAGTGAGATATGTTTGGGCACTGTAAATAAATCTGTGTATCGTGCATATGGTCTAACTCCATCAAGTATGTTGCATATAAGGATTACAAGTCCGTTACGGCTGATTTAAAGGCTATTTACCAGTCCATTACTGAAGCTGAAGCGACACTGGCACTGGATGAGTTCTGCAATAAATGGGACAACAAATACCCGCAGATTGGCAAGTCATGGAGGTCAAACTGGAGCAACTTAAATACTCTGTTTGATTATCCTGAAGACATCAGAAAGGCGATTTATACCACAAATGCTATAGAATCGCTCAATAGTGTTATCAGAAAAGTGATTAAAAAGCGTAAGATATTCCCTACGGATGATTCTGCCAAGAAGGCTATATTCTTGGCTGTCAAAGAGGCTTCCAGAAAATGGACTATGCCCATTCGTAACTGGAAACCTGCACTGAATCGCTTTGTGATAGAATTTGAAGACCGACTAGGTGATTATATATGAGCACAGATACACAGAATTGTTTACAGGCTCTGGAGCTATAGCAAAATATTTAGTTATTATTATTTTCAGTTGGCAATTCATCAAAATCCAGATATCTTACAGCGAACAAATAATAAACAAATGTTAGTACATGAGTATGGTACACACTAATTTGTGGACCAAGTTTTTTATTGTTTCTAGTGTTATTGGCTTTTTCTACCAGTTCATTATTATCCGGGTGTAGTATTCTTAATTTAATTCGTCCATTTGGATATTTTCTGTTTTGATTTACTTCAGCAGTGATTTCAGGTTTATCTGCATAAATCTCGCAATCAGACCACACTAATTCATATATTAGATGGTTGTATGTTTTTGGAGGACTGAATTCAAGCTTTATAGATTTTTTAGGAAAAAAATTACTTATTATTTTTAAAAATGATAACAAATCCTCAGGTTTTGAAAAGGCTAGAAAACGAGTGGAATAGTTCCAACGATCTATATAATAATTAATTGAACTTAAAAAAGCCTCAGAGTGCTTCTCATATAAATCATTGGATTTTGCAAAAATCTTTCTTATTAGTTTCAATTCATTACTTGATTGTGGTTTTGTAGGCGCTAAAAAATTACCGCTTTTGGGAATGGTCTTTTCTTTTGAAACAAACCTGAGATTGCCCCTACTATTTTTTAATTGACACAAATGTTGTGCATTTTTTTTCCACTTTAAAATCTTTTCGATATCTATTTTAAAATATTTTGCTACCTCTAAAGGTTTATGATCCCTTTCAAGCATATCGAGAACAAAATAGACTTCTTCAGTAGAGCGTTTTACTATTTCATCATCTTGTTCATTATAGTCAGTTGCTGCTTTATTTTTCAGAGGAGTAATATTCTTAGAATAATTGGATAAACTATTTCTCAGTAATTTATTTATGTTTATTAGTTCAATTGTTGAGCCCGTTTTTAACTTTTTTAAATTACGAGTTATATATTTTGAACTGCACCCTGACCTGACGACCAATTCATTCTTGTCATACACCTGTTTTCTTTTCGATAATGCTGAATAAAGGTGATAGTCAACAAAGTGTACATAAGTGTTCAAAGTTGTTATCGGTGAGCTATGACCCGCAAATTTAGTCAGGCTCCATAATGCATCTTTACCCTCCAACCTATATTTCTTTCTTATATTATTTTCTTGTTCTTGGCTATAATCACTTAATTTTGACAGAAGCCATGAGTCCTTTGTAATTATGGCAAATAATCTTGATATAGCAGAGTGTCTGAATAAATGTATAACAAAGTTTAAATTATATTTATTTGCTAAAAACTCTCTGAAAATATTATATATTGTAACGGCTTTAATGGGTTCTTTGGAGCTAAAATCCCAGCTAAATAAAGGTGATGATTCACCTACATTCGCTTTTCTGGTTTTAATCGCAAAATAATTTATAACAATTTGTTTCTCCTTATTAGTTAAAAAAAGTCCTAAAGGAATTCTTCGATTACCGCTTCTTGTTTTATTTCGTCCATGTTGATTACTTCTAATATAAATCCAAATATCCTTATTTGTCTGGTCTACTTCACTTGGAACAATCTCCACATCTCTGACTCTCATTTTCTGTAGTTCACTGATTCTGAGTCCAATTCTGTAAAAAATAATGAAAATTGAAATGATCATCTTTTTTGTAATTTCAGAGTGCGAGGGTTTAGTTTTGTAGTCATTAATGAAATCTTTATAAATATCGTGGCTGATAATGCTTGCATCAACTACATTCACTTGTTCAGTTTCATGTTCCATAAAAAATGTAATTTCAGGGAAGTCATGTACAAGAACCGCAAAATGATAAAGCCTTGATAATGTTGTTATTTGGTTATAATTTAATGGGGTTATATTTTCATTTGTGGGTTTTGCCAGACTCCAAAAATAATTATTCATCTCTTGAGGGTTATTAATATCTACAGATTCTTTTTTTAGTTTTAACCATGAATCTTGTACATAGCTCATATATGTCAAAGCTGATGAAATGGCATTGTTTCTGGTTTCAATTATGTAAATAATCCAGTTCTTTAATACTTCATCAACTTCATGATTGATATCTATTGAATACAATCGATCAATTGCATCAACTTTAGTTATTTTCCTATTATTGGCTAGGTTCAGTATCTTATATATTGTCTGTTTGATATTTGAAGTTACTTGAGGTGTGCTTTTTTGTTTTTTTTTGCTCTTTGGTTTTGATCTTTTGAGCCTTCCTTTTATTAAACCTTCCCATATGACTGGCTTTAAAGATACTGAATTTAATTCACCGAGAGAATAAGATTTTATGTATTCTGGTAATTTAACACCATCTAGTCTTTCGGTAATTGCAATGCTAGCTTCACATAGTTTTTTTTCATTTTCAATTAAACTGATATCAAATTTATATCTATTAGAGAGGTTTATAAGAAATTTTTTCAGTAACCTCCATAGCTTTGTAACCGTAAACAACTCTGAGACACCCTCATTAAAAGAGTTCTTATACATCAAGAAATTATTTATCCACATTAGTGTTTCGTGATCGGGGAACCACCTTCTAATACATTTCTCTGAATTTTTGTCTGAAATATTAGCTTGATATATTTTAGGATTCAGTTCAAACTCAATCCAAATTAAATCTTTAGACATGCAAAGTGGTTCTTTACTTGTTTGTATTTGATTTATTAAAGCAACAATTCCATCAAAAAAATTTAAGCCTCCATATACTAACGAGGATAATACTATATGGCAGATTCTATCATTTTGTTCAAACTCTTTCTCATATGAGTCAATGTATTTATTCCAGTGTTTAACAATATTGTAAACCTGATTTGAGGCTTTAATCCAATCTCGATTTCTAAGTTGTTTAGACTGTTTTTGTTGTGAGGTTTTTTCGGGAATAATAAGTTTATAGGTATTATTCTGGTTGTAATTTTCTAATTGTTCAATAATAATGTTATTAATGTATTTTGAAATTTTTGTATTAAATTTACTTTTTATTTCAGTTATTAAATTAAACCTGTCTTCATCAAATTTTTTTTGATCAACTTTATTATTTCCATATAGATAAGACATCTTTTGTTCAAGAAGATTTATGGCTAATTCCTTCTTTTTCCTCTCATCTTCCTGAGCTGATTTTATTCTGTCATCTAACCCCATTATTTTCTCATATATTATAATTTAAGTGGCTCAATATTAAGTTTGATCATAATATTCTGTATTTCATTAGCTATATACTCCAAATCAGAGACTGACAGACAACTATATTCAGATAATCCATTTCCACTTATTCCATCATGTCCCATCCACAAATCGATTAAATCTCCATCTATATTCATGCTGCATAGAGTTGTTCTTATATAATGCCTGTTCCAATTTAAACTAATTGGCAAAATATTCTTCATTTTATCATCAAAAGTACTTTTCGTAATTTCAACAATTTTGTCTGTTGTCATAAACCCGAAAAGATTTTCCCCTCCAATTAGTATCTTATTAATGTGATTTGAAATATTGGAGTTTATAAATTTCATGTTATTTCGAATTGAATCTATATATTTTAAATAATTGTTTATTTGATTGATTGCTATATCATTAAGAACAATTATTCTTTCAGCATTTGTATTTCTTTTTCTTTTATCTGCAATAATAAGTGTTTTTAAATCTAGATTAAAATGATGAATAAACTCGTATGGATTATTCACTGGCCTATGTCCAGTTGAAATATTTAAGATTTGGATTGTATATATAGCATACAAATTAAATTGATAAATTAAATTATCCAAATTATTTATCTGTATTCGTTGAATTGTATTGGACAGAGTCCTAAAGAATTTTGCTACTAAATCATCATTGATTACTAATGCTGAACCCACATATGCATCATCTATTATTGATAAATCAGAGTCAAAATCAAAGCTAGCAACATGTGACAAATGTTCAATATATGAATAGTAAATTTCAGTGATTTTTTTCAATGGAACCTGTGTATAATTAATTCCTGATATTCTTGATTTAAACTTATCATCCTTAGTTGTTCTATAGTCACCTTTAATAATGGATATGATTGTAGAATCTATTTTATTGTTCATCATCCAGTAACTTAAATATTGACTAACTTGATTGATATTGATTCTCAATGTATTTTCTGCGTTGACTTCTTCAATTATCTCTTTAATCTCTTGTTCTAATTGATCAATTGATTCAGATTTAACTCTATTTCTATATAAAAGAAAGAAATCGGGTAAATAAAACCGAATGTAATCTTGGGTTTTATTTATAAAGTTTGTTAATCTTCTGTCAAAATTGAATTTTGGCAACACAAACTTATATACAAAATATAATTTTTTTGTATTGTTGTCCAAAGCAAACTTAATGTCATGTTCTTTATGATTTGTGTCTTTATTGTAATATTGTTCAAGACATAGTTTTGATAGGGCTCTTCCGGTAAATAAAGAAAGTAGTAGAATATATGAAGCGTCTTTATTTATACTCTGACACTTCTTAATTAGTTTTAGAACTCCATAGTCTGTAAGATTATTTACAAGTGATGGTAAATATTTTTTATTTAACCACTTGCTTTTTTGTGTGTAATTTCCTTTTTGATAAATTTTTTTTACTTCATCTTCATAGAACTGACCATAAAACTTTAATAGTTTTAGTTTTTTTTCCATGCTCTCAACTTCTACTAAGCTTCTAAGAATAAGTGCTTCAGTATTTGTTTTATTTGTAGCCATTATCATCATCCATCATCAATTGATCAAATATTGAGGTATTTATTCTTGGGGTTGATGAAGCTTTATTGTTTTTCAATTGATTTTTTACGACATCTAAACTCTCCTTGCTGAGCTGAGTGACAATTGACCTTGATGAAGATAATTTTGAGTTGTTTAATTCAAAAATTCTTGATGCTATATGAGACTTTATCCTCTTTGGACATTCATCTAATAAGTCCACCATATGAGATAGGTTACTCGTTCGGTGCCAAGAATATACTTGATTATCAAGAACACTTGACCATGCCATTAGTTCAATTTGTTTGAAATTAAGTTGATCTTTAATGTGCAGAACAAAGACTTTTTTTTCGTTGTGTAATGGCAATGATTCCCAGTTTGCAATTGCCTTATATTTATTTTTTTGGCTCTCAACCACAATCACGGGCTTATACAATATATTCAACTTAGATAATATCTCTGGAAGCATAAATTCATCATATTGCTTTTTGGCATTATCAGAAAAAAATTTCGCCGAGAAAGCTGCTTTGTGTATACCTATGGAAGACGCAGGTATGTACTTAAGAGTTGGTTTTTGTATAAATTTGAGCATTGCTCTATGATAATATAATATAATACTAAGGTCAATTATAGGGATATATACCCATATTTATTGTGACATAATCTATATTAATTTATGTTAAATTGCATTTGTGCAATTAATTAAAATATTAATAATAATGTTATATATCAATATGATATATATTAATATCAATTAGTGTAAATTAAGGTATTAATTAAAGAGTTCACTCCGAAGGCGAAGGTCATGGGTTCAAATCCCGTCGAGCGCGCCACTTCAATAGTTTTTCAACTCTTGAAAGCTCTTAAAATATTATTTTAACGACCTTGGCTACGATGTGTTTTAATACGCT
>Ga0116164_10001023_pt1 | contig 21835 bp, 10 predicted proteins | sample AD_UKC109_MetaG_FD_89888 | JGI IMG/M metagenome (GOLD analysis project Ga0116164, IMG submission 89888) | Active sludge microbial communities of municipal wastewater-treating anaerobic digesters from Hong Kong - AD_UKC109_MetaG | ecosystem: Engineered > Bioreactor > Anaerobic > Digestate... | reverse complement strand
GTGACGATCCCCATCACCGCGCCGGTTTTTTCCGTGGGATCGAGGATGTTGGTCAGATTGCGGTATTCGGTCAGGCGCTCGGCAGCATTGCGCAGTCGCTGTTCGGCCAGATTCATTTCCGTTTCGGCGAATTCAACGCTGTCACGGGTGATCTGCTCGGAGAGTTCGTTGACCAGGACCTCGCTGTACTGAAGGATCTGGTCGGCGATCGCCTTCGCCATCTGCGGGTCGAATGCCTTGGTCTTCAGCGCAATGATCCCGGTGGTTTCATTCAACAGGACTTCGATCTTCCCCTGGTAGTACGCGAGGAACTGTTCCTTGGTGCCGATGTCGGACATCTGCGCCCAAGAGTCGATCTTCGGGTCACTGAAGTGCGATTTCAGGTCGAGCTTCGCATCGAGCTGTTCGAGCAGGTCGCGCGATTGGATATAGTCGCTGACGATTGCAATATCCTGGGTTGCGACCGAATCGCTGACACCGCCGAGCAGGCCAGTGATCATGCTGGCGCTCATCGAGCCGCCTGACTGCGAGCGCACGGTGAAATGCGTTTCGCTGACATAGATCGGGGAGGCGATGAGTGCATAGTAAAGCGCCACGATCAGCGTCGGTGCCAGGACCAGCCAGCTGAAACCCCGCGACGCGGTGGTAAACGCAAGGACGTTGTTCCAGACCTTCTTCATCAGCTTGCATCAAATCCGTGAGTAGTCCCGGTCGGGGGTGATTGCCGACGGTGGGCGCGTGTCGCAGGTCTATCCGTTTGGGTGGCGGACTGCCCGGCTTCTGCAACGTCATCCGAATCGTCCATACTCTTGGCGCCCTTGCGGCGGCGGCCGGGTCGTGCCGCGACCTCACGATAAACCTGAAGTCCCTGCTCCAGATCATCGTAGAAAACGGCCGAGCGACCTCCCAGTACGATCACGCTGTCGCAGTGTTCGCGCAGGAGATTAAAGCGTGTTGACGCGATCAGCATACCGGAACGCTTCTTCAGTGCCTCGAATTCGAGCATCAATCGTTCGTTTTGCCGGTTGCCCTTGATCGGGAGTTGGTCGTCGACGAGGTACCACTTGAAGTTGGCAGCCATCAGGATGGCGATATTCAGGCGCAGGCGCTGCGGACGTCCGTAACCGCCGATTTCCGCGTCGAACTGCGCGCCCAGATTGGCGAGTTCCTCGACCTTTCGTACCATGGCCGTCGTGGGCAGTCCAAATACCCGCGCAGCGAAGGTTGTGTTCTCGCGTGCAGAGAGTTGCGGTGTCAACCCTGGGTTCTGGCCGAACGGAATCGCAACCCCGCCATCGATGTCAATGCTTCCGCTGTCAGCCTGCTCCAGTCCGCAAAGCAGTTTCAACAGCGTCGATTTGCCGGCCCCTTCGTCGCCAATCACGCCGATACATCGGCCACCGGGCAGATCTAGGTTGATCGCATCAAATACCGGCGTTGTACCCTGCCTGTCGCGGAATGACTTGCGCAGCGCCCTTAGTCTGATCATTGCCGCGACAGCTCCGCCCGATTGATTCGCATGATGGCACCGCCGACTGCCCACAGGACCACGGCAATGGCAACCGGGTAACCCAGGTCGCCATAAGGGCTCTCCATTTCGAAGAAAAAACTGTTGCGGATGTGTTCCATGACATGCAGCAGCGGGTTGTACAACAACCACTCGCGGATGCGCGGCGGAACCATTTCCGCGGTAAAGAACAGCCCGGAGGTGAAGAACAGTGGGCGTCCCAGGAACGGCTGGGCGAACTTTGGCAGCGCCGGAAAACGACTCGACATCCCGGCGAACACCGCGCCCATACCGCTACCGATCATCCACATCAGGGCAAATCCAATAAATACCCCCAGCGGATCCTGAACATGCGGGACTATGCCAAGCAGTCGTGTGCTGGCGACGGCTATGACGAAGACCATCAGCATGGTCAACATCTCGAGGACGGAGTGGGCAATCGTCACATCGAAGATTGTGATCTGCGGCAGGTTCAGCAACTGTTTGTTCTTGATCACGGCCGTGGCGCCCTGGCGCATGGTCTGGCGAAAGGTCCAGAACGGCAGCACACCGGTCATCAGGAACAGTACGAGTGGGACGTTTAGCGACTCTTTGTCCTTGAGCAGGATCCACACGAGGTAAAGCACTGCCACCTGGGCGAGCGGTGTGAAGAATGCCCACAGGTAGCCTGCCTGGAACCTGCCGAATCGCGCGAGGATCTCGCGCAGCATCAAAGCCTCGATGACGCGAAGCTGAACAGGGACTAGTCGGATGAACTCCATCTGCCGAGATGGGGTCAACGCAGGTTTGGGTTTTCTGATGAGCCAAACGAATTCACGATGCCCTGACTGTCCCGGCAAAGCGTGCGTTGGTGTCGCGTCACTGTGTCGACCGCCACCGTGCAGCGCTTGCCGCTGGCGGAAAAATAGCGACGAATGACCTGTACGCCGCTGCCGCCGAATCCGTCTGGGAATTGCACCGTCGTAATGATGTCTGGATTCCCTGGCTGCTCGAGATGCTCGTACGCGGCCGAAAGCGGCGCGGGTACAGGCGTCGATATTGCTGCCGGCGTCGTTGCGTCGGGTGGGGCTTTCAGCGTGGCGCAGCCACTGAAACTGAATGTCAGCACTGTTGCCAGAGTGGCGTTGGTGACGATTCGCATACCGAAACTGTGCGTTAGCACGCCGTCTGTCTGGGGACCGCTGCGTAGTATAGAGGCTGCGTCGACAACGCGTCCATCTTGGACCATGTGTCTGCACCTGAAAACAACGCCTGCCGCGCCAACCGCTATCGCGGTCGAGCGGCAGCTGCGGGCATTGCTCCGGTTGCCCTGTGCGCCAACCCGGGCTGGCGCACAGGGCCGGCTAGGTGCATTTGGTACGGATAAGGTAAAATTCGCAGGTTGTTAAAAAAGCTTTTCAGCGCAAAGACCCACAAAGCCGGGAGCTCCCCGGCGGGGTCGGCCAGAAAAGGTCTCCGGCGGCCAGATGGGTGCGCTGCATCGTAAAGGGAAAACGCCGTTACATGACTGGGAAGAAAATCGCCATCGTCGGGTATTCCACGCGACTTCCGGGAGAATCGGGAGGCGGACTTTGGGAGAACCTGCGTGCCGGGGTCGACCTGGTTACCAATATTCCGGCTGACCGTTTTGGCGTTGAGACCTATTTTCATCCGGGCAAGGCGCAGCCGGGCACGTTCTACACGACTCGCGCCGGGACGATTGGCGAGATAGCCACTTTTGATGCTGAGTTCTTCGGTATCTCGCCGCGAGAGGCTGAACAACTCGACCCGCAGCAGCGTTTGTTGCTCGAGATGGCCTGGGAGGCGTTCGAAACGGGTGGGATAAAACCCACATCCGTACGCGGCGGGCGCGGAGGCGTGTTTATCGGGTTCTCCGGGTCGGATTGGTCTTACCGCCGGGCGGACGATCTTGCTTCCCTGGATGCCACCTCGATGACCGGTCAGACCGGCAGTGTTGCGGCGAACCGGATCTCGTACCAGTTTGATTTGCGCGGGCCCAGCGTCGCAGTCGATACCGCGTGTTCCTCGTCACTGGTGGCGTTCCATCAGGCATGCCAGTCGATCGAGACGGGTGAATCGGAATTCGCGTTGACCGGTGGGATCGCGTTGCACCTGCATCCCTATGCATTCGTCGGCTTCGCCAGGGCATCGATGTTGTCGCCGCGAGGCGTATGCAACGTGTTCGATGCGGATGGTGACGGATACGTGCGCTCAGAGGGTGGCGGGATCTTTGTGCTCAAACCGCTCGACAGGGCAGTTGCTGACGGCAATCGTATTTTTGCCGTCGTGGCCGGTTCCGGGGTCAACTGTGACGGCCGCACTCAGGGCATTACGGTGCCGGGCGCCGACACCCAGGCAGCACTTCTGCGGGATGTCTATGCCCGTGCCGGGGTGGCGCCGGGCGAAATCGACTATCTCGAGGCCCATGGCACAGGCACCGCGGTCGGCGACCCGATCGAATGCCGCTCGCTCGGGTTGGAGCTCGGACAGAACCGACCCAAAGGCGCGCCACTGCTGATCGGGTCGGTCAAGAGCAATATGGGCCACCTGGAGACCGCTTCGGGCGTGGCCGGCATGGCGAAGGCGCTGTTGTGTCTGCAACATCGTGCAGTGCCGCCGACGATCCATCTGAACACACCGAATCCGCACATTGAGTTCGACGCCTGGAACCTTCGGGTCGTGACCCGGAACACGCCGCTGGATCCCGAGAAGAAGCTGACCATCGGGGTGAATTCCTTTGGCTTTGGCGGCGCCAATGCACATGTCGTGCTGCAAAGCCCGGATACGACGACGCTCACCGTTCGCGTGGCAGAGGGGGCGCCAGGAACGTCAGCGGTCCCGCCTCTGATCGTTTCGGGGCGCGGCGATGCCGCAGCCAGGGCGACCGCTGCCAACATGGGTTCTTACATCGACGCGCACCCGGACACCCCGCACTATGACATCGCCTACAGCGCCGCGTTTCACCGTGAGTGGCATGCCGACCGGTTGATTGCATTTGCCGATAACGTCCCCGACCAAATCAGCGATTTGCAGCGCCATGCCGCCGGGGAGACTGTGTCCTCGGTGGTGAGCGGACGTGCCCTGGCGGACGCGTCGGGGCCGGTGTTCGTGTATTCGGGCAATGGCTCGCAATGGGTGGGTATGGGCCGGCGACTGCTCGATGAGTCCCCGGTCTTTCTCGACGCCGTGCGCGCGGTCGATGCGATCTTCTCGCAGTACGCGGATTTTTCGATTATCGGGGAGCTGCGCCGTGAAGATGCCGGGCAGCGGTTGGATCTGACTGAGATTGCCCAACCGACGCTGTTTGCGCTTCAGGTCGGCATCACTGAAATGCTGTGCGCGCAAGGCGCCGCACCGGTGGCAGTGGTCGGCCACAGTGTCGGCGAGGTGGCCGCTGCCTGGGCATGCGGTGCGTTGACGCTCAAACAGGCGGTGCAGGTCATCTTTGAACGCAGCCTGCATCAGGGCAGCACCAAGGGCGCCGGTGGCATGACAGCGGTCGGCCTGTCCGAAGCCGCATTCGCGGAACTGCTGGGTGAGCTGCAGTTGACGGAAAAAATTGCGATTGCCGGCATCAACAGCCCTCGGGGTGTCACTGCCGCGGGATCGGTGGATGACTTGGGAATGCTCGAGTTGCTGCTGGCAGAGCGCGAGATATTTTATCGCCGGCTGGCCCTGGACTACGCGTTCCACAGTGCGGCGATGGATTCAATCCGTATGCCGGTAGAGCGGGATCTCGCAGGCCTCAAGCCTGGCAAGGGAGGCATTCCTTTCTATTCCACAGTGACCGGTGGCGTGCTATCCGGCAGTGATCTCGATGCGCGGTATTGGTGGCGGAACATCCGCGAGCCGGTGCGCTTCCAGGGTGCCGTCGATGCACTGATCGCGGACGGGTTCAACCTGTTCATCGAGGTCGGTCCGCACGCAGTGTTGCGTACCTACGTCAACGACTGCCTGCGTGCCGCCAGCAGGGACGGCAGGGTGATCCCGACGTTGCAGCGTGGTGAAGATGATGCAGCTCGTGTGGTAGCGGCCTTCTACCAGATGATTGCCGACGGGGCCGTCGTGGATCTGCATCGTGTCTTTCCGCATCCGGGCCGATTCGTCGACATCCCGACGTATGCCTGGCAGCGCCAGCGTTACTGGCATCCCGTCACCTCGGAGGGTTATCGGCTTTTCGAGCGCAGCGCCGAGCACCCGTTGCTCGGCTGCCGGCTGCACGAGAACGCGTTGCAGTGGGAAAGCCGCCTCGACCTGATGTCACATCCGCATCTGGCCGACCACTCGGTCGGCGACGCCGTGGTGTTTCCGGCTGCCGGCTTCATCGAGATGGCGTTGGCGGCAGCGCATTCCTGGCACGGTGGCCAGCACGCCCGGGAAGCGGGCGACGTCGATACGCAGACGGGCGTCGTGGCGCAGGAGATCGAGGAGCTGGAGATTCTTGCACCTTTGCTGCTGGAGGAAAGTCCGAGCAAGAGTGTGCGACTGGCCATCGACGCCAGTGACGGCAGATTCACCATCCACAGCCGTCAGTACCTGAGTGGCGATGCGTGGCAGCTGCACGTGGTCGGGCGTCTGCCTGGCAGCCCGATGGGCGGCGGAACCGCGGCACGGCTCGATCTGCCGAAGCGCAAGGTGGATATCGATGGTCCCGCGCATTACCGGCTGACCAGTCGTGTGGGGCTGGATTATGGTCCCAGCTACCAGGCGGTAACCGGTGTCTGGGTGGAAGGCGATGGCGTGGCCTCGCGTCTTTCAGCCCCCGCAGCAGTCGCGGCGGAATTGCCGACCCACCTGTTGCATCCTTCCTTGCTCGACGGCTGTTTCCAGCTTCTGGTGGATATCCTGCGCGAAGAGGTCGGCGAGTCCGGCAGTGCCGCGTTTGTCCCGGTGAAGGTTGGTCGCCTGCGCCTGTATGGACACGGATCCAAAGTCAATCATGCGCGTGCGCGCCTGGTGAGGCGCAGTCCGCGCTCCGTCGTTGCCGCGTTCAATCTCTATGACGCCTCGGGTGAACTCGTGGCCGAGCTGGACTCGGTGCGTTTTCGCGGAGTGATGTTGCGCCGCCCTGTCGTCGAGCACACCGGCTACCTGCGATTCGAAGCGGTACCGCGACCGGGTCCCGCGCCGCGACCATCCGTGTTGCCACCCAACGGCCAGTTGCCGACGGTGTGTGCCGAGAGACTGCATGATGCCGATCGCCAGGTTGCGCGGCGTCAGTACTACGACGAGGTCGAGCCTTTGCTCGACGTGTTGTGCGCAGCCTTTGCCCAGCAGGCACTGCGCGAGCTCAGTACCGATCCGCGCGGCGTGGATCTTCCCCACATGCTTGCCACCGGTGTGATCAGGGAAGAGTTTGCTCCGTATGCACACAATCTCGTGGCGATGCTGCAGGAAGACGGCATCCTGGAGCCGGCCGGCGAGGGGCTGGTGTGGTCGAGTCATGAAGATCTGCCGGCATCTGCGTCCATCTGGACCAGTCTTCTGGGGGACTATCCCGACTATTGTGCCGAGATCCTGATGTTGGGCCGGGTCGGCGAGCACCTGGTGGAGGTGCTGAGCGGCAGGCTTTCGGCAGATGCATTGCTGCCGATGGATCCCTCGCATCCGATGCTCGCGCACTACCTTAGCGGATCACCGTCTCGACAGGCCGGCAATCAGGCCATATCCGCGATGATCGAGTCGGCGATGACCCGCCTTGTCGAGGGCCAACGCCTGAGAATCGTCGAGTTCACCCGTGGGTATTCGCAGGTTGCAGCGCAGTTGCTGCCGCGCCTTGATCCCGATCGGTGCGACTATGTATTGGCATCGACGGATGAGGAGACCCTCGACAGCTATGCACCGCTTGTCGACCTGTTCCCCGCGGTTGAAACCTGGCTCGTGGATCTGTCGGAGGCGCCGGCAAAGAGCGGATTCGATATCGTGCTGCTGAGTCAGGAACTGGCGATCGCACCTCAGGTGGACCGCCTGGTGTCCACACTGAGCGGTCTGTTGCTGCCGGGTGGCATGTTGGCCGTGGCCGAGCAGCCTTCGGCGCGCTGGCTGGAGCTGGTGTTTGGCCTGTACCCCGATTGGTGGCAGGCAGGTACCGAGCCGGCGATACCCAAGCTGCGGTCGGCGTCGGCCTGGACGGCCGTGTTGGCGCGTCACGGGCTGGCGGATGTGGCGGTCATCAACGATCTGCCCGGGATCAAGAGTGGACCTTATGTGCTACTGGCGAGGTCCAGTCAGGCGGTTCCGGTCGCCGAAATCGAAGCAGCCGAATCCGACCGTTGCTGGCTGATCCTCGCCGATGCCGAGGGTCAGGGTGCGGTACTTGCAGAACTGCTGGCGGCGCGCCTGCGCGCGGCCGGACACCGACCCTGTGTTGTGGCGGAGGGTTTTGGTTTTGCCCTGGGCAAGCAGGGCGATACGGAAGATGCGCCGCAGCGTACGGCGGGGATGGCGTCCATGCTGGCCGGGCTGCGCGAAAAGCAGGGTGACCCCGAGGGTGTCGTGCTGTTGTACGGACTGCCGCTGGCACAGACAACCGCAGACGCCGCCGCGCGACGATGTGTGGTGGCTGCGGAACTGGCCACCGCCTGCGCGGATGCCGGCATTGCGCCGCAGCTGCTGATGGTTACCGCGGGTGCCACTGCCGATCTCGTGCCCGGGGTGCCGGCTGCACCGGTGGACGATGCTGCTTTGTGGGGGTTCGGTCGCAGCCTGATGAACGAGTTCCCCGACATGCGGGTGCGCCTGCTGGAGCTGGCCGATCCCCACGATCCCGAGGGCGCGGCCGGCGCGATCGTCAATGAGGTGCTCGCACCGGATGCCGAAGACGAGGTCATCTACGCGGCCAGCGGGCGCTACGCACCGCGCCTGCGTACCGTGGGACTGGCCGACCTGCTCGACGGTGAGGCTCCGGCCGCCGACGAGCGCAGCGCCATTCGGCTGGATTTCCGCAACCCCGGACCGCTGAAGAACCTCACCTGGCGGGCGGCGACATTGCCGACGGTGGCCGGCGACGGGGTCGAGATCGCGGTACGTGCCGCCGGACTGAACTTCCGCGACATCATGTATGCAATGGGCCTGTTGTCGGATGAGGCGGTGGAAAACGGTTTCGCCGGGCCTACCCTGGGTATGGAGTTGTCCGGGGTGGTGACTGCGGTCGGCCCGGATGTGGTCGACGTGAACCCGGGAGACGAGGTGATCGCCTTTGCGCCGGCCAGTTTTGCCGAACGCGTGGTCACCCCGGCGGCTGCGGTGGCGCGTAAACCTGCGGGCTGGTCGTTCAATGCCGCGGCGACCGTGCCAACGACGTTCTTCACGGCCTTTTATGCACTCCACCACCTGGCGCAACTGGAGGACGGTGAACGTCTGCTGATCCATGGCGCGGCTGGTGGTGTGGGGCTCGCCGCAATCCAGCTGGGCCGGGCGATGGGGGCCGAGATCTTTGCGACGGCGGGCAGTGACGCGAAACGCGACGTGGTCCGCCTGCTGGGCGCGGATCATGTTCTGGACTCGCGTTCGCTGGCATTTGCCGACGATGTACTGGCCTTGACCGACGGTCAGGGCGTGGATGTGGTGCTCAATTCGCTGGCCGGCGAAGCAATCAACCGCAACCTGCGGATACTGCGCCCGTTTGGCCGCTTCCTTGAGCTGGGCAAACGTGACTTCTACGAAAACACGCGCATTGGACTGCGGCCGTTCCGCAACAACATTTCGTATTTCGGTATCGATGCCGACCAGCTGATGGCGGAGCGGCCGGCGTTGACCCGGCGTCTGTTCGGTGAACTCATGGGCCTGTTCGAGGACGGGACCCTCAAGCCCCTGCCGTACAGGGCCTTTCCCGCCGCACAGGCGGTCGAGGCGTTTCGCTATATGCAGCAGTCGCGGCAGATCGGCAAGGTCGTGCTCAACTTCGACGACGGCCTCGGGCCGGTCGAACCTCACATGCCAGCGGCACGCAGGCTGACCCTGGTTCCAAAGGCGACATACCTGGTTACCGGTGGAATGCGCGGTTTCGGCCTGGAGACAGCACGCTGGCTGGCGGGCAAGGGGGCGCGCCACCTGGTGTTGCTGAGCCGTAGAGGCGCGGCGGATGCGGAGGCCGCACCGGCGATCGAGATGCTGCAGAAGCAGGGTGTCCAGGTGCGGGCGGTGGCCTGCGACGTGACTGATGTTGCGGCGTTGGAAAAGGTCTTCGACAGTATCGCGGAGACCATGCCGCCGCTGCGCGGTATCGTGCACGCGGCGATGGTGATTGACGACGGCTTGGTCCGCAGCCTGAACGCCGAGCGGATAGACAAAGTACTCGCACCGAAGGTGCAGGGAGCGCGCAATCTGGATGCGCTCAGCCGCGATCTGCAACTGGATTTCTTCGTCCTGTATTCGTCGGCCACCACCTTGTTCGGCAATCCCGGGCAGGCGAGCTATGTCGCTGCCAACCGCTATCTCGAGGTCCTGGCACATGCGCGTCGTGCAGCGGGGCTGCCGGCGTTGTGTGTGAGCTGGGGGGCTATCGACGACGTCGGATATCTGGCACGCAACACCAAGATCAAGGAGCAATTGCAATCCCGGCTGGGTGGCTCGGCGTTGACCTCGTCGGAGGCGCTCGATGCCCTCGAGCAACTGCTGGTGTGCAATCTTTCTGGCCTCGGCGTGATGGAGTTGGAGTGGGGTGCCTTGAAGCGCTTCCTGCCGACCGCGCTTTCCCCCAAGTTCCAGGAACTGGCCCACAAGGCCGACGAGGCAGGTGCGGACAGCGACGGCTTCGAACAACTGCAGCGCTGGCTCGAGGAGCTGGACGACGACGAACTGGGTGTCCTGCTTGGCGAGGCCTTGAAAAAGGAGATCGGCGAGATCCTGCACGTGTCGCCGGAGCGCATTGACGACGACCGCTCGCTGTATGAACTGGGGATGGATTCGCTGATGGGCATGGAGCTGGTCTCTGCCGTGGAGACCCGATTCGGCGTGACCCTGCCGCTGATGGCACTGAGTGAAGGTCTGACAGTTTCGCGTCTCGTGCACACCATCGTGCGCCAGTTGCGTGGTTCAGATACGGCACAGCCGGATGCCACCCAGGATATGGTGGCCAAGGTCGCGGCTCAGCATGCCAATGCAGCTGACGAAGGGCTGGTGCAAGAGGTGTCGGCCGCGCTCGACAAGAAACAGAGTGCGCAGAAGTCCCTGATGGACGACAAATGAAAAAACGCGTCGGCTCTGGACTGACGGGAAACATCAAGGAGCAGCTGATCAAGCAGGCGCTCGAGCGTCGCGTGCGCCAGGCGGACCGACAGGACGCGGTACCGCAGTCTGGCAAGCGAGGCGGCGCGGAGGATATTCCGCAGCGGTTCTGCCGGTTTGACGAGCATCCCGGGTACCAGCAATTGCGCATCGTGCGCGAAGGCGCCGAGCGACTGGGAATCGCCAACCCGTTCTTCAAACCGCATGCAGGGGCCTCCGGCAGCGTGGCGGAGATCGATGGCCGCGAATACCTCAACTTCTCCAGCTACAACTACCTCGGGACGGCGGGCGATCCGGTGGTAAACGCCGCGGCAAGCGCCGCGATCACGCAATATGGCACATCCGCTTCCGCAAGCAGGATGGTCTCGGGCGAACGGCCCATCCACCGGCAACTCGAACGCGCGCTGGCAGATGCCTACGGCGTGGATGACGCGGTGGTGTTCGTCAGTGGCCATGCGACCAATGTCACCACGATCGGTTACCTGTTCGGTCCAAAGGATCTCATCGTCCACGACGCGCTGATCCACAACAGCATCGTGCAGGGCGTTCAGTTGTCGGGTGCGAAACGCCTGTCGTTTCCGCATAACGACTGGCAGGCATTGGATGCGCTGCTGGCACGCGAGCGACATCGCTTTGAACGCGTGCTGATCGTTATCGAAGGCATCTACAGCATGGACGGTGACTATCCGGACCTGCCGCGGTTCATCGACGTCAAGCGGCGGCACTCTGCCTTCCTGATGGTGGACGAGGCGCATTCGTTTGGCGTAATGGGACCCAATGGCAAGGGGATCGCGGAGCACTTCGCCGTGGATACCCGCTCCGTGGATATCTGGATGGGTACGCTGAGCAAGGCCCTGGCGGCGTGCGGCGGATACATTGCCGGTGAGAGCGCCCTGGTTGAGCACCTCAAGCTCGCGGCGCCGGGTTTTCTCTACAGCGTGGGGATGCCACCCCCTATCGCCGCGGCTGCGCTCGCTGCACTTCAGCTGTTACTGGCGGAGCCGGAACGGGTTCAGACACTCCATGCACGCAGCGCGCTGTTCCTGGCGCTGGCGCAGGAGGCGGAAATCAATACCGGCTACAGCAAGGGGATCGCAGTGATCCCCGCTCTAACCGGCAGTTCGATACGCGCCGGACGGCTCTCCGAAGCGCTCTTTCAGCGTGGTATCAACGTTCAGCCGATTGTTTATCCGGCAGTCGAGGAGAAGGCCGCGCGCCTGCGGTTCTTCATCTGTGCGCAACATACCGAGGAGCAGATCCGGCACACCGTCGCGGTGCTGGCCGAAGAGCTGGCCAGGTTGTGACGGCAATCCCCGCGATGAGCCGTCGTGCGTCAAAGGCGGCGTTGTCCCTCCTTTTGGTGGCAGCGACAGCGGTCTGGGGTGCCGATAAGGTTCCCGCCCCGCAACTGGCGTTGCCGATCGAATGCGACACGCTTGAAGGTTGCCTGATTCAGAACTACTTCGATCATGACAGGGGCCCCGGGTTCGCCGACTACACCTGTGGCCAGCTGGGATACGATGGACACACGGGCACCGATTTCCGCCTGCGCAACCTGGCGGTGATGCGACGTGGCGTCGAAGTCCGGGCTGCGTCGGCGGGGAAGGTTCGCGCAATCCGTGACGCGATGCCGGACGTCAGCATCCGCGACCTGGAAAGCGCAAAAGCGATCGCCGGTCGCGAGGCCGGCAACTCGGTGGCGATTGAGCACGGTGGTGGCTGGGAGACGCAGTACAGCCATCTTCAGTCTGGCAGCGTCCGTGTGCGGCCGGGTGATGAGGTCAAGCAGGGTCAGGTGATCGGGCTCGTCGGCCTGTCGGGCAAGACGGAGTTCCCCCATGTGCACCTGAGCGTGAGGCGCAACGGCGAGAACGTCGACCCGTTCGTTGGGTGGCGCCCGGCCAGTGGCTGCGGTGGCGAGATGAGGCCGTTGTGGAACGACGCTGCGCGGCAACGCCTGGCATACCGTCCGACGGGTGTCATCCAGACAGGGTTTGCCGATCGCAAGCCTGTGCTCGAAGAGATCGAATCAGGTGCAGACGAGCCGCTGGGGATCAGCCCGGATGCCTCGGCCCTGGTGTTCTGGGTTGAACTGTTCGGGGTCATGGAGGGCGACGAACAACAGATTGCGATCTTCGACCCGGCCGGCCGCGCGCTGGCCAGGCAACGCCTTACGTTCTCGAAGAACCAGGCCCAGTGGTTTGGCTACGTGGGGAAACGGCGCAGCGCAGGGGCCTGGCCTGCCGGGCGCTACAGGGCCGAGTTCAGCCTGTATCGAGCGGGCGCCAAGCAGAAGAGGGTCATTGAATTGTCCCGCGAGATTGAGATCGGTCAGCGCGGCTGACGTCTATTGCGCTGCTGCCTCGCTTTGCGGTTCTGCAGTCGCTGCCACCTTCGCCTTTTTCGGGCCCCCTGCCTTTTGGCGGGCGAACTGGACCATCTGCGACATCAGCTGGATTTGACTGTGCAGGCATTTTTTCAAGTCGTAGCGCTGCAGGATCGTCTCCCGCGCCGCATCGCGCATCACCTGCATCCGGTCGGGATGGCTCAGCACCCTGTCCACCTGGTCCGCAATCTCTTCAGGCGAGAAGAAGTCCACCAGCAGCCCGTTTTTCTCGTGCTCTATGACTTCGGCGACCGGAGCGGTGCGTGAACCGATCACGACGCACCCCGCTGACATTGCCTCGAGGACCGACCAGGAAAGGACGAAAGGGACGGTGAGATAGACGTGAGCCGCCGAGACCTGAAGGATGCGGACGAACTCGGCGTAGGGCACGCGACCGAGAAAATGCAGGCGCGACATGTCGAAGTCGCCGTTTTCCAGGGCATGCTGGCGGTACGTCTTGCCGTCGGGGGGGGCTGAACCGTAACCGACGTCGTCGCCGCCCACCACCACGACATGTGCATTCGGGCGACGTTTCAGAATGATCTCAACCGCCTTCATGAAACTCGGGAAGCCGCGGTATGGCTCAAGGTTTCGGGCTACGTAGGTTATGACTTCATCGCCCGCCTTCAACTCGGTACCATCGACCGTTATCGTAGCCGTCGCGTCCGGTTTGAGCAGTTCGGTGTTGACGCCGTCATGGATGATGGAGATCTTCTTGTGGAACTCCACCGGATGCTGAAGACGCTGCCAGTGCGTGGGGCTGATGCCATGATCGGCCACGGTCAGGCTCTGCAGATGCATGCAATTTCGTGTCTCGATGCGGCAGGCTGTCTCAAGGTCCACCTGCTTGCTGTCCGCAAACCCGACGTCGGCGCCGCGCGCATGGTAAAACCATTCGAAATAGCCGAGCAGCGGTGCCTGTGGCCACACCTCTTTCAGATAGAGTCCCTCACCCCAGCCCATGTGGGCGACGACGATATCCGGATAGAACCCGCTGTCGCGCAGCTCGACGGCCTTCATGGCGACGGCCTGGCCGTTCAGAATCCCCGACTCGGTCAGGCGCAGGTAGTGGTGGGTGGATTCGGCAGGCTTGCGCTTGGGCGAATACTCCACCTTGCGCACGCCGGCTGGCGTCGGCTTGCCCGGTTGGGTGATGAATACAACCTCGTTGTTCTTGTCTGCAGCGAGAAAGGGTGCAAGGTATGCAAACTGCCCTGGGCAGTTCTGATGTACAAAAGCAATTTTCATTCTTCAAGCCAACTGTTGCGCAGGCCCGCTTCGATTGGAGCCAGCAGGTAGTCTAAAGGGGTACGTTCGCCGCTGATGAACTGCACGGACGCGGGCATGCCGGGATAGAGCTTAACGTCCGTCAGTTCGGCAAGTTCTGCCTTGTCGATCTCGACAAAAGCCTGGTAGTAAGGCTCGCCGCTTTTCGGATCCTCCAGCCGGTCTGCCGACACCTGCTGCAGTTTGCCGCTGACCGGCGGCGTCTTGCGTTGGTTGTAGGCGGTCAGCGTGATCCGTGCCGGCATCCCTGGTGTGAGCGCATCGATGTCGATCGGCTGGACGCGGGCTTCGACGATCAACGTCTCGTCTTCGGGCACGATATCCAGGATTGGCGTGGACGGGCTGATGACGCCTCCTGCCGTATGGTAGCGAAGGTTGACGACGCGCCCGCTGCGCGGGGCACGGATTTCCAGTCGATCCACCACGTCGTGCTGCGCCGGCAATTGCTCCTTGATTCGACGGATGCTGTTTTCGACCTGCGACAACTCGTTCGAGATCGATTCAGCACGCTCGGTTTGCAGCGAAACACCGCGCAGTTCGGCTTCACCGATCTTCTGCTCGACGCGCGCGATGTCTGCGGTCAGCGAGCCGGTCTGGCCGTTCAGGCCGGCCGCCGTGCGCTTGAGTTCAAGCAGGCGTGTCTTGGCGACGACACCTTTCTTGTAGAGGGTCTCGACCGACTTGAGTTCGTCGTTGATATGGAAGAGCTGCTTTTCGGCCGCTACTTTTTGTGCCTTGAGTCCGGCGATTTCACGCTTGTAACCCTCGACCCAGCTGGAAAATATCTTGAGCTGATCTTCGATGTTGGCCTTGCGGTCGTGGAACAGCGAGCGTTCCGACTGCATCAGTTCCGCGACGTCCGGATCATTGGCCTGGTCGAGCAAGGGTTGGGCGAATTCGACCTCCGCGAGGTTGTGGCGTTCACTCAGCAGGCGACTGCGCTTGGCCAGCTGTGCCAGGTATTCTGCGGACTGAACGTCCAGCACGGCTACCGCCCTGCTGCCGTCCAGGCGCACCATGACCTGGCCTTCGCGAACGGAATCACCCTCGTTTACCAGCAGGTCCTTGATAATGCCGCCCTCGAGATGCTGCACGATCTTGCGCTCTCCCTGGATCTTGATGGCGCCGCTTGCCACCACCGCACTGCTGATCGGCGCCAGTGCCGCCCAGGCGAAAAACCCACCGATACCGAAAATCAGCAGAAGCGCGCCTATGAGGACGCTGCGCCCATAGTGGGCATACGACATGTCGTCTTCGATCGGCGGTGCGGGCGGCGTGATCTTGGTCCCAACCTCCACTGTCTGGGCGTCGTCTTCACTGTCCGCTGCCAGGTCACGTGTCTCGCCGTCTGTGCGGGAGAGGTCGTGCGCCTCCGCCGTTGCCGCACCTCGCGAGTGCTCGTCGTTTGCCGCCGCCGGCGCGACTTCGTCTGCCGTTGCATCCGGACCAACGGCATCGTCAGCAAGGTCTGATGGCCGTTCGCCACCGGACGGTGCGAAAGCCGCCGCGCCGGTTTCCCGTGCGGCGGATTTGGGCGAACTCGATGACCCGTCGCGGGAAGCGCCATTTGCAACGTCGTGCAGGTCCGGCGTCGTGTCCGCCGCTGAATTGTCAGTGGCAGGCGCCTTTTGTGCGGCGCCTGCCGGCGCGGTGGCCGCGGGTGTTTCCGGCTTTGCGTCCGCCGTTTCGCCGCCACGGCGCTGGCGACGCAGCCGGCCTGTGGGGGATGAACCGTAATTGACCCGGTAGTTGACCTTCGTAAAGCCTGACTTGGATGCCTTGTCTGACTCGCCCGAAGTGTCTGTCGCCGTGCTGGCTGCAGGTGCCGGTCGGGCGTTCCGTTCGGGTGCCGATTCACGCCCGGCGACGTCCTGCAACAGGGCCTCATCGGCGGTTGGCTGGACGGGCGGGGTGGCCTGGGATTTTGGCGTCTCGCCGATGATCGGCTTGGGCTCGGGATTGGTCGCTTTCTTCACCGGATTCGGTGTGTTGCGCCTTTCCATCGCATCCCAACGCTCGATCAGGCTCGTCCCGCCACCGCTTTTCGGTGCAGCCGAACCAGTGGTGCGTTCAGCGTCCGCGTTGTGGGCCTGCGGCGACGATGACGCGGTATCGGTTTTTTCTGACAATGACATGATATCCGCTGTTACAGGTGGTGGCTCACGGGCCGATCACACGATCGACGGGAAGTTGGGCAAACTCGATGGGATGGGGTTCCCTTCGGGGGCCGCCGGTTTTTCCTTGCCCGGCACAGCCCGGCCGAGCAGTTCACTCTGCGGTCCGAAGGCCTCCGCCACACCGCCACGCAACAGCAGGATGCTGTCTGCCGCCTGCAGCAGATTCGGACGGTGCGAGATCACGACCTGGGTGACCCCGAATCGCTTGTTCTCTTCGAGGGCCGCGCGCAGGTTCGTCTCGCCTTCGCCATCGAGGTTCGAGTTCGGTTCGTCAAGCACGACCAGCGTCGGGTTGCCGAAATAGGCACGCGCCAGACCGATCAACTGCTTCTGTCCGGAAGACAGCTGGACACCGCCTTCACCAATGATAGTGTCATAGCCGTTGGGCAGACGCTGGATCATCTCGTGTACGCCGACGCGCTGCGCGGCCTTGATGATTGACGCCGAGTTTGCCGAGGCGTCCATGCGTGCGATGTTCAGCGCCACGGTGCCGGAAAACAGCTGCACATCCTGCGGAAGATAGCCGATGTGACGACCGAGCGCGTCGGGGTGCCAGTCTTCCAGACTGGCGCCGTCGAGCCGGACTGTCCCGATGTTCGGTTTGTGGATGCCCACGATCAGCCTGCCGAGTGTGGACTTTCCGGCACCACTGGGGCCGATCAGTCCAAGCATCTGTCCGGCGGGCAGGTCGAACGAAATCTGCTTGAGCAGCATCTGGCCGCCACTGGTCGCAAATGTGGCTTTTTCGAGATTCAGATGGCCGACCGGTACCGGCAGGTTGGTGCCCGCTTCGTTGAATGCGGCAACGGTGCTGAGCAGTTTGTTCAGGCGCGCATAAGCGGCGCGACCCGAAATCACGCTTTTCCAGGTGCCGATCGCCGACTCGACTGGCGCCAGGGCGCGGGCCATCAGCAGCGAGGCCGCGATGATTGCACCGGGCAGGATCTCATGCTGCAGGAACAGGTAGGTCCCGGTCCCGAGGACGGCCATCTGCAGCGCCATGCGCACGAAGCGCGCCGACGCCTTGAAGCGGTTGCCCCAGTCCGACCCTTTCTGCATTGCCTGGTATTTGACGGCATTCTTCTCCTGCCAGGTACGGCTGATCGCGGGCATCATGCCCATGGCGCGAATGACGTCGGCGTTGCGGACATAGTCGTCCGCCGCGACCTGACCCTTCATTGCCAGCTCGTTGAACGTTCCCAGTGGCTTGCGGGTCACGGCTTCGTTGATCACCGCGATGCCAAAAAGAAGCAGGGCCCCACCGGCGCAGATCGCGGCCAGCGTGGGGTGAAAAAGATAGATGATGCCCAGAAACACCGGGATCAGCGGGATGTCCACCAGCTGGAAAATGGTGCCGCTCTGCAGCAGGTTGCGCAGTTCGTTGACGTCACGCAGCGGCTGGGCGCTGTGGTTGTTGGTGCCGGCGGACGACGCCAGGGTCGCGGCGAGTGTCTCTTTGGCGAGCCGTGCGTCGAACTGGGCGCTGACGCGTACCAGCAGGCGGCCACGGATCATCTCCAGGCCGGACTGCAGCAGCAGGGCGCCGGTCGCGACCAGCGTCAGCAGGCCAAGCGTTTCGACGCTCATGCTATTGAAAACATGGGTGAAAACGTTCATCAGGTAGAGCGGGATGGTCAGCGTCAGCAGGCTGATGAATACGCTGAAAACGGCTGCCGCGGTAAAGGCGCCACGGTAGGCGCTGAGGATCCTTTTCAGGGGCGGTAGATGCGTCTGCTGCATAGGGTGTGCGCTCGCGTTCCTTATTAACGTTTCATCGGAAAGTTATCGGTCGGGCCAGATGCTTTCTTGAAAAACTTGTGCATTGCCTTCCCAACAGTCGGGTTGTGGCGCTGCCGTCGGGCGACTGCCTATGATATCCGAGGTTGCGTCGGATTGGGTGGGAGCGGCCCAAAGGCTTGGCAATGCGCCTGGGTAAAAAATGCCGGCCACCAGGGCCGGCACATCAATCTGTTACACGTCCTGCAATTGTGCGGTCTTGCTGCCACACCGGATTGCCGGAAATGGCGGCCTGGGCACGTTGCCATGACCAGGCCGCAGTCCGATTAAGTCAAATCGATCATCTCCTCCGGCGTCTGCATATCGAACGGGCTGATGTCACAACCACAGTCGATTTCGCAGCTGGCGTAGGTCCAATCGCCTTCACCGTACTGGTTGCCGCTGACGGTCTTCGCCCAATCCAGGTGATCCGGATGGTGAATCTCGATGCGGTAGCCAGCGGCGTCCAGGTCCTCAAGGGTAGCGAACGGAGCGTTACCCGTGTTGGAACCCGACACACCCTGCAGCCAGATGACTTCGTCATTGTGGTGCTCAGGATCAGAGGCATCCTGACCGTCCGGCTGGGTGTCGTCGAAGATGATCAACGTGTACTCGCCGTTATCCACAACGGTGACACCATGCTGACCGGTCGAACCATGCGGCTCGCTCAGTGCGCGGATCATGTTGTCGTTGTTGAAGTCCCAGTTCTGCGGATCGATGTAGTACTCGTCGTCCTGGTCGCAGCAGAAGGTGACCGGGTCGTCGAAGCACAGCTGCAGGACGTCTTCATTCGCGTTGAAGTCCGCGATGAACACGTAGCCGCTGTCACCGGTAGCAGTGTGGGTGGTTTCGTCGTACGAGAAGTTGTACACGAAGGTATCGTTGCCACCGCCCTGGCCAGCCGAGTAGTTCGGGCCATGGTCGTCGCCGACCACGATCTCGTACTTGGTGGAGGTGCCGCCGCTGATCCAGATGGTGTCGTCGCCTTCACCGCCGATCAGGGTGTCGTTGGCTTCGCCGCCGTCCATCTTGTCGTTGCCGGCATTGCCTTCCATATAGTCGCGATCGCCGCCGCCATGCATGCAGTCATTGCCTTCATTGCCGTACATGACGTCCATATCGGCTTCGCCATACATGACGTCGTCGCCGGTGCCGCCGTACATGAGATCCATGCCGTCGTTACCGTGCATGATGTCGGCATGTGCGTCACCGTACATGGTGTCGTTGCCGGCATTGCCTTCCATGTAGTCGTTGCCGTTGCCGCCCGACATGTAGTCGTCGCCGGAACCGCCGGACATGTCGTCCCAGCCGTTGCCGCCATACATGTCGTCGTCGCCGCCTTCGCCCAGCATACGGTCGTCGTCATTGCCACCGTACATGGTGTCACGGCCCTTGCCGCCGTACATCAGGTCGTCACCGGCGCCACCGTACATCTGGTCGTGGCCATAGCCGCCGTACATGGTGTCACCACCACGGTACTCGGAGTGGTAGCCGGCATAGCCGTCTGCACCTTCCGGACGCAGGTAGTAACCGGTCTGGTCCCAGTTGCCCTCGTAGGCGCAACGGTATTCGCAGTTTGCCGTCGACTGGTAATCAGTGTCGTAGGTCTGGACGTCGTCGTCGAGGTCATCGCCGCCGCTATCCGAGGCATCGGTACCGCCGTACATGATGTCGGAGCCCTTGCCGCCGTACATCAGGTCGTAGTGGTAGCCACCGCTCATGGTGTCCTTGCAACGGTCACCGTACATGGTGTCGAAGCCTTCTTCGCCGGCCATCACGTCGGAACCGCGGCCGCCGCTCATCCAGTCGCCGTCGTAGTTCCAGACGCGGAAGTTGGCGTAGCACAGTTCGCCGTCATCGCGACGGAACATGTCATTGATGGTGTAGGACCACTGACGGGAAACGCTGTCATCGCCACCGAACATGGTGTCTTTGCCGCGCTCGCCGAACATCACGTCGCCACGGTCGCCGTCGTCACACTCGGTGCCGTCCTGACGCCATGCCTGGTTGACTTCGACGCCGTTGTCTTCGCCGAGGTAGTCACCGTCCATCAGGTCGTTGTTACGGCCGCCGAACAGGTAGTCGGATCCGCCGCCACCGTCGATGGTGTCGTTGCCGAACTGGCCGAAAATGGTGTCATTGCCGCGGCCGCCGATCAGTTCGTCGCCGGCATAGTCGAAGCGCGGGCTGATGCCGAACTCACGGCCGATGAACGACAGATCGAAGTCATCCATGTCGATCCCGATGACCTTGTCGTCGAACGACGGAGGCTGGGTCGAGTTCGCACCGTCATCTTCCGGCAGCACACGGCCCTGGATGTACGGGTTGGTTTCGTTGTCGTAGTCGAGGTACCAGCCGCTGCCGCCGTACAGGACGTCATTGGACTGGGTGGTCTCTGCGTCGACCGGCTTGACGTTGTTGGCCTCGCAGGACAGGTCGCCCTCGGAGTCGCCAACCAGGGTGTCGGAGCCTTCGCCGCCGGCAGCCCAGTCATTGTGGTTCTCGCCGAAGATCGGGTGGAACTGGTTCCAGCCGGTGGGCAGGTTGTCGAACACGTAGGCCAGTTGCTCATACAGGCCGTTGTTGTGGATAGCGCCTTCCGGCGTATCCAGCAGAGCAAAGTTGTCCTGGTTGTCGAACAGAAGGAAATTCTGTTGGTCTTCAAGTGCCATGGTAAGTCTCCATTTTGTGTTTATTACTCAGCTCCGTCGCTGGACTTCGACCCCTTGGGCGCCTGATGACACTGCATCCGAGCGAACCTGGATCGAGCCTTGCCACGTTTGCGTCGTAGTCCCCCGCAACGGTGGGTGCACAAGTAAACGCATGATCTGTGCCATGTCTGTAACGGCATGAAAAACAACAATAAAAAATGTATTTCCAGTGCGTGTTGTAAAGAAAGTTGACGGGAAAAGCTGCAGGGAAGTCAGGGTTTACCCTGGGACCCCGTTTTGGTCATCGGGCCGTTCGTGGCAACTCGTGCTGCCCAATGGCGTCAGGCGATGTGGTTTGGCGGGAGGGCAGTCGCTACCTGAGGTTCCCGCCCGGGTATTGCATCTGTCCCTTTGGAAAGGCATTGGCGCCCGTTGCGGCAGCCTGCGTTCCGATACGCAGTGGGTGGGTCAGTCGTTCTGATCCAGGGACAACCGCAGATCGTCGTTCCATGCAGGTACCACGAGTCCGAATTTTTGCTCGAAATGAGTCGAATTCATCTGTGAATTCAATGGCCTGCGGGCAGGTGTCGGGTACGATTCGGTGGCGATCGGGTGCAGCGAGCAGTCCAGCTGCAGGTGATCGCGAATCGCGGAGGCAAAGCCGAACCAGCTGGTTCTACCGGCCGGTGCCAGGTGATAAACGCCGCTGAACGCCTTGCGTGCAGCGGGGTCAGTGGGCAGTTTCGCCAACGCCAGGGCGCTTGCCTGGGCGATCGTGCGGCTCCAGGTCGGCGCGCCGTGTTGATCGTCGACGATATTGAGC
>Ga0116164_10001022_pt1 | contig 21854 bp, 23 predicted proteins | sample AD_UKC109_MetaG_FD_89888 | JGI IMG/M metagenome (GOLD analysis project Ga0116164, IMG submission 89888) | Active sludge microbial communities of municipal wastewater-treating anaerobic digesters from Hong Kong - AD_UKC109_MetaG | ecosystem: Engineered > Bioreactor > Anaerobic > Digestate... | reverse complement strand
TTTTGATTTCTTGCTCGATTTCGGCTTTTCGTGCTTTGGCGCTCTCGCTTTTATCCTTTTTGAGCGCTGTCTGCTCGATCTGCAGCTGCATGATTTTGCGGTTTAACCGATCAAGTTCGATTGGCTTTGAATCAAGTTGCATTTTGAGCGCCGAAGTCGCTTCGTCGATAAGATCGACTGCTTTGTCAGGCAAAAAACGCTCGGTTATGTAGCGGTCACTCAGCCGTGCCGCCGCAATAATTGCTTCGTCCAGGATTTTTACACCGTGATGGACCTCGTATTTTTCTTGCAGTCCACGAAGTATCGCGACAGTATTATCAAAGTCGGGCTCACCTACATAGACAGGCTGCAACCGGCGCTCGAGCGCAGCATCTTTTTCAATGTACTGGCGATATTCGTCTAGTGTTGTGGCGCCGATTAAATGCAGTTTACCGCGCGCCATCATCGGTTTGAGCATATTGGCAGCGTCGACGGCACCTTCAGCCTTGCCGGCCCCAACAAGCGTGTGTATCTCGTCAATGAATAAAATAATTTCTCCAGCAGCTTCTTCAATTTCTTTCAGAACCGACTGTAGACGCTCTTCAAATTGCCCACGATATCCGGCGCCAGCGAGCAGGCTACTGATTTCAAGACCCACGACGCGTTTGTTTTTCAGGCTTTGCGGCACGTCACCTTTGACGATACGTTGCGCGAGGCCTTCAACAATAGCCGTCTTACCGACACCTGGCTCACCGATCAGCACTGGGTTATTTTTACTCCGGCGAGACAACACCTGCATACATCGACGAATTTCTTCGTCGCGGCCGATGACTGGATCTAATTTACCTTCGCGCGCAAGCGCCGTAAAATCTTGACCAAATTGTTCGAGTGGTTTTTTCGTATTTTCCTGTGGCTGCATATATCTATACCTCCTATAAATACTATTATAGTAAATTAGCACTCTCGATACAAGAGTGCTAATTCAGATGATTTAGATGTTATCAAAATACCCAGTAGCGTGAATGCTCATTGGATGTCTGTAAAATATACGCGCTTGGCTCACAACGATACGGAACGTTATAACTACGATTAAGTGAGATTTTGCTAAAATTAGTGTATGAAAATAACATATTTCGTACATTCAATTACGGAAGATAATGAAAAAGGTCTTGCGACCGGCTGGATGCAAGGGAGACTTTCCGACGAAGGCATCAAACGAGCGATAGGGTTAAGGCAAGATTTATCAAATCGTGACTTTGACGCAGTATTTTGTTCCGATCTTGATCGAGCTATACAGAGCACAGAGCTATTCTTTAATAAAAAGTTCCCAGTATTTATAGATTGGAGATTGAGAGAATGCAATTATGGTGAGTACGATGGTAGGCCAGTAACAGAATTCAAAAAGGATCGCGAGCAAGAATATATCGTGAGGCCATACCCTTCAGGAGAAAACTACACTGAAGTTGAAGCCCGCATACAGAGCTTCCTTTATGACTTAAGCCGATTCGATTACGACCATATTGCGATTGTCGCTCATCAGGCACCACAACTCGCCTTAGATGTTCTACTTAAAGGTCAGTCCTGGGAAGAAGCTTTTGCAAATGATTGGCGCAAAACAAGATCTTGGCAACCTGGCTGGGAATATTCCGTAGACTAGATTACAGGCTTCAGCTCTACTCTGGGCACACAAAAAGTCAGAACCATATCTGCAGTTCTGACTTTACTTAGTGCGGCTTGGCTCCGGCTAGTGGACGAATTTCGCAATTATGTTACCGCTCAGGATGCTGCAGCTACTCTTGCGCTAAATTCGGAGAAGCTGGGCCTATCACAAGGTGCGATATCCAGATAATCCATTATTCCGGTCAACAGCTCATAATCGTTTCGGACATTCATGCCATTGCCCGTGTATGCCTCCCAACCATAGGCTTTTGCTTGCTCAACGATATCAATGTGTAAATGAGGACGAAGGTCTGCAAATATACCTATACTAGGTTGAGAAGCAATAAATTCAAGCAATCCTGTGTCGTCCGATATACCGTCCTTACCGGAAGCATTGATTACTATAAGGCCACTGCTATTAAGATCCACTTCACTAAGGTGGTGATAATAATGTGTGTTATTAGTTAATGCCGCGGCAAGATTTGAACGATCCTTGATGTCCACCAGATGAATAGACGAAGGACCCCTCCTGTCAATATGCTTAGCGACAGGCTCACCTACTCCTCCCGCACCGACAATTACGATGTCCTTGTCCTTAAACAAACCGACTGACTCCTCAAACCAATTTATGAATGCCGGAGCATTGAGGTCGAAAGGATGAAGTTTTCCGTCAGCTGGTGCCTTTATCAGCGTGTCGACATTTTGAGATGAATCTTCATCCCCATAAAAATACTTCCTTAATACTGGGGCACTTTTATGCGGTTTTGTAATGTTTACCGCTGCAACCGCCGAGTTATCATCCGCGTACTGGATACACTTTGCCAGCATTTCTTCATCACTATCCCCAATATTAACGGGAATATATAGGAAGCGTGGCAGGACTTGATTCATATATTGACGACTGGTTGATATTTTCCATTCGTCTTCTGTTTTGTCCGCGAGATATGGGCAAAAGTTAAAGCCCGGGTATTTTTCAACAAACTGCTTGAACCCATCCAGGCCATCGGCAACAGGAATTAACTCATTTATAAAAGGAAATTCCTGACTTAATTCACCTTGCTTTTTTTCATGCAAATCCATGCATTTACTATAACAAAATACCCCAGAATTACCTGGGGTATTTTAACCATAAGCTTCTTGGCTCAGCACACACAGGTCATGGGCTCGTGACTTTATGGAGATATGACAAAAGAGTCCATTAAATTCGTCACAAAGACAACATTACTGTATGCATTTACTTATTTATTCGTCGGCGCAATAGCCTACCAACTTTTAACGAAACAATTTTACGTTGGCGATGGTTCAATATTCACAATGTTTTTACGTAGTGAATCAAACCAAAGTCAGTGGACTCATGTAGTACAATGGCAGTTCCCTATGTTGTTTTTACGAAGCTTACTCATCGCTTTAGTAATATTCCCATTCATTAACGTTTTACAAACATTTTCATTTAAAAAACGTGCACTGGTTATATTTTCATTGCTCTTTGTACTGGTTCATCTTGCTGCTGCGGCACCAAGCCCGGGCAATATCGAAGGATTTGTATATATGCGACCAGAGCTGATGAACCCAAAAACATTTCTACTGGTACAGCCAGAAATGATTGCACAGACCATATTATTTGCCATCGGCACCGCATACATACTAAGCAAGCAACCCAAACTGACTAGCTAGTAGTGACATTCTGAAGAAAGTCTCTGAAAAGACGGTTACCGTCATACAACATAGAAAAACCGCCCATTGCTGGACGGCCTCTTTAAAGCTCCGCTTACAGGTCATGAACTCTTTAACAGGGGTAGAACGCTACAAATCGGACACGGTATGTATAGAATTAGATCGTAGCAATAATGAGCCACGAGGAGGTGCGGTTATGAGCGATAATGAGCAGTTAAAGCGCGAATTTCGGACGACCGGCGCCGTAGGTTAGTTGATTACTTTAGCTTACTAATTGAGATAGATTAACGAAAAAAAGCGCGCTTTGCCAAACTTAAAGACGACCCGATTGATTACCGGCCCTATTCAAGCCGGCTTGACCCTGAAAATCAAAAGAGACATCACAAACTGTCATGACCGCCCCGCTGATCGACAATGATGGATTTCAAAAGCTTGAGTTCATGCACCATTTGATCTGGATATTTAGCTAAATTAACCTCAAACCAAGAATTGAACACTCCGTGCTCGTGGAGTTTAATCTTCTCGCCGCTAAAGCAATCGTCATCGAACCACAAAAATGGTTTCGTGAAGTCGATCGCTTCCGTCTTTTTTAAGCTCCATGTTACAGGTTTAAACTTTTCTAACCATGGTCGTAAATCTTCATCACTCCCACGCTGCAAGTATTCTATTGCGTGATCAGTCGTACCATCCATGCAGTGGGTCGTAAGCCAATATACATCAAAATTATCTGCGGCGTATTTTATAAATTCTGCCGCGCCGATAGCTAGGTTCTCCTCGTTGGCAAGAAGCACTCCGTCAATATCAACATATACATTCATGGTATTACCCGTCATTTAACATCTCGTCGATAGAACGTTGCGCTTTGGTGTCGAAATCAGTTCCACATTCATTACAGTGGCGGTTCGGATCATCGAAAGATAGTACACATCCACCAAAATGTACGCGTCCAGCATTGGCCTCGGCCTCGAGCTTATCATCCATGGCGGGCTCCCCATACATAATACGGCAAGTGTTCAAAGATTTGCAGTTTGGACATTTTATTCGTGGCATATTATAACTCCTTTAGTTTCCAATATATCTCAACCATCGCCCAAGTATCCATCTTGCAATATTCGGTTAGGTCGGCAAGTATCTGATCCTTCTGGTCCGCTCGTGTTTCATCAAGTATCGCTTCCATCCAAAGCCGTTGGGCCGAGTTGCCGTCTTGAATACCGAGGTCTTTGTAGCTTAGCTCAGGGCACACTACTGGCAACACCTTTTTGATGCTCGCGCTTCCTTCGCAGCGCGGATCGTCATACCATTTTGCTTTAAACGGAATCATGAGGTCGACGACACGTTCGTTGATGGCCGTAATTTGCTCGGCATATTCTGGATACATGCGGCCAAGCTCTTCGTTTACCGATTTTTCAAAGCGCATATTCCAGGTGATGATCGAGCCAGCATCGCCCATATCTTCTATTAGCTGCTTGGCTAAGTCTGGTGCTGGATTAGTGTTTTCTTTGTGAAGATACTCTCTATGTTCTACCTCTCCACCTGGCTCGCGGATGATATGCAGAGAGTATTGAAACGGTACTTGCTGGTACGGTCGCTGCCCATCAAAATACGGCACAAGCCCTTGCATGGTTTCGTAATCAAAAAAGTAGAGTGGATATTGTAGTTCACCCAAAAACCGTTCAATCTCTTGTTTGTTGATTTCGGCTCGAGTATCTTCAGGCCAAAATTTCGGTTCGGACGGAAAGATATTTTTATAGACTTTCATCCATTCTGACTTTGAGCCAAGCTTAGCCAGTTCTGGATTCGGATCAGGCATTTCTGCTTGCATAGCGGCTTTCTTTGCTGCCTCCATGTATTCTGGAGTTTTTAAAGCAATTTCATTTACCTTATTGGTCACATCGGCAAACGTCGTAAGCTCCTTTGGGTTGACTTCACCCACCCGTACATACTGATTATTTACATGAATCACTGATATGTTTCGGACTGTAAAGCCATTTCCCTCAAGCACAGTTTTTTGGAACGCAAGATCGTATAGGTGATCGGGCTTAACGCGTGTGCTGGATTTAATTTCATACAGGTCAATTGTCTTATTCTCTACGACTGAAAGGATGTCTGATATGCAGGTAAACCCATTCCACTCAAACCGAGGCTGGAATACAACCTGAGAGCCAGATTCAAGAGCTTGCTGCGTTCGCAGCGGCAGTGAGCGGTATTCATCAAAATCGGTAAAGCCGAGCGTTACCCCTTCTGGAAACAACGACTCAACATACGGCTCAAAGGCATGCCCGGCGTCTAACATTGCTTGTGTTGCCGCATCGACAGGTGGAAGTTTGCTTGGGTCATTCTTTTTCAGCCAGAGCCAGGCTGGGTGGCGGAGGAAAAGCATGTAGTCGGATTTGGAAATCATTGCTGTGACAGCCTAAGTGGAAACGCTACCACCTGACGCTCATTACCAGCTTCAATCAGTTCTCTTCTGTTTTTATATATAATCTTTTCGGCCATTAGGATTATCGTATCACAATTGACGCACAGGACATCAGAGGCAGGTACGTATTACTCAAGAGTTCTTTCTTGGAATCTATGGAATATATTTGTTAATTCTCTTAATATCTTCTCGTTCTTTCCCACTTTTAGCGTATAACTCAATAAATCGTATGGTGCTATTCTCAACTAGAGCAATAAACACAAGTCGTGTTCGTTTATCATTCCCCAGCGACGCGCAGTCAAAGCGCATTTTCACTACTTCGTAGCCGTCTCCAGATTTTAAAATCGTTGCACGGTTTGTACTAAAAAAAGCGTTGCGTAATTCTGCGATGTCGACTTCTTTTACCGGTACGTAAAGTGGCGTTATGGCGAGTTTTGCTCTTTCAAGGTCGCTAGGGATTGAGCGCCACTTCTTTGCGAGGGCTTTTATATCCTTCTGGAATTCTGGTGTCTTATCAAAGTTCAACACCATCGTCCTCGCGTACGGTCGTTGCGGCAGTGCGGTACATAACTAATTGGTAATCGATTGGCTTTTTATCTGGTGTCGCGATCCATGGCATATCTTTATGCGACAGGTCGCTTAGCTCAGAGGCATTTTTATCGCCTAGCCGCGCCAGCTCTTCATCGATATGCTTAATCTCGCTGGCTGTTAAACTGTTTAGCTTTGGTGTGATTTGCGGAAGATATTTTTTCTGTTTGTTATTAAAGAATTTTGTTTCAATGATATCTAGCTCATCATGAGCCCGCATATCGTCCACTACGGCACGAAAATCCTTTACAGGGCTCGGACCGTAGGTATTATGGATATACGTTAAACCAGTGATAGATGTACCGTGTTTTTCGTAGTAATCCATATCAATGAAATAAAGCAGTTTATACAGAACTGTTTCGCCCACATTTGGCTTTGCGCCAACTTTGTTAAGTACATACAGCAATACTTCGCGTAGTTTTTCAGGACTCACCTGCGGATCAATATCGCGCGGCTCGATGTCTGACTCATTTTGAGAAGCGCGCTTATACTCTACTGCCGGCTCATTCACTATGCTCACATCGCCCGATATGAGCTCTACCGGAGATATTTCGTAATACTTCGCAAGCGCATTAATCTCATCGAGATTTGGCGGCCGCCTATCGGCCTCTAAGCTTGCATATGTTGCTCGCGCGATACCAATAGCATCAGCAACATCTTGCTGACTTACATTTGCCTGTTCTCGTAATTGTCGTATTTTAGCTATAAAAGTCATAATCTTGCCCACCGATTATGGTTGTTGATACTTTCATTGTAGCAAATTCTACGATTTTAGTCAATATTTATGTACAATAATGTGGTATAATTGATTTTATGGAACTTGAAGCCATTATAAATTGGGTATCTAGCAATCAGGAACTGCTTATTGCACTAGGTGCTATCGCGACTGCATTCGGTGCGCTTTATCAGCCTGCTCGCGATCTGCTGCAAGCCCTGCCGCGATTGCTGTGGAATGTTCTTAAATTCTCGTTTCAATTTATCTGGTTTGTCATATGGCCAGCAAGAAAACTCATAGCGGTACTCTATGAAAAATTTATAGCAAGACATGTCGAAGCTTTTTTCGATAGAATATTTGAATGGTTTGAGAAAAGAGAGGCAAGACACGAATCTTCTCAAGAAAGTTAGCTGAGCTATAGAAATAGCAGCCCTACTAAAACATCAGCTCATTTTCCATAGAGGCTCTGTGTTATGGGCAATCTTGAATTCATCTTTAAACTTTCCGAGATTTTCATTCGCAAACACCCATCTATCCGCGTAAAAATATGTGTAATAGTTGATGTAGTCCACGGCTTCTTGGTCGTACTCAAATGTATCAATTTTCATATCTGAGTTCATAAAGAGCAAACACCTAGTAGGGCTAACTGGAAACTGAAAGACGGCATTGATGTAACCTAGGCCATTAAAGGGAAACTGTAATGCTTTTTTCTGCTCTTCTAATAAATAATGTGTTACAGGATTGTCCGAGGTGATAAAGCCGCTCGTTTCCTCCATAGCCTCTACAATGACCATAGTTTTATGTACAAATAATATCTCGTAAAGAGTCCTATTAATCTCGAGTGCTGAGCGTAAAAAATACTGGTCATTTGGATCATGCCTAAGCTTAGCTTTACCCTGCATTACTTTCTGGCGCGACTGCTCAACTTCGTCATAGTCATATTTCATATCAGGATTTTCTTTTGCCGTATCGTGCCAACCTTGTTTATCATGGGCGTACAGTTCCATAATCCTACCCATCATCAAATTATGAATATTCGCATGGTTCTTCCGCTCCTGCAGATTCCGAGTGTGCTGAAATGCTACGTACGTCAGCAGGTCGCCTTTATCTTTGTTGCTTAATTTTACTAATCCAAGCGGCAAGGTATCAAGTTTTTGAATTACTTTCAATCCACCTGCATCAATGTCAGCAAATGCATCCTCAAGAGTAGAGTCTTGTTTGCCATCATCACCCTTTATTGTATAAAAGTCTCTCTGTCCGGCTACATTATGTACATTGACCTTGTACGGTTCCTTACCGACCTCATATGCAAATACAAGACTCTTCTTTGACACTACGCCGAATCGCTTCAGGTATCCCTGCGGCACGTAGTGATGGATAGCTCCGAGCTTGTCCTTGCTAGAGTTTTTAGAATTACTCATGGTGCATGATTAATTATCTGTTGGCGAAGAAATTGAATAGAACTTGGAAGCTCAACGTCAAAATTGAGTGCAGTATCATTTGTGGTGTTATCGGGGTGGTGAATCTTATGCCTGATACAACTGTGTACAGATAGATTTTCGGTCCGGCCATTACTATTGTTGTGCCATGCAATCATCCTCTGTCCATTGGCTATCTCTGCATCAAATGACACGATATTAGTCTTGCCTTTCAAGTCCATTAGATAGCTATAAAGTTCATTAAAGTATTCCACGCCATCTACCCCAAGTGCAACATACGCCGATTCATTTACGGAAGGCGTTGGAAGCACGTACTTGTCGGCCGGATTGATTTTTATCATACCCGAATCATCCACTAATACATTTAGCTTATGATGGCTGTTTTGCGCAAAGCTCTTTAATACTTCAGCGGAGTGAGTCGTGATTATAATCTGTGACGTGGCAGATATTTTTAAGAGTAGTTCTGCAAGCTGCTTCTGTATCTTATTGTGCAAATGAAGTTCAATCTCATCAATAAATATAATCAGCTGCCGACCGCTCTGGAGGCTCAAATGATACTGGCAAAGTATCGCGAGCAGCATTTGATAGCCATTTCCCATACTTGTAATCGGCAACTGTAAATCGTTACCCTGTTCGTATGTCAAGAAGGCTTTTCTGTAAGGAACTTGATTATCAAGTAGCGAGACACCGACCTTATACCCACAAAGGGACTCGAATTCATCGAAGGCGTTTCGCAAATGTGTGTTGTCTATGCTGTCGGCGCCAATTTCTGTACGAGCTTTTTCGTTCGGATCTTTAAGCGCCTCATGGTTGTTTTTTAAGTACTGAAAGTTGAAATTATCCGTGAGTCTATCGAAGCGAGATGATGAAAACATTCCCGACTCGAGCTGCTTGTTTCGTTTCTTATCAATAAACAGGTAGTCGTTATCTTTAAAGCGCGGTCCGCTATAGGGATTATCTACGCTCGCTCGAAGCTCAACGCTATTGTCATCAATACTCTCCGAAGGAGCTGGAATATATTTCGTATCTTTTGTTATAGGACCTACAGGGTACGCAGATGTATCACGTGTGCGTAAGTTCGAATAGAAGTGAAAGCCGATAGCTTGAAAACTAGCCCTTGGCATTGTCTTTTTGACCTCAAATTGCGCATTTGCGGCGACTTTCACTTCAATCTTTTTATTTATATCCCTAAAATCATGCAAACTCATGTCGTCAGACCTGTAGCTAACGAGTGGTAGAGCTAGAGCCTCAAGAAGCGTCGTCTTCCCGGTACCGTTTTCACCGACAAAAACCGTCAAGCCAGAACCTTCGTTAAGTCCGTCGGGCACATTCAAGTCGCTAGCTTCTAATTTGAATTCTTCGAAAAGTCGAAAATTCTCTATCTTTGCACGCTGTATATACATAACATTTACTCTCCCCAAACCTCAGCGAGTGTGGATTTTATTTTGGCTTGGTAGATTTCGATGAGTTCTTTGCTAGCGTTGATAAGCTGTTGTTCGGCTTCAAGTTCGGCGACTATTTCGCGTTGGATTTCGATTCGCGGGAGTGGGATTTTTGTATTTCTCACTAAGTCTGAATTTAGATTCCTAACTACTCCACCCGTTGCAGCTGCCTCAAACTGAGATTGAACATATTCAGTACCGAGTATGTAGTATAGAAAATCTTGCTCAATCTTTTCTTGCTCTGACGCCCTGAGTACTAGCCAACCGTCGTGAATATAGCCAGTAGTCTTCATGATATACGGACGACCAAAGCTCATTGAATTTGAAAGTATAAAATCACCTACTTCGACTCGTCTTGATTTGGCGGCTCCTTCATGACTGACCTTTTTTGCGGTTTTTGTAATATACTTCGTGACACCCTTAGTGTCGCCTATCATGACCCAATTTTCAGAGTCATCAGATTCAGTCATATACTTATCGATTGGTCTTGGAGATGCGCCTCGCTCGATTTTGACACAATCTCCGATAGTAGCACTCTCCCACTCTGGGTTGATTTTAATAGTGGGTTTGTAGGTTTGGACGATTGTTTGGGCGGCGTCGATGATTTTTTGGTAGCCGTCGAGTTCGGCGACGATTTCGCGCTGGATTTCGATTGGAGGGAGTGGAATTCTCATTGATTTTAATGTCTTTGCAGATATAAAACTGAAAGAAGTCTTTCCAGCCATCATCTCTAATTTTTCTTTAAAATCTGAAATAGCCCAAAATAGATATTCTGCTAGTAGCGTAGATCTGTCCTTGACGGTCAGGGCATTAAATTGCTGATTTGTTGTCAGTTGTATATTTGTAAATGCGAATTCACCAACAGATGCCGTACAGCATAACAGTACAGACTTCTCGGGTACTAAACGAATACTTGTTTCCTGTAGTGCCTTTTCTGTAATGTGTTTCTGTGTTTTATTGATGATTCTTCCGTAGTGTCTTATATCATCTACCGTGAACCAAGGTATAGTTCCGTTTGTCCAATAACTAGAGTTTGACTTTAAAGGAGTAGACCCACCGATCACTTCCACAAGTTCGCCTAATTCTTTAAGGGGGTAATCTAGATCATCCCTTACAATTGAGAGCTTATACCTATCACCGCTCAAATTATAATCCCCGCTTTCGGTGATGTTTTGGCGCGGTACGGCATGTGCGAATTCGGCTTGTAATTCTTTGCCCTGTTTGAATCGCTCGATGATCTCAAGCGCTTCGGGGAACTGGTCGCCAGCAGTCCTGCGGCGTTGTGCGCCGAGGCTGTAGCCGTCGTTTTCTATTTTTACAAATAAAATCTCATCCTTTTTGGCGGCGAGCTCTTTGTCGAGTAATAAAATGCTCGTTTTTACACCAGCGTAGGGATTAAAAACGCCACTTGGCAGGCTAACAACTGCGTATAAACTGTTTTCTACCAGACTTTTACGGAGCTCTTTATACGCGTTACCGCTTTGGAATATGACGCCTTCGGGTACAATAATTCCGGCGCGGCCATTTGGCTTAAGGTGGCTTGCGATGTAGTCAACAAACAAAACTTCTGCGCGGTTGGCTTTGACGCCAAACTTACCGTGTGGTTGTATGCCGCCTTTTGGGGTCATGAACGGTGGATTAGCGAGGATTACGTCATAACGCGTTTGCCAGTGTTCTTCGCTGGTAAGTGTGTCGTGAATTTCTATGTTTGGCGTACTGAAACCATGTAGGTACATATTTACCGTCGCGGTGCGTACCATGGTTGGGTCTATGTCGTAGCCATAGTAGTTGCCATGGAGCTTTTTGCGTTCGTCAGCAGTTAGGCGTTGCTCACCATTTTGTTCGCCGTCTTCACCCACGCCGTCGTGTTGCATGCGGACGTAATTGTACGCAGCAATTAAAAAGCCGGCGGTCCCACAGGCAGGGTCGAGCACTGTGTCATCTTTGCCGGGTTGAACGACATCAACGATAAATTTAATGATATGCCGCGGTGTGCGGAACTGCCCAACGTCACCCTGCGCGCCAGTAATACTGAGCAGATATTCATAGGCGTCGCCTATAGCATCGCTTTTAGTGTGCACAAACCCATCAATTTCCTTGAGGAAAAGGTTTAATGTGCGGGGGTCGTTGTATGGCAAAAAAGCGTTTTGGTAGATACTACGGAAGATCTCGGGTAGGTGCTTATTTTTACTCATGGCACTCAGTGCGTCGCGGTAGCGGTTGAGCTTGTCTTGTCCATCTAGGCGCATGAGGTTGTGCCAGTCGTATTTTTCGTACTCATCAACAAAGTATTGGCGTGTACCGCCAGGCAAGCGTGCTGATTTATCGTCGATATCACTCATAAATTTATATATAAGTGCATACGTAATCTGGTCGATCTGCCCTGCTGGTGACGGCACAGTGCCAACTAAAATATTGCGCGCATTATCAATCTTACGCTTAAATTCGATATGTGAATCCATGTGTTTAACCCCTAAACTTTCCTATTTCTACATAATCTCTAGTGTACTCGAGCAATGGCTGAGCAACCCCTTCATCGAACAAGTGGCTAATGTCGTCAATGTCTATTTGCCCGTGGGTGTCGAGTTCGCCATATTTACCACTATCTATACTCTGCTGTACATCTGGCGACGTGATGTACGAGTCAAACAGGCGACGAGCTTGGTAGTACAAAGCCGTATCTTCACTCAGTTTGTCCTGCATGTTTTTTGTCGTCATAAATTCTGCAAATTCTTCATCTATAAGCTCAGTTTTTGATTTTGGCTGCTCTACGCGGCCCATTGCAATGTCTAATGCTTCGCCCAAAGTAATTTTACGGTCGAGCTTAAAGTACTTGCGTATTTTGTCGAGCGTCATGTAGTACGACGGTTTTTCGAGGATGTTGTTTTTGAAGTAGTCTAGTGCAACCGCTCGATTCTCGTCGTCTAGCTCTCGCAGCGTGTTGTCTGCTTGAACGCCCTGTACAAACGATTTAAACATTTCGCGGTCGATAACCATCCCTTCGCGACCAACAATGGTGGTGTTAGTAACGCTAATATGGTCGGTTTTATGAATATCAACGGGGCCGTACGGCGGTAGAGGAGCATCAACTATATCAGCCCCACCATCACCTGCCTGCCCTGGTTCGGTGACGCCTGCGGGCATAGTTACGGGCTTTGGGACACTCAGCGGTACGCTATAGTCGTGTTTTTCATTAAAGTATTCGCACACTGCAAAAAAGTCGATCAGGTGGAAATATTCTTTCGTTGCCGCAACCACTTGCTCATCGTTTTCGTAGTCAACGTAGGTGAACTTGTGTAACCGCGTACCGCGACCTTTCATCTGGATAAAGTCGCTCGGGCTAAACACAGGACGCATAAAACATACGTTGAGGATATCTGAACAATCGTAACCAGTTGTCATCATCCCGACCGTCACGCACACACGGGCACGTGAGCTATCATATTCACTTAGCCATTTGGTTTTACCGCGCAGTATATTGTAGGTAAATTGCGTCGTGTAGTCCTGGGCATTTTGAACGTTGCTGGTTACCTGGATGGCAAAATCGGATTCGTACTTACCTGGCCACCGTTCCATAGCAAACTTATTGAGTAGATTTACAACTTTTTCTGCATGCTTTTGAGAAACAGCAAACACAAGCGACTTGCCAACTTCGCCACTAATAGGGTCGGCTTGCGCGTGATCAAGGAATGTCTGGCACAATACTTCGTTTGTCTTTTCGTTATAGAACTTCTTTTCAAAATCTTTGCCAGTGAATACTGTGTCGACTTCAATATCATCAACTGTCGTTTCGTGTACTGCATAGCCTTGCTCGCTCAGGATTTGCGCAGTGATTTCTGTACGGGCATCGATAACTTTTGGATTAACTAGGTACGGGCCATTCGGGTCTGTGACGCCATCCGTCAGGCTATAACGATATGTCGGCTGACCACTATCGCAACCAAATGTCGTATACGTATCAAGTAGCTGGCGGCGCTCAAACTCTTTCTCTGAATTTTGCGCTTCACCCGTACCTTTAAGATAATCTTTTGGAGTAGCAGTGAGGCCTACTTTATACCCAGTAAAATATTCAAATACTGCGCGTGAATTACCGCCAATGCTTCGGTGGGCCTCATCGCTGATGACAAGATCAAAATCCGTTGGTGAAAAGTCATCGCGATAACGATTGTTTGACATTAAACTCTGAACGGTGCTAATGACGACTTCGGCTGTGCCCCAGTCTCCTTTATGCTGCTTGTAGGTGTAGACGGTATATGACGAACCAATACTGAAGTCAAAGGCAGCCTGAGCTTGCTTTTCAAGCTCTATACGGTCAACCAAAAACAGCACCCGCTTGGCATTGCCGGTTCGCAAAAACAGTTTTACGATCGCGGCGCACGTCATAGTTTTTCCGGTACCAGTTGCCATCTCGAGTAGGTATCGTTTTTTGCCTTGTGAGGCAGCTGCTTGGATTGCTTTAACAGCTTCGACTTGATAGTTCCGGAGAAAGACAAGGTGATTAGACCGTACAAACTTAGCTCGCTCATCGCCCCCTGCGTTAAAGCTTGCATTACTTTTGTAATCAGGCATCTGCGAAAGAGCTATGTAGCCCTCATCAATTGGCTCAAGGGCGAGCGATGGAGGGTCTTGAATGATCTCAGCCGACTCCGTAAGTGATTCAAGAGTGGGAAATCTGACGATCGGCTCAGGGTTGCCTTCTTTGGTATCCCAGAGGTAGTGCGTATTACCATTGCTTAAAATGATATAGCGCGCATGGACACTATTGGCATAATTTCGTGCCTGTTCCTTGGCGCTGAGCGGCCCGATAGATTCTCTTTTGGCCTCTAAGACGGCGATAGGTTTTTGGTTGTTATCTAGCAGTAGATAGTCGATAAAGCCGTTGGGCGTATGTTCAAAGTCATCACCGAGAGAGTTAAGATGAACATGATTTTCCACCTGCACGTTTGCGCGTTCGCCAGCTTCGTCAAATAATCGCCACCCAGCATCTTCTAGGAATTTATTGATTTTAAGTCGTGCAGCCGCTTCTTTTTTTGACATATCTACCCCTTATTCTATCAGATAATACTTACTGAGGCGGCTTTACTGACAATCACATGGTCAATTAATTTAATTCCTATGACTTCTCCTGCGTTCTGAAGCCGGGTGGTCACATCTTCATCCGCTTGGCTCGGTTCAAGATTCCCGCTCGGATGATTATGCGCAACTATGATGCTAGCAGCGCGGTCAGTTATAGCATCCGCAAACACTTCGCGCGGGTGGACAAGGCTCGCGGTCAGCGTGCCGATGGTGATGATGCGCTTGGCAATCAGTCGATTAGCGCCGTCGAGCGTGAGGCAGACAAAGTATTCTTGCTTTTTGTCACGAATGTCGCTCAACTGCTCGACGGCTTTTTCGGGACTGTCGATGATTGGGCGCTCGCTAACTTCAAACCGTCTGCGCCACAGCTCAAACCCGGCCATAATATTTGTTGCTTTTGCTGGGCCAAGACTTTTGACATTGAGTAAATCTTTGTAAGCTAGCTCGCTGCCTTTTTCTTTCAGTAGTTTTTGCACCTCGCGAGCAAGCTTAGTCACATCAGCGTACTGCGTGCCGCTGCCAATTATCGCCATCAAAAGTTCGTAGTCACTCAGAGCCTCAGCCCCACGCGCCTGGAGCTTCTCCCTTGGCCGTAAGTCTTTACGACGATCCGACATCTTCATATTTGCAGTATATACCTTGCTTACTATTTGCCCTAGTCGTTGCGGCTTTTTCTAAAAGCACTTTAAGACCGCACACTACTGATTGATGTCGTAACTCTGCCGGATAAGATCCATCACATAATCTAGGTCAGTGCTAACAGTGACTTCAACTTCGTAGTCACCATTGCCCCAGTGCCCGATATGCACGGGTGACTCAACGTCACGGGCAAGGCCCCGCGGGTCTTCTAGTGTGCCGGTCTTCATGTTGATATAAAGCTTCAACTTTGATTTCTTGAAGACGACATCAACAAAGTTTCGTGTCGTTTTGTAGGCAACGTACATCTTCTTTGGATCTTCAATAATTTCCGTATCACAATTTTTATGTGCTTCTATTTGAGATGAGCCACCCGTTCACGGTTGAAATGTAGTCATCCTTAGATTGAAGCACGTAGTTATTATTTAACTTAATCCATTCATAAGATTTGTGTTCCCAACTTAGTTCGATCGATGGTTTTAAGCTATGGATTTTGCACCTAAAAAGGATGTGAGTAGTGTTTGGCTCTACTTTTTTTCGTAAAACCTCGCGAGCCTCTGACGGTTCAATCAACAGTCCAGTTTCCTCGTGGATTTCTCTAAGAGCAGACACAACTGGAACTTCGCTGCCCTCGAGTTCGCCACCAGGCAAGTCTTCTTCATCGGCGTAACGCGGGTGTGTGTTACTTCTGACTAGCACTAATACGTTATCTGCATCGTCATATATCAGTGACTTTACTATTGTCTTCATAGTCTAATAATATCAATAAGTTTCAATTCTTGTCCGTGTATAAAAAAGTCAGAACCGAATTAACGGTTCTGACTTTATCTGCTTTGATTTGGCTCCCCGTACACACCCCAATCAGCAGCCTATCTTTTGAGTAGCAAGTTGATGGTAGTTACCCCAAAGACTTGGCAGGCAGAATTGGTTTACATCGTCTGATATTGCTCAGTTAGGCTCGCTAAACTTATAGAGCAACTGCCTCTATAATCTCAGTGAACCTTGTAGTCATCGCTTCATCTATCGTCTTTTGCTCAAAGTCAAAGTCTTTTTCTGTGACAACTACAAACCGATGATACACTTCGCCCTTCATAGTTCGTGCCACGTCTTGAAGATGCACACAGGGTAATAGAGCGGTAGACCCAGACCCCATACCAACTAGCACAATCTGCTTGCCTTTGAGGGCGTCGCCGAGCATGCAGTCGAGGGCATTTTTCATAGTTCCTGAATACGAGCCGTTATAAATAGGACTTACTAGGCATACAACCTCAGCCTCAGCAATTGCTGCTGCAAGCCCAACAACATTTTCATCATTGCTCAGGCTTGGATTTTTATGCCACGCATGCTGAGCAAGTGGTAATGGCTTATATCCCAATTTCCATATTGTTGGATGAACGCCAAGATTTTTAGCTCGTTCTTCAAGAACATCAACAATGAAGTTACTCTTTGAGTCCTCCTGCCGTACACTACCGCCAATTATCAGCATTTTTTAGTCATGACATAATTTTACCATTCAACTGCCTTCATCTAAATGTTTCCTATGACGAAGACTGGCTGGTGTGCTTTAACAGCGTTAATGACACCCTAACTAATCTCATCATTTGTTAGCCATCTAGCGCCTTTTCGACCCAAACTAACCCTGTGGTAGCTAACTCCTATCCTTTCAATTTCTACTTTATGCTTTCTGGGAATATGGTTGTCGTTAGAGCCAGTATGACCAGTAACTTCATAAAGGTCGTCTTTATAGTATCGAGCAACCTCAATTGTAGCCTCTGGTCTGGTCTCGTGTATCCAGGTAATCACAAGCTGTGGTCGCCCATGCTTTGCAACAAACTCATCTATTACTGAAATGTACTCGTCTTGCTTTCTGTTTGACCCAAAACACCCACGACATCAAAATCATCTAACAGGCTTTTTGTAAGCCCTGCGAGCATACCACTTCCGCCTATAATCAGTGCGACCTTTGTCATAGGTCAATCACACCAAATGGCTACAAACCGCTGAACAATTGTTCTAGGTTTATACGATGCGAATCGGCAATCTTGAATAGTGTAGAAAGGGTCGGATTACCCAAGCAGAATATGACCAGAAGTGTGCTAACTGACGTAAGCAACAGAAGCACCACCAGCGTAAATTATCTCGCCTATCGGAAGTTGATGAACAATACTACGCTACCGTTGCGTATCTGTTAGAAATAGCAGCTCGAGATAAAGAACTGTTTTTAGCTACTGAACCAAACGAAAAGCGAGAGCTTATTGGTTTGCTTGGTCAGAACCTGTTTTTGGACGGGTAAAATGTCCAAATCACTCTATACAAACCCTTTGATGCACTCGCTTCATGTCTTGATAGTCTATCTTGGCTCCCGAAACCAGATTCGAACCAAGTGCCTCTACCACCAGATTTTAGGCTCGTCTTACCTTAGCTTACTATCGGTAAATCTCGTAATCGAATATAGATGAACTACGAAATACCAAGTACTAGATCAATCTTATTCTTGTCAAAACCCAGTATCTTTTCTTCGGTCCCATCCTCTTTTTCGATAACCGTGAACGGAACCCCAAGTTGACCGCTTGTATCAAAAAGCTCTTGCGCTATACTCTGATCAAGATCAGCGTGTTTTTCATCGTACGCTATATCTTTACTTTGCAGATAGCTTTTTAGCATTTTGCAATAGGCGCACGTCGCTGTGCTATAAATTATTATTTTTGGCATTCTAACTCCTTGATGAGCAGTTACTTTATATAGCTATCAAAGCCACGTACATAGTGGCAGGTATAGCCATTTGGGTTATCTTGCAAATAGTCTTGGTGGTAGTCTTCTGCCGGCCAAAACTTAGCGAATGGTTCAAGTGTGGTTACGACAGGGTTCGGCCAATTGCCAGATTCGTTTACGAGTCGTATCATTTCTTTGGCATCGGAAAGCTCGGCATCATCTTGGTAGAAAATAGCTGAGCGATATGATGCACCTACATCGTTACCTTGTCTATCCAGGGTGGTTGGGTCGTGTACTCTAAAAAAATAATCCAATATAGCTCTATATGACGTTTTCGTATCGTCGTAGCTAATTTGAAGCCCTTCGGCGTGTCCAGGATGGTTTTGATACGTTGGGTTATCATTCAACCCTCCTGTGTAACCTACTTCGGTATCGACTACGCCAAGTTGCTGTCGAACGAGGTCTTCCAAACCCCAAAAACAACCACCGGCTAAATAAGCTTTTTTAATCATTATTACCCTCTTTCTTCTTATCAAAATCAAGCGATAGCGAGTTTATGCAGTAGCGCATTCCAGTCGTTTCCTTAGGGCCGTCATTGAATATGTGGCCTAAATGACCGCCACAAGCGGCACAAACTGCTTCTACCCGAGTCATCCCGTGTGAAGTGTCGGTAACTTCTTTAACGGCACCAGGTACAGCCTCGTCAAAACTTGGCCACCCAGAACCAGAATCGAATTTAGTATCAGACGAAAAAAGCATAGCGTTACAGTTTGCGCAGTTATACATTCCCACTTCTTTATTGTCTAAGTATTTACCGGTAAAGGGTGCCTCGGTAGCTCTATCGTGTAACACCGACTTTTGTTCTTTCGTTAAGTGATCATCATTCATGATGTAGCCATACCTCTTTCTTTAACTGCCAAATGTGAACGCGTTGACGGTTACACCGGCTGGAAAAGTTATGGTCAAGCGTCTATTTTTCAAAAACTCATCAGCCTTCACCAGTTTATATAATCTCGCACCATTAAGACTAACTTTGCCCTGGGCATTAACATCTTCACCCCCGGGCTGATCCAATCCAGCAACCGACACGCCGACCAACGCCCCCGGTCGACCACTCATGACAAGATAAACTTCTTTGCCTGAAAAGTTAATATCCAGCTTGGTGTTATCTGCAAGACTTTGACTCGACTCATCATTTACCTGCCATCGTCCGCCAAGTGACCACTCGTGTTCTTTTAGGTCGTTTACTAAACCGTAATCTATAGGATTATTAGCCGTAAACTGGTCGGCATTTGCAAAACGTTCAGCACGCTCAAAACCTAAATACGTTTCTGGGGTTTGCCCACGTACCGACGAACTTGCGCTGCGCTCTATTTCAATTTTATCCGTAACCGGTTTTCCAGATTCTTTTAGTAGTTTCTGAATAGTCTCCTCAGTCTCGGCATAATCACCCTCGCCAAAATGAGTATATCGAACTTGACCATCTTTGTCTATTAAGTACTTGGCAGGCCAAAAACGATTTTCGTAAGCCTGCCATGTTGCAAAATTGTTATCTAAGGCTACCGGATATTTTATTTTTGCGTCGACGACTGCATTTTGTACATTCTCAGTAACTTTCTCGAACCCAAACTCGGGTGCGTGCACGCCCAGAATAACAAATCCATCGTCTTTGTACTTATCGTACCAAGCATTAAGGTACGGTTGGGTGCGCTGGCAGTTTATGCAGGAGTACGTCCAAAAATCTATCAGTACAACTTTACCTTTTAGTCCTGCAACGGTCTGAGGTTCACTATTAATCCAGGCAGCAATATTTTTTAGTTCCGGTGCGTCATAAGCAGCCACATTGAACTTTTCTTTATTAGCCGAACTATTACTATTCGTTTTAGTAGTACTATCATTGTCGGGAACTAGTTTTTGTTCTAAAAGCTTAATTTTTATAAAGTCTTTTTCAACTAAGTAGGTCTGCACTTTTTTATCTAGCCCTGTAGCAACAAAAATACCGACTATTATGAATAGAATAGCGATGCCTCGCTGGAACCAGCCCTTAGGGTCGCTGGCCCATTTTATTCGCTCTAACAATTTTCGGCCAAGTAAGGCAATTGCCAAAAGTGCTGTAGCAACACCTAGCACGTAGAATGTTAGATAAAACATGCCCAACAATATACTCGACGGTAGTACGGTGGCAATCACCCAAGCATAGGTTGGGCTACAACTACTAAAGATTGGTCCAAGCGCAGCACCGATTAAGATTGCCGAAAGTACTCCGTTTTGCTGTTTGTATGCTTTTCCAAGTAAACCCTGCGACCTATGCTCGATCCCAAGCTTCCCGATTATCTGTGCCCATAAATCGGGGAAAAGCATAAAGAAACCTAGAATGATTACAAGTGTACCAGAGGCTATAGCCCAAACTCTCGGATCAATCCCGATAAACACCGTCGAAGCCTTCAGTAGAAGAGTAAAAAGTATTAACGAGATAACTAGGCTGCCCGTAATAATGTACGGTCGCCATTTATCTTTTTTCTCACCTGCCAAACTACCACCAAGGATAATTGGTAGCAGTGGGAGTACGCACGGAGCTAGAGCAGTCAGGAGCCCCGCAACATATGAAAGTAGTGCCGTTACCAGCATATAAGCCTTAAGACTTTATGCCATCAATGGCTTTTTGTAATGATGTAGCCGACCATTGAGCTGTCTCATTTCCGCTGTTGTCAACTTGCACAAATGTGTACTGAGTTGTAACACCGTACTTCTGACGAAGGTCTGTAGAACTATCAAAATCTGTTTTGATTAACGTTACTCCTGCAGGGATCTTAGACATATCGGCGTTTATTTCTTTATCTATGCCTTGGCAGATTGGGCACCAGCTCGCATGGAAGAAGTACACTTTCTTTGAGTCAGCATATTTACTTGGATCTTTATTATAATCTGTAAGTGTTACGTATGAGCCTTGTTTGCTCATAACATCATCCTTCTTCATTGCGTCACGTTCTTTTGCCATCTTGTTTTTTTCCATGACGGCAGCTTCTTCTTTTTTCATCATAGCTTCGTCTGTCGTTTTCTTTTCCATAGCCATTTTTTCTTGCTCTTTTTTGTCGTTCTGATTGTTTGAGTATGCCATTACTCCGCCACCGACTAATAGTAGCCCGACGACAACTGATACGATTACTAATGCTTTTTTGTTCATGTTACCCTCACTTACGTTTGATGTATATAATAAGTATAGTTAGGCAGAGTATACAATGTCAAGTTGACTTAACATTCTTTATCTACCGTCTTTGGTTCTCTGGACTATAATTTTTGTTGCTATCATCGCCAATAAAGCTATAGGGATAGCTGGATCTAGATTGTGATTCAGGCTTTGAATAATAAGCGCAGTTATAAGGACGAGTGACCCAACGGTGTATGCCGAGCGACTAGCTAAAGCCTGATTTTGCATTTCTCGTTCATCGTCTGGTTGCTCACGCCAAAACAGAACCAGAAAAGTTGCGACAAGACCCAATACAATGGCAAGAATT
>Ga0116164_10001021_pt1 | contig 21858 bp, 18 predicted proteins | sample AD_UKC109_MetaG_FD_89888 | JGI IMG/M metagenome (GOLD analysis project Ga0116164, IMG submission 89888) | Active sludge microbial communities of municipal wastewater-treating anaerobic digesters from Hong Kong - AD_UKC109_MetaG | ecosystem: Engineered > Bioreactor > Anaerobic > Digestate... | reverse complement strand
TATCGGCAAACTTTTTCCAAACTTTTTTCGCAAAAAAAAGGATTACCAAGTTAACACTTTTTCTTTATTCCTTAATCCGATGAACCCGTAAGATTTCAAAAAAAATCTGCCACCCTATTATCAATCTTTACCTGAACGAACGCCCTACAAAAGCGGACGCAAAGAAAGAACTCCTTTTCTGATTTTGCAAACAATCAAACTACTTTTTTTCGTTTTTTTCTCAACAAACAGAAGGCCTGATCCTTACTATTTCGAAAATCGAAAAAAATGCCGAAAAACCAGTCCAGACCAGAGGATGCAAAACTAGGAATCTCCATCGGGATATAGCAAAACGGAATAGCTGCAAGCACTTTTTTATTCCATAAATCAGTATCCACTTAACAAAAAAACCGTACCTTCATGGCCGCAACGATCATCCATTTTCGTTGATGAATTCTTTCGGATCAGGAACAAAAATGACCATTTTGAAATTGCTTCAACATAGAAAAAATAAATTTAATCGAATCATTATGAAGAAGAACATGAAAATTATGCTTTCCGTTGCCGTCATTGCTTTTGGTTTGCTGGTGATGGCCAACAGCTGCAAAAAAGGAGGAATAGGTTATACATGCAGCGATCCGGAAGAAATTTGTGGCGAAGAATTTCAGGCCTGTTGCACCGCGGTTGACTGTTATTACCTCATGGGAACGAAAAAGTATCCCTGCAACGGAACCAATTGCGAAGATGCAGCCGAACAACTTGTCAACGATGCCTGTGGCTATGGTGTCGACCTGGAAGAACTGATGGTCAACAACAGCAAGGAAGAATTGCTCGAAGTAGTTCAGATGCTCCTCGAAACAAACGAAGAATGCATTGAATAGTATTCGAGCTTTCAACAAAATTTAAATACCATGATCGCACAATCATGGTATTTTTTTATCATTCTGCAAAAAAACAAAGGCAAGTCACGCAACGTAAGGCATGTTTGAACCATCTGGATGAAAAAGAAAACATGGACCGAAAGCTGCTGCTATGTATTCTGGGGTTGTTTCTTCTGGGATCCTGCGACGATCGTTTATCGGATAACAACGTCCCTTCATTTTCGCCGGGCGATACGATCCAGCTCCTGATGAAAGAAACCTTAACCGGCCCCGTTCCGGGAATGGCTTTAACTTTCGACTCGGTTCTGACCGACTCGAGATGCCCGAGCCAGGTAGTCTGTGTATGGGAAGGCGATGCTGCTGTTCAATTAGTGGTGAACTGGAACGACGAATGTGACACCCTTGTTTTGCACACACACGGCGGAAACCAAATGCCTTCGGCCGTCACCCTGAACGCGTATCGATATCAGTTGAACAAGCTGTCGCCTTATCCCGAAACGGTTGATCCGATTCCGCAATCAGCGTATAAATCAGAATTAATTATTGAAGCATTGTAGCCTTTACTCCCGAAAAAAGGATGCCCGGTACAAAGATTCCCGGGCATTTTCATTTAATTAACAGTATAGGGTAGTTATTCGTCGGCATTTCCGTCGATGGTTTCCAGCGTTCCATCGGGACGATAGTTCAACGCAACCACTTTCATGCTCCGCAACCATGTTTTTCCACCCGAGACCTTGCTGTCGTGATGAAACAGATACCATTTTCCGTTTACCGCACAAATGGAATGGTGGGTCGTCCATCCCACAACCGGCGTCATGATTACGCCCTGATAGGTAAAAGGACCATACGGATTGTCGCCAATGGCATAACACAACAAATGGGTATTTCCGGTTGAATACGAAAAATAATACTTCCCGTTGTATCGATGCATCCAGGCCGCTTCAAAAAAACGCCGGTTATGATCCCCCGCTTTGAGGGGATTTCCATAGGAATCGAGGATGACCAGATCGCGGGGTGTTTCGGCAAACTGGAGCAAATCATCCGTGAGCCGGGCAACTTTCGGGCAAAGTGCCGGTTCTTGGTCGGCAGGTTCTTGTCCGTTTATGTCGTACTGTCCGGTTCGCCAGCGTTGTAATTGTCCGCCCCAAATCCCACCAAAATACATATAATAACTTCCGTCGTCGTCCTGCAACACGGCCGGATCGATGCTGAAACTTCCTTTAATGGGTTCTGGTTCTGCCTGGAACGGTCCTTCGGGTTTATCCCCTACGGCCACACCTATGTGAAAGATATCCTGCTTGTCTTTTACGGGAAAATACAGGTAATACTTCCCGTCTTTTTCGGCAGCATCGGGAGCCCACATTTGCCGTCCTGCCCAGGGTACATCGTTTATATCGAGCGCAACGCCATGGTCGATAACTTCACCGTCGATCCCATCCATGGAAAAAACATGATAATCACGCATATCAAAATGATCGCCGTTATCGTTTTCGGGAATTCCGGATTCGATGTCGTGTGAAGGATAAATGTATATCCGTCCGTTGAAAACATGAGCAGATGGATCGGCGGTAAAGATGTTTTTTATCAGGTGTTTTGCTTTTTTTGCCATCGTATCAATTTTTGTGGTTTAACATGAATTATTGCATCGCCTCAACGGCCTTGTAGATTTCATCAACAATGGGTTTGGGTTGGTTTTGGCGGTCGAACAACAGCGGGTAATCCTTTCGCCCGGGAATCGGCCAGTTATTCCGCCAGGTTTGCTGGTCGTTCAGGCCCCACATCGTTACCCGGCTGATTTTGTCGGAATGGTTTAGAAATACTGTGAAGAATTCCATAAAACGGTTTGTCCAAGCCACCGAAGCCGAATCGGTCAAACTTTCGGGGTACGGATTAAACGCAGGATCGGCTGCCCTCCGGAAGGAAACATCGGCTGTAACCTGATCTTCGGGCCAGGGCAGTACCGTCATATCCATTTCCGTTATCATCACCTGCCCGAGTTCGGCGAATTTTTCAATCGCCTGCTCCGTTAATTCGGCCGTGGGAAATGTCATGGTCATATGTCCCTGCATCCCAATGCCATCAACCCGCAATCCCTGTTCTTGCAGCTTTTTAACCAGTTGGCAAATGGCATCCCGCTTGGCGGGTTTCATGGTATTGAAGTCGTTGTAGTATAACTCTGCATCAGGGTCGGCCTCATGGGCGAATTGAAAAGCCAGCGAGATGTACTCTTCGCCTATGATCTGAAGAAACTTGCTGTTTCGAAGCGATCCGTCTTCTTCAATGGCTTCGTTCACCACGTCCCAGCCGTGCACGCGCCCTTTGTATCGCCCCACCAGGGTATAAATGTGTTCCCTTATCCGGTCAATCAGTACTTCGCGGGAAACATCGTTCCCCTCGTCATCGGTAAAGAACCACCGGGGAGCCTGTGAGTGCCAAACCAGCGTATGCCCAATAATGAACATGTTGTGTTTTTCGCCAAAGGCAACAAAGCGATCGGCTGCATCAAAAGCAAAGACGCCTTTCTGGGGCTGTATTCTTTCGCTTTTCATGCAGTTTTCCGCCACAATCGAATTGAAATGCTTCACTATAATTTCCGTATCGCTCGAATCCGTTTCCAAAGCCTGCTGTTCATTCACGGCCACACCGATCAGAAATTTGCCGTTCAGCGCATTCTTCAATGCAGGTTCCTCTTTCGCCCCCGAAGAGCATGCGAATAAGAGGATACTAAGGACGAATACAGGAAGAATTTGTGCCTTCATTTTCTATTCTCCTTTCTATTCCGATCTGCGTTCCTTCAAATCTTTTTCAATCTGGACTTCCATCTTTTTGTTGATGACATAGAAAAACAGGAGTCCGGTTCCAATTAAAAACGGTATGGCGGGATACACGCTCACCAGCATTTTGGAAGCGGTTGCAACCGATTCGGGCTGGATGATTTCCTGCCCGGCAGCAACCGTTTCGACATTGATGTATCCATACAGTCCCAGAATCCAGGTTACCAAAGCCCCTCCTATGGACAAGCCGGCTTTCAATCCGACCATCATAGCCGAAAAAATAATGGCGGTAGCCCTCCGTTTGGTTTTCCATTCGGAATAATCGGCTACATCGGCAATCATGGCCCAAAGGATGGGTATGGTAATCCCATAGAATAATCCGTGAAGGATCTGAGAACCAAACATCAGAATAATGCTTTCGGGTTTAAAGAAATAAAATACCAATACAAAGAGTGCCGATACCATCAATCCGTATTTATACACATCGCGTTTCCCGTATTTATCGGCCAATTTTTTGGACAGGGAGATCCCAACAATCATAAAAATGATCCCGCCGGCATTAAACAAACCGAAGCCTGCCGAAACCGGATCGGAACCAAAAAAGTTGATTCCCATTGAAGAAAGTCCTTTGATTACGGGATTGATAAAACGGGACAGCGCGGTTTCGTCGACATAATTATTGAAATAATAGACATAGGCACCCCCCTTCATCGCCAGCGTAACAAAAACCAATATCGTCAAACTCAGCATAATGAGCCATGGTTTATTCTTCACCAGGTCGGACAGGTCTTCTTTTAAGGTCGACTTTTGTTCGGGTTTCGGAACGATCCGTTCTCTTGTGGTAAAGAAACTGATTAACAAAAGAACCGTGCCAATAATGGCCAACCAGGTCATTACGGCTTCGATCCCTGCAGCTTTATCTCCTTTACCTGCATATTCAATAATGGGCAACATGAATACCTGTACAAAAAACTGGGCAAACATTACCGCGACAAAACGATAGGAAGAAATGCTGTTGCGTTCGCCCATGTCGCCGGTAATAACACCGCTCAAGGCCGAATAGGGCAGGTTGTTTCCCGCATACAACAAAAGAAGGAGCGTGTAGGTAACCGCTGCATAAATTACTTTGCCCTTATAGGCAAAATGGGGGGTGGAAAAGGCCAGAAAAGCAACCACTCCCAGAGGAACTGCGGTATAGAGAATCCAGGGACGAAACTTACCCCACTTCGACTGGGTTCTGTCGGCCAGCGCCCCAATGATGGGATTGAACAGAAAAGCAGCAACCAGTCCTACCACGAGCATAACAATGGAGGCGTCGTTGTTTTTAAGTCCATAAATATCGGTATAGAAAAAAGCCAGATAGGTGATCAATGTTTGGAACACCAGATTCGCGGCTAAATCGCCCAGACTGTAACCTACTTTTTCAATTACAGACAGCTTTTGAGAATTTTTATTCATAGTAGATAAATGATGTAAGTTCGATGCTTTTGGATAAGATCAGAGAGCAAAATAAATTTTTTTTTCGGAACTTTTTTGATAAAATCCGAACGATTGAATAGAATATTGTTGTGTTTGCTTCAAAATTGAATAAGGATGATAATTATTTTCAAAATAATCCGTTCGATGATCAAGGTATGACCTCTCTGTATGATTTCAGTTCCCGGTAAAAATGGAAAACCGGGATAGGGTTTTGGGGATCGTTACAAGGCCCAACCCCCAAAAAGGGTAATTCCCTTCCCGCACTTCGGAAATTATGGCCGACACGACCTTCCGGTAGGAAGAAAAGACGTATTTTTGTAAAAAACAAGTAAGCACTTCTTAGCTTTGATACAACAAGAATTGATTCGATGAAAGAAAATTTAGTCATTATCCCCACGTACAAGGAAAAAGAAAATATCGAGAAAATTATCCGGTATGTTTTTGAACAGCTCCGTTCCGAATTTCACATCCTGATCATCGACGATCATTCTCCCGACGGAACTGCCGATATCGTAAAACACCTGATGAACGAATTCCCTTTGCAACTGTTTCTGATCGAAAGGGAAGGGAAATTAGGTTTGGGAACAGCCTATTTGCGCGGCTTCGAATGGGCGCTCGAAAACGGCTACGCGTATGTTTACGAAATGGATGCTGATTTCTCGCACAATCCCGACGACCTGATCCGGCTGCACGAAGCCTGCCGTTCCGGCGCCGATATGTCGATCGGATCCCGCTATGTATCCGGGATCAATGTGGTGAACTGGCCCCTTGGAAGGGTTTTGATGTCGTATTTCGCTTCCAAATATGTGCGCATGGTTACCGGCATGAAAATCTACGATGCCACAGCCGGTTTTGTTTGCTATACCCGCAAGGTACTGGAAACCATAGACATGGGTCGGATTCGGATGAAAGGATATGGTTTTCAGATAGAAATGAAATTCACCACATGGAAGCACGGATTCAAAATTACCGAGGTTCCCATTGTTTTTATCGACCGTCAGGAAGGTACATCCAAAATGAGCGGAGGTATTTTTAGCGAGGCGCTTTTCGGTGTGATGAAAATGAAATGGACCAGCTTCTTTCGAAAATACAATAAAGCATGAAAACGCTCATTCGCCGTGCAAGAATCATCAACGAAGGAAAGCATTTTGAAGGCTCGGTACTTATTGAAGGAAACCGGATTCGGGAAATTGCGGTGGGCGATGCATCGCTGCCGGCCGACCGTGTGATCGATGGCAGGGGTTTGTTGCTTTTGCCGGGTGTTATCGACGATCAGGTCCATTTCCGGGAACCGGGACTCACCCACAAGGGAGATCTGTACACAGAATCGAAAGCCGCTGTTGCCGGTGGAGTTACGTCGTATATGGAAATGCCCAATACCCTTCCCCAAACCGTTACCGTTCCGCTGCTCGAAGAAAAATTCCGGAGGGCAGAAGAAGTATCCCTGGCCAATTTTTCCTTTTATATGGGAGCCACCAACCACAACATCGGGGAAGTTTTAAAAACCAATCCCCGAAACGTTTGTGGAATCAAATGTTTCATGGGATCATCGACCGGTAATATGCTGGTAGAAGGTGAAGGACTCGAAACCCTTTTCAGGCAGGCCCATATGCTGGTAGCCGTTCACAGCGAGGATGAATCCATCATACGGTCCAATATGGATGCATGGCGGCAACGATACGGCGAAGACGTTCCTGTTTCGTGCCACCCCCTAATTCGAAGCGAAGAGGCATGTTACCGGTCAACGGTAAAAGCGATCGACCTGGCCCACCGTTTTGGTACGCGCCTGCATATTCTCCATTTATCCACAGCTCGTGAAACCCGCCTTCTTGAGCCGGGGAGACCCGACAAAAAACAAATTACCGGAGAAGTGTGCGTTCACCATTTATGGTTCGACGAAACCGACTATGTTCGAAAAGGAAACCTGATTAAATGGAATCCGGCCATCAAAACGCATGCCGACAAGCTTGCCCTACGCCAGGCGCTGACCGAAGGAAGAATCGATATTGTAGCTACCGACCATGCACCCCATACCCGGGAAGAAAAACAAAAAAGCTATTTTCAATGCCCCTCCGGCGGTCCCTTGGTCCAGCACTCACTGGTAACCATGCTTGAATTGGTTCAAAAGAGCGTATTCACATACGAACAGGTCGTGGAAAAAATGTGCCATGCCCCGGCTGAATTGTTTGGAATTGAAGAAAGGGGTTTTATCCGAAAGGGATACAAGGCCGATCTGGTGTTGGTCGATCCACGGTATGAATGGGAAGCAACACCCGACACGCTTCTTTATAAATGCGGCTGGTCGCCCTTCGACGGTTTCCGTTTTTCGCACCGGATCACCCACACATTTGTGAACGGAAATTTGGTTTACAACCAGGGATATTTCGACGAGCAAACAAAAGGTGAAGCGCTTGTTTTTCTACGAGACGAAAAAGAACATCAAGCCTCCCGGGTCACAAAATAATTAATGAGTTTGCTTAAGTGGGCCGATTCGTCCGATAAATTCCAGGCACTGTTGGCCATTTCTTCGGAATTGGTCGCTATTTGCTGGGTCGAATTATTTAACTCCTGAATGGCATTGTTGATGTGGCTCACCCCAAGGCTTTGCTCCTGGGTAGCCGCTACAATTTTCTGAACCAGCGTGTTGGTGTGCTCCATTTTGGGAAGTACATTCGACAAAAGCTCCATGGCTTCGGCCGAATGGCGGACGCTCTCGCCCGAAATTTCTTCAATTTTCACAGCAGCATCCTTACTTTGCTCCGATAGTTTTCGTACTTCCCGGGCAACCACGGTAAATCCCCTGCCGGTTTCCCCGGCACGAGCTGCTTCTACCCCTGCGTTTAACGCAAGAATATTGGTTTGATAGGACAGATCGTTGATGATGGCTACCCGTTCGGTAATTTCATTCAGGTAATTAAGGGCAACAAGGGCTGCTTCGTTTCCTGATTTCACGCTTTCGTTGGTTTCGGAAGAAATAAGCCGGGTTTCTTCGGCATTTTCGGCATTACTGGAAATGGCTTCTACCATTTCCTCCATCGAGGTGGAAATTTCTTCGAGATTACTGGCCTGCAATGCAGCTGCCTTGGCAATAAGTGACGATGTTTCCCTGATTTGCTCCCCCATTGCTTCCATGTTCCGGGTTGTTCGCTTAATGCCCGTAACAATACGATCAAAATTAATTATCAAATCCTTAACCGACTTTGTAATGATTCCCAGTTCATCGTTTCGTTTCAAAAGATTGGGATCCAACGATGTAGTCAGGTCACCCTTCGAAATCTGTTCGAGGCTTTTCATTGAAAGAATTAACGGTTTTCGGATGACCCTGTACGCATATACCGCAACCAAAAGTATCACGAAAATGGCAACCCCTAAGGAATAGTGATAGGGATATAGATCCGGACGCCCTGTGGAAATACGGGTATTGGTGGCAATAAACAACAGGCTCAAGACCCAAATGAACGTAATCCGAAATAAGATGGAGTTTTTAAAAAGCAAACGAATTACCAATAAAGCCAGGGGGATGGAGACAACAAGCGAAATAATTGAATTTTTGATTACCGGGTCCATGGTTTTGGGTATTTCATTTTTGTATAAAATTTTCTTACTGAGAAAACTCGCGTATCAGATAGTCGGGAATCTTTGACAGAGAAAGAATTTCAATCTGGGCATCCAACATCGCAGCCTGGTAGGGCATCCCATAAACAATCGATGACTCTTTGTCCTGGGCTATGGTATAGGCTCCGGCATTTTTCATGTTCAGCAAACCCCGGGCACCATCGGCGCCCATTCCGGTCAGGAGAATGCCCACCGCATTTTCTCCGGCAATTTTTGCTACAGAATCGAACATTACATCCACCGAAGGGCGATGGCGGTTGACCGGTTCGCTATCGAGAAGGTTGATGCGCATAACCCGGGGGGTTCCATTCACAATCATATGCTGGTTCCCCGGGGCAATGAGTACCCTTCCGGGAACAACCATGTCGTTATCATTGGCTTCGATCACCTCCATTTCGCAGATATCGTTCAGCCGGCTGGCAAACATTTTGGTAAATCCCTTGGGCATGTGCTGGGTGATTACCATTCCGGGCATGTTTTTCGGCAGGCGCCGAAGAATGTATTCAATAGCGGTTGTTCCCCCTGCCGAAGCGCCGATGGCAACAATTTTGTTGAAGCTTCGGGTAACCGGCTGGATGATTTCAGGCCGTATGTGCTCTATATCGAAAAGCAGCCGTTGCTTTTGCCGTACATTGGCCTGCGAAGCACCTTTAATCTTCTCACAAACAAAGGAGTAGAACTCATAAAGATTGGTATCGGACTTTAGTTTTGTGGGTTTATCGATGATATCGATCGCCCCTTTCAGAAAAGCATCGAGGCATATTTCGCGATTGCCCTTGGTGATGCTCGATACAATGATAACGGGGATCGGGTGTTGCTTCATTAGCTTTTGCAGGAACGTAAGGCCGTCCATGTGGGGCATTTCAATATCGAGCGTAATTACATCGGGAAGTTGCTGCTCGATGATTTCCACGGCTTTAAAAGCATCGGAAGCCGTTCCGATCAACTCCAGGTCCAGGTCTGATTCAACAGCTGTGGCCAAAAGCCTTCGGAAAATAACGGAATCGTCAACCACCAACACCTTAATCTTTCTGCTCAAAAACATCTTCTCCATGATCCCTAAAATTTGATATTCTGAATTTCTTCAACATGCACCAAACCGGTTTGTACAGAGAAAAGAATTTTCCTCCCCAGTTTTCCGCCGGTAATTTCCTCAACAATGGGTATATACAATTCGGACAGCTTTTGACGGGCAATCTCAATGTTACGTTGCCCCACATTGAATACCGATTGATTCAGGTTTAACATGCTGGCTCCCCCGTATATTTTTGCTACCAGACGGCGTTTTACGGCCCCGGCCAAAATCACTTTATCGTGAAGTTCGGGGATGGCAATATCCCCGTAACGTACATCGGGTATTCCTTTGTTGTTCCAGTTGGGCAACAAAAAATGATTGGCGCCCCCGATTTTTGTTCCTTCATCCCAAAGAACAACAGCAACACAAGAGCCTAAAATGGTGAAAACCTTCATTTCACCCGACACAATGGCCAATTCACCTTGTTTTAGGTACTTAACTTTGTCCAATGTACTTTTCTCCTACACCAGTTTTTCTTTCAGCACATCAAGTGTAAAGGGTTTCACCAGGTAATCGTCCATTCCTGAATCGTAACAACGTTTTACACTTTCTTCCGATTCGTTTGCCGTAATGGCAATAATTTTTGCCCGGTGCGCCCCACCCTGCTCCTGTTCCCGGATTTTGACGGTTGCTTCCGGTCCGTCCATGCCGGGCATATAAATATCCATCAGGATGAAGGGATAATTGGTTTTTTCGCTCAAATCGACCGCTGCTTGTCCGTTTCCTGCCACATCGTACTCATAGCCCAACTTCGAAATAAACATGCCCAGAACTTTCTGATTCAAAGCATTATCCTCAACCAGTAATATTTTACCCGCAGGTTTGCTTCCCGATTCGGAAGTTTTTCGTTCGCCGGAAGCTTCTTCAACCGGGGGTTTCATATCGAGCAAGCGGGAAATCCTGATTTTTATTTCGTTTCCATCCAGAGGCAGACGAAGAATATCGAAAGGCTGATTAAATTTTCGCAAGCGCACATCCACTTTAGCCTTCGGATTCAAGGTAAAGAGAATCGGAAAGGTGGAATAACCGGCTTCCTTTTTCAGGTTATTGGCAAAAGTAAATCCATCTCGCCCGTCGTCGCCACAGTTCACAACAAATAAATCGAAAGGATAGGCCATGGCTCTGAAGATCCCTTTTTCGACCGAAGTGGAAACAGTTACCATGAATTCCTGTGCGATCAACTCATTTTTAATGGCTTCTGCGACTTTTTGCTGGTCTTCGACCAGTAAAACTTTTCTGTTTTTATTGTCCATTTGAAAAGACACTGTTTATGATTTTTCTTTCAATGCTTATGTATTTCCGGTTCCGTAACCGTTGGTCAATTTTACGTACACACTCGGATTAACCTGCCGGATGGCCTGGGAATACTGGGAAACTGTTTCCGAAAGCCCGACAAAGAGATATCCTCCCGGTTTTATTTTATCGATCAGCTTATTAACGACCTTCACTTTTGAATTATCTTCAAAGTAGATCAGTGTATTTCGGCAAAAAATCACATCAAGTGAATTGTTTTGAAAAAAGTAGTCATCCACCAGGTTCAAAATGGAAAAATGTACTTTATCGCGGAGCGTTTTAACTACCCGTACTTTGCTTTCCTTTTCGTCCTTGCTCATCAGAAAATATCTCTTTAAAAGCGACGGATCCAAACCCGATGCGACAGAATAGGGATAGATTGCCCGGAATGCTTTCATCACCACTGCCTGGCTCACATCGGTTGCAAAAATGGTGAAATCGAATACGGTGTTGGTAAGTTGATGTTCGCTCAATATCATGGCCATGGTGTAGGCTTCTTCACCGGTGGAACAACCGGCGCTCCATATTTTGAAAGGGTTGGCACGGGTATGATCCGATTGAGACAAAATATTGTTTTGCAGGAAGGTAAAATGATCCGATTCGCGAAAGAATTCGGTTTTGTGCGTGGTAAGCTCATCGATCATCCGTTCGAGTTCCCCGTCGCGTTTCCCTTCGGGCGAAAGGGCATAATCGAGGTATTCGGTAAAGTTGTATATTCCTGTAGCTTTCAAACGTTTTATCAGCCGCGAATTGACCATAACAATCTTGATGGGATGCAGTTTAATCCCGAGATTCTGAAGCATAAACTCCTGAATCCTCCGGAACTCCTGATCCGAAAGTTGCTGGCTGTATACATTCACTGCTTCGGAATAGTCCATTGGGTGCTATTTCATTTTTTCAAAATGGTTGTCATAATCGTCGTTATCGGCCAGACTGATCCGGATCCCCTTCGAAGGAGGAAGGTGTTTTTCGGTCGCTTTTTTCCGGACGTGTTCCTTCTCGGGTGGCGCAATTTCCTTCTCCTGTGGTTTTGGAATTTCCGTTTCACCTATTGCTTCTCCAAAATCGGCGCTTTCGGTTGCATCGCGATCGTCTGGGCCGGGATCGCGGCTCCACATGGAAGTATATTCCCGATCGAATTTTGTTTCGGTCGCTGCATCCCTGTTTGCATCCCATCCGGTTGGGAAAAGTTCGGGGGTTTCCTGACCGGAGGCATCGTTTTCGGATCCACTTATACGATCATCGTCCACAGCCGGGCTATCCGCTTCGATCCGGAAGCCGGAAATCAGTTGCTCCAGGTTTTGTGCCAGTTTGATCAGATCGTCGGAACTGGCAGCCAGTTCTTCGGCTGAGGAGGCATTTTGCTGGGTAATGTTATTGAATTCCTGAATGGAACGATTTATTTGGTCGATGGTCAGAATGTGTTCTTTGCTCGATTCCGCAATCTGGTTAACCAGTTCGGATGTTTTCTGGAATTCAACGACTAGTTTTCGCAATTCTTCTGCCGAAAGCCGGGCCAGTTGTACTCCTTCCTGAGAAACGTCGCCGATTTCGCGGGCGGAATCCTGCGTGGTTTCGGCCAGCTTCTTAACTTGCTCGGCCACAACGGCAAAGCCCCTCCCAAACTCCGAGGCCCGGGCAGCCTCTACCGAAGCGTTGATCGACAAAATCTTGGTTTGGTACGATATCTCGCTGATGATGGAATTCTTTTGGGCAATTTCTTCAATGACCGATAAGGTAGACTCAACCTGGTTGGCGCCTTTTTGGATGCCGTGAAAGGCGTTCTCGGCAATGAAATTGGTTTCGTTGGCGTTGTTTGTCGACTGCTTAAATACTTCCGAGATCTGTTCCATCGCGGCTGAAATTTCCTGGGAAGAAGCAGCCTGGGAATTCGCTCCGGAAGAAATAATCTGGGCGCCTGTACTGAATTCGGAGCTGGCATTGAAAATATTGCGCGTTGTTTTGCTTAAATCCTGAAGTACAGCCCGCAAACGAATTTGCAATTCACCCAATGCATTAATGATGACACCAAATTCATCTGATTTTTGGGATTGGATATCGACTGAGAGATCGCCCGAGGCAAGCCGCTTTGTAATGGCTAAAATATCTTTCGTAGATCCCGAAACTGAAAACACGGGCACCAGAAACAAGAAGATCAAAACAGCAAAGGAAATAACCCGGGCAATCATCATCGTACGCCCGATTTTTCGGGAATCATCCCTGGCTCTTTCTATCTGTCCGGAAAATAACTGCGGCGCCTGTGCGGCAAAAAGAGCATAATCTTGTTCGAGCGCCGTCAGATTTTCATCCAGCGACAGAAGGGTGTTTTTTATTTCGGTCCCGTTGCTTTCTTTCTTAAGTTTGTTGAAGCCGATAACCAGCATACGTCCCTCTTCGTCCATTTTTTGGGAAAAGCTTTGAAATTCGGCACCTATTTCACTGTTTTTAAACTTCATATCCGCCGACTGATCCCGAAGGGCAGCCGTTGCAATCAGGGCTGGATCGATCAATTCCGGGTTACCGGTTCGACGATATTCATCGAGTATTTTCCGAATTTGTATTAATTGCCCGGCATTTTTTGCCGCATTACTGAGTAAAAGATTTTGATCGTGTATCTGGTCGGATTTCTGTGTATCCGATTTCAGCCACATCCACCGGCTCAGTTGCGACATGCCAATAAAGATGATGAAACAGGCTGCGAAAATCATCAACAATCTCATCCATATTTTCACACTTCGGGAAGCCATTTTTCTTTTTTTTTATAAGGTTAAACGTATTGTTTCCTGGGGAGAGTGGTCGTTGAACAAACAATGGAAATTGAATTCCAATCAGATCAACCTATTCTACAACAAGAAGTTTTATGATTCAAGCTTATTCGTTTAATTCAAAATTCTCGGCACGTAATTCGATGATTTCATCAACCGAAAAAATCTTATCGGCATTAACCAGCAAAACAAACCGATCGTTCAATTTCAGCACACCGTGTAAGAACTCAGCCTTATTTTGTTTTCCAACCGTGGGTAAGGGGATTAAATCGGCATTATTGTATTTCACCACTTCATTCACGGCATCGACCATGGCTCCCAGTTTCAATTTTTCGTTTTCATTTTCGATGGTTATCACCAGAACACATGTCGATGAAGTTACTTCTGTTTTCTCCATACCAAATTTAATCCGGGTGTCGACAAGGGGAATCACCTCGCCCCGCAAATTAAAAACCCCCAGCATGTATTCCGGTGCTTTGGGAACTTCGGTAACCGGCTGTACCTCCAATATTTTCTCAACATGTTCGACATTGATGGCAAAGTTCTCTTTTCCCAGGGAAAATGTGAGATAGGTTTGATACTTCTCTTCCATATTTCTTATTTTTTATTTTTTGAAAACACCGTTACAATTTTGTTTACATCCAGTACCAGCGCCACGGAGCCATCGCCCAGGATTGTGCCTCCGGAAATAAAATCCTGGTTTTTGAAATGACTGCCCAACGACTTAAGCACGGTTTGATTTTCGCCAATAACCGAATCGACGATTAGGGCCACTTTTTCCTGGTCGTAGCCAACCAGTACAACCTCCCGGCGTTCGGGCGGTGTACCGCCCAATTCAAAGTCGTCACGAAGGTCGAAATAGGGGATCTGATCCCCTTCGAGGATCATCATCTGACTTAGGTCCGAGGGACGTTCGAGCTTGTCGAGGGTGTAGATTTTCGACACCTGGTTAAGGGGGATGATAAAGTTGCGTTCGTTTATGTGGACCTGAAGCCCGTCGATGATAGAGAGGGTCAGAGGCAGGCGAATAGTAAAGGTGGTATTTTTCCCCACTTCGGTATCAATGTCGATCGCGCCCCGGATTTCGGAGATATTTCGCTTGACGACATCAAGCCCGACACCCCTTCCCGAAACATTGGAAACTTTCTTTGCAGATGAAAAACCGGGCAAAAAGATCATATTCAGAATCTCATAATCGGAATAGGTATGGTTTTTATCGAGCAGTTTCTTTTTGATAGCAATTCGTTCGATTTCCCGGATGTTGATTCCGCGTCCGTCGTCGATAATTTTAATGATTACGTTATTGCTCTGGTGATAGATTTTCATGGTGATTTTTCCCGTTTCGGGTTTTCCCAACTCCCGTCGTTCGTCGGGCGGTTCGATGCCATGATCGATGGAATTTCGTAAAATATGCATGATGGGATCCGAAAGCTGTTCGATAATTTTCTTATCGAGAACAGTCTCTTCGCCTTCGGTGATAAAATCGATTTTTTTGTAGAGCTTTTCCGAGAGGTCATGCACCATCCGCTTATATCGGGTTATGGTAATACCAAAAGGCACAAGGGATATGGTAAAGGCATTGTCGCGTAGTTGCTTGGAAAAGGAACCGTACTTCTCGGCAACGGCTTGCAAATCAGGATCGCCCATTTGCTCGGAAATCAGGTTAAGCCGGGCCTGAAGGGTAACCATCTCGCTCACCAGATTCATCAGTTGGTCGACTTTTTCGGTGGCCACCCGGATACTTTTAATCACTCCCCCGTTTGCCCCGGGTCCATCATCGGCCGACTTCTCTTTTTTGTGTTCTTCAACAGTTTCCTGAACAATCTTATCGACATATGGATCAATAAGTCCTATTATATCGTCGAAATCGTATTCAACGATCTTTCCTTTCTTCTTTTCCAATTCCGCTTTTGCCTCGGGCACCGCAAGAAGATTTCCCCGGATCAATTCCCGAATGCTCAATGCAGACGAATCCCCGACCCACTCAAACACATCCTCGATAACCGCCTTTTCTTCGCGGGTACTTAAAATCATGAGCCACGATGCCTTTTTATCCGCCTCTTCAATTGCATTGACCGAGATGGAAGAACCGGATTTGACAAAAACAAGCCCGTTACCCATCAGCATAAGTTCCCGGAAAAGGAATTTTGGATGCAACAAACCGGCCGGCAACACATTGCCCGGGGAGAAAGAAATCCAATAGGTAATATAGGGACGTTGAATGATTTCGGCCGAAAGGGTTTCGGGGCGGGTTTCATCGACCTTTTCCGATAGAATAACGTCGAAAAGATGAATTTTCCGACAAAGATCTGCGAAGCGGATTTGTTCGTTGCTGTCGATTTGTTCATTCGAGGAGAGCAGCACTTTCAGGATGTCGATGGTTTCGAGGGAAATTTCCTTGAGCTCCGATGAAAATTCGAGCTCTCCCCCCCGCACCCGGTCATAAATATCTTCGAGATCGTGGGTAACAGCCAACACTTTTTCAAAGCCAAGCATTCCGCCACTTCCCTTAATGGTGTGGATGCTCCGAAAAATCTGATCAATTAATTCCGAAGCAACCTGATCGGTTTCCAGCGACAACAGAATGTCTTCCAGCTCATTGATCAGATCTTTAGTCTCTTCAACAAAACTCTCCCGTAATTGGTCAATTGAATCTGCCATATTGTTTCAATAAAAAGATCGTTCCATGGGAATGATCCAAGTAAACACTTCCCGATTTTATTCAGGAAAAGTAAGCATAATCTTGAAAAGGATGCAAGAAAATTATTCAAAAAATTCTGTGTTTCCCAATAACTTTCCTCCTGCCCCAAATTAATGCGTCATAATTGGTTCGTAAGATACAAAAAACCCGGAAATATTGCTTTCTCATTTTCTCATCGGTTTCGATTGTTTTTGTGCTTCCATCCTTCGGTTTTTAAAATTTCCACCGGGCCGGGAATCTACAGGCGGGATGCTTGCAAATAGAAGGTTCCTCCGTTATCTTTGCCGGGATGTTGACATCCGAACAAATATACCGGAGCCATCCTCTCTTTCCCCTTGCGGACAGGCTGTTGGCAAAACGTCCGGTTCATTTACACGTAAAAGGACTGGCCGGTTCTTCGCCGGCTTTATTTCTCTCTGCAATTATTTCGAAAAGATCCGAATCCTTGTTGCTTGTATGGAACGACCGGGAAGAGGCGGCCTACTTCTTCGACGATCTGGGCCTGGCGCCGTTCCAACAGCAGCTTCTCTTTTTTCCTTCATCGTTTAAACGCTCGGCGCAGCATGGGATGATCGACCAGGAACACATTCTTCGGCGCACCGAGGTTTTGAACCGCATTTCGGAAGGGAAGCGCTGTATTGTCGTTACCTATCCGGAAGCACTGGTCGAACCCGTCATTTCGAAAGAAGGACTAAAAAGAAGCACGTTACGGATTGCTGTTGCCGATAAACTCTCGATTGAATTTATTGTGGATGTATTGCACGAATATGGTTTCTCCCGGAGCGATTTTGCGTACGAGCCCGGTCAATATTCGGTTCGGGGCGGTATTATCGACATTTTTTCCTTTTCACACAACGAACCATACCGGATCGACTTTTTTGGCGACGAGATCGAGTCGATCCGAAGTTTTACCATCGAAACCCAGTTATCACATAAAAGCTTCGATTCCATAAACATTATCCCCGACATCCAGCAAGGGATGAGCGAAGAAAAGCGCATCGACTTTTTCTCCTGCCTACCCGAAAACTTTTTGCTGGTTTTTCAAGATCTAACGTTCACCCGGGAACAAATGAAGCATATTGCCGGTCGGATGCAAGTAACGGAGGGTAAAGATGCCATCGCACCTACGGGGAACCTCGACGATGGAAGTGGAATTCCGGGAAAACTCGTCTCCTATTCCACCCTTGAACTGGGCTCTTTGCCTGCCATGCAGGATTTCGTGGAACTGAATTTTTCGACAAGTCCCCAGCCCTCGTTCAACAAGAATTTTGAACTGCTCGCCCAGGAATTGAAAATGAACTGTTCGAACGGGTACGAAAATTACATCCTCACTACCAACGATAAACAGATTGAGCGGCTGAAAGCCATATTCGACGACCGCGCACTCAACGTTCCCTTCACACCCCTGAGTTACACCATCCATGAAGGATTTGTCGACCGGGATCTGAAAAAAGCCTTTTACACCGATCACCAGATCTTTGAACGGTATCATCGTTATTCCCTCCAGACTTCCGGAGCGGCCCGGGAAACGCTCTCGCTCAATGAACTCAACAAACTCCATCCGGGCGATTACGTGGTGCATATCGATCATGGGATCGGACGTTTTGCCGGTCTGGTGAAAACCGAGATCAATGGCCGGATTCAGGAAGCCATTCGTCTTGTTTACAGAGACAATGACTCCCTCCTGGTCAATGTTCAATCGCTACACCGCATTTCCAAATACAAGGGAAAAGATGGAACGGAGCCGGTTATCCACAAGTTGGGCACCGGCGCCTGGCAAAAAATCAAGAGCCGGGCAAAAAGCAAGGTGAAGGATATCGCCCGGGAATTGATTGCCCTCTATGCTGAACGCTTGAAGGAACAAGGTTTCTCGTTTTCGCCCGACAGTTTCCTGCAACAGGAGCTCGAGGCTTCATTTTTGTACGAAGACACCCCCGATCAGGTTAAAGCCACACAGGATATAAAGAGGGACATGGAACGTGCAATGCCCATGGATCGGCTGGTTTGTGGCGATGTAGGCTTTGGAAAAACCGAAGTAGCCATTCGGGCAGCTTTTAAGGCGGCTACCGACAACAAGCAGGTGGCCGTATTGGTTCCCACCACCATCCTGGCCCTGCAACATTACAAAACATTTTCGGAACGGCTGGAACCGTTCCCGGTTTCGATTGGCTATGTAAGCCGACTCCGCAGTTCAGCCGAAATTCGTCAAACTTTGAACGAACTCAGCGCTGGAAAAATCGACATACTTATAGGCACCCATCGCTTACTCGGAGGGGATGTTCAGTTTAAAGACCTGGGCTTATTGATCGTCGACGAGGAGCAAAAATTCGGGGTATCGGCTAAAGAAAAACTTAAAAAACGGAAAGTAAACGTCGACACCCTTAGCCTTACGGCTACTCCCATTCCCCGTACCCTTCAGTTTTCGCTGATGGGAGCACGCGACTTGTCGGTTATCCAGACACCCCCGCCCAATCGTTATCCCATTGTCACCGAGGTTCATGGTTTTAACGAGGCCATTATTAAACAGGCGATTGATCACGAACTGAACCGGGCAGGGCAGGTGTTTTTTATTCACAATCGCGTGCAGAACATTTACGAAGTCGAAACCTTTATCCGGAAAGCCTGTCCGGATGCCCGGGTCATTGTTGGCCACGGCCAAATGGAAGGAGCAAAACTGGAAAAAGTTATGCTCGATTTCATCAATGGCCGCTATGATGTTTTGATTGCCACAACAATCATTGAAAACGGATTGGATATTCCAAACGCCAACACCATCATTATCAACCATGCACATACGTTTGGCCTGAGCGACCTGCACCAGTTGCGTGGGAGGGTTGGGCGATCGAACAAAAAAGCTTTTTGCTACCTGCTGGCTCCTCCTCTGAGCTCGTTAGCTCCTGAAGCCCGCCGTCGGCTGAAAGCCATCGAGGAATTCTCGGAACTGGGCAGCGGGTTTAACATCGCCATGCGCGATCTGGATATCCGGGGAGCCGGGAACCTTTTGGGCGCCGAACAGAGTGGTTTTATTGCCGAAATCGGGTACGAAGCCTACCACCGGATCCTGAACGAAGCCGTACTGGAACTGAAGCAGGACGAATTTAAAGACCTCTTTACCCAACAACAGGCAGGCACCTCTGCCTCAAAAGCCTTCCTTAACCTGAACGAGTTAAGCGATTGCAGCATCGAAACCGATCTGGAACTACGCTTTCCCGAAAGCTACATCAACAGCACCACCGAACGGATGAACCTGTACCGCGAACTCGACAACGTCGGGAACGAAGAGGAGCTGCAGAAATTTGCCTTCCAGCTGAACGACCGCTTTGGCCCCATTCCCGGCCCGGCCAGCGATCTGCTCGAAGCGGTTCGTCTTCGCTGGACCGCCATTGAGTTGGGACTGGAACGGATCGTTCTGAAAAACGGCAAAATGATCGGACAGTTTATCAGCAACGAGCAATCGGTATTTTTCCAGTCGGAAACCTTTGCCCGAATACTCAGCCTGATCCAGCAAAAACGTGAATTATGCCGCATGAAAGAAGACAAAAATAAATTGACCATGGTTTTCGATAAAGTGAAAACGATTACAAAGGCCCATGAACTACTGAAAAATTTCCAATAATCTTTCAAGAATGCTTTTTATCCCGTAGTACCTTCCTCTTTTTTGATTAAATTGTAGAAAAATTTAAAAAATTGAATGATGAAAACGATCCATTTTATTGTGACCCTGGTGTTCCTTTCCATGATCCTATCCTGCGCATCAACCCATTCTTTTCCTGTGTCGGAAGTAATTCCTGCAGCGGAAATTTCGGTCAAAAAAGCAAAAGACAAAAACAATAACTATACAATTGAGCTAACGGCCAAGTACTTGGCCAGTCCGGAGCGCCTCAGCCCTCCCCGGAAAAATTACAGCGTTTGGATTATTCTCGAAAACGGAGATGTGAAAAATGTGGGGCAGCTCAGCGGCCCGAACGGGAAAACCGTCACGTTGAAAACCGTTACTCCCTTCAACGTCCGGGAGATTTTCATCACAGCCGAAGATCGGGGGGATAACATACAACCCCTGGGAATCGAAATTTCGCGGACCCAATTCCCGATGGAAAGCCTGCTTTCGAATTAAAAACGAACGCGATTATTCGTCGGGGCGGATCAGGGTCCCCGATGCCGAAGCTTTGGTGAGATTTCGGGCATTGGTGATCCACACCATCTTCACACCATTCATCAGGGCCTGAAATGCATTGTCGAGTTTGGGCACCATACCCGCCGCAATAATACCTTTTGCTTTGTATTCGGCATATAGAGAGCGATTTAATTCAGGGATGACCGATTTCTCGTCGTCGGGATGAAGCAACACCCCTTCCTTTTCAAAACAAAAGATCAGGCGAACATCGTAATGGGAACTTAAAGCCTGGGCCATTTCGGATGCGATGGTATCGGCATTGGTATTGAGCAACTGTCCGCTCCCATCGTGGGTTAAAGGAGCAATAACCGGAATAACCCCTTCATTAATGATCACCCGGAGTTCACGGATGTTGACATCGACAATATCGCCGGCAAAGCCATAGTCGATATCTTTTACCGGTCGTTTTACCGCACGGATCAGGTCGAGGTCGGCCCCGGTAAATCCGGCGGCGTTGCATCCTTTGGCCTGTAAACCGGCAACAATATTTTTGTTCACCAAGCCTCCGTAAACCATGGTGACCACATCGAGGGTTTCGCGGTCGGTAATGCGCCTCCCTTCTACCATACGGGTTTCAATGCCGAGTCGTTCCGCAATATTTGTAGCCGTACGGCCGCCTCCGTGAATCAAAATCTTATAGCCCGAAATGGTTTTAAAATCGTTCAAAAAGCGCTGCAACGATTCGGTTTCTTCAACAATTTTGCCGCCTACCTTAACTACGGTTAGTTTGTCCATACGATGTTTTTTGTGCAAAAATACATAATTATCGTCGTGCTTACGAAAACAGGTCGATGATTTCATCGGCAGTCACCGTATCGAAGGGCCTTGCCGAGTTAATGAATTTTTCGGCAAGGGCTGTTTTTCGTTCCTTCAAATTCTGGATTTTCTCTTCAATCGTCCCTTCCGTCAGAAAGCGGTATACAAACACTTTTTTGTTTTGCCCGATCCGGTGAGCCCGGCTAATGGCCTGATTCTCCACTGCCGGATTCCACCAGGGATCCAAAATAAAGATATAATCGGCCGAAGTTAGATTTAAGCCAACACCTCCTGCTTTCAGCGAAATCAAAAAAATCCGTTTTCCGGGATTCAGCTGAAACTCGCTGATTACATTCTCCCGTTGGG
>Ga0116164_10001020_pt1 | contig 21863 bp, 16 predicted proteins | sample AD_UKC109_MetaG_FD_89888 | JGI IMG/M metagenome (GOLD analysis project Ga0116164, IMG submission 89888) | Active sludge microbial communities of municipal wastewater-treating anaerobic digesters from Hong Kong - AD_UKC109_MetaG | ecosystem: Engineered > Bioreactor > Anaerobic > Digestate... | reverse complement strand
CCGCACTCATCGTTGTGAAAACTTGATGTAGCCCCCGCTACATCTGCGTTTCCACTCCTCGATTGCGACCAAAATACTCGCAATCTATCCTGCATTAAAGATTTGAATTGGTATCAGTCGTTCACGGCCCTGATCACCTGCTCCAAAAGACGGTCGTAGTCCGCCGTATGCCGGCTCGCTATTTCCTCGTTGATCAGGATCATCGCGCCCTTTTGGGTCTGCGGATTGAAAAACATCAGGGTATCGGCGCCCTCTTCCCCGCCGTTGTGCCCGATCAGCACGCCGTCGCTTGCTATGCCGTACAGCTCGTTCACCGCCAGATCCCAGGTGATCCCCTGGTTTTCCGCGATTCCCGCATACTGCTCCTCCAGCATCGCCCGCACCGTTTCCGCCTTCAAAATCTCCGCGCCCCGATACGTTCCGCCGTTGATCATCATGCCGATGAATTTGGCGAAATCCCCGCAGCTGGTGCGCAGCCCGCCGTCGGGATAGGTGGCAAAGGTATAGTGTTCGATCGCCCGGCCGTCCGCATAGGGTACGGCGATTCTGCCGGCGTCCAGATCCTCCAGCATCAGGCTGGTATCCTCCATGCCCAGCGGCGTGAAAATGGCGTCGTCACAGTACGCGTAAAACGGCTGCCCCGTAACGTTTTCCACGATGCTGCCCAGCAGCGCGTACCCGCAGTTGGAGTACTCGTAATACGTCCCGGGCTGCTCCTCCAGATAGTTTTCGTTGGGGTCGTACCATTTTCCGTCCGGATCGAAGTACCGCTCGCAGAACGCCTGCAGGCTGATCTCCGGGTCGCTTCCGTAGGTATAGGTTTGGTCCAGCACATCCCAGTTGTCCGCGATGGACGCGGTATGGCACAGGAGCATTCTGGCGGTGATCCTCTGCCGCGGACAGGCGGGGTTTTGCACCGTATAGGGCAGGTACGCATTGACGTCCGCATCCAGGTCGATTCTTCCGTCCTCGGCAAGCTGCATCACCGCGACGCCGGTCACCGTTTTGGTGATGGATGCCATCAGAAAAATGGTATCCGCTTCCACAGGCAGCTTTTTACGCGCGTTGCGGTAGCCTTCCCCCCTGAAGAAGGAAAGCCCGTTTGCGTCGACAAGCGCGACGGCCATCCCCGTAACGTCCAGCTTCCCGAACTGCGCTTCAACGGCGTCACCGAGCGCCGCGCAGGGATCGCCGCCCGCGGCGGCGGAAGCAAGGCATCCTGTAAAGAGCGCTGCAGCGACCATGCATCGGCAAACAATCCGCAGGAAATTCTTTTTCATTTTTCATCCCCCGTATTTTTGATATCGGTTCGCCGCCCGCTGCGTACGGCCGGCCGGCGGCCGGGCATCAGTCTGCTGCATTTTATCATGCCGGTTTTATATGTGTCAAATAATACCGCAAATCCACTCGCCGCGGAACGCACCGCGCGGCGGGCAGCCGGTTTTCTCCCTGTACTTTGTTTGTATTGTTGCTGTTTTTATTTCAATCCGTTTGACAACGCCATACGTTGACAGTATAATGTTTTAGTCTGAATGGTAGAAATCTCAGACAATATTGACATGAGGAATGCGTATGAGCGTCATCACCTTTACCCCTGTTTCGCCCTGCTCCGCCGATGACGACGCGGGCATCTTTGTGCAGGGCATCCATACGCCGGTCCAGCTCATCGAAGACAGCGGCGTGTGGATCCATTCCGCGGGCAGCGCGATGCTGCTGCAGCCCGAATACCTGATGGAAAAGGAAACCTACTGGACGTGGCTGATCGTGGAATCCGGCCGTATCACGCTGGAATGCAAGGACTCCCGCTTCGACCTGCGCAAGGGCGAGTGCGCGGTGCTGCCCCTCAAGGTGAACAGCTGCCGACTGACCCACGCGCGCGACGCGCGGCTTCTCTGGCTGACGCTGGACGGACCGCTGGCGACGGACTTCCTATCCGAAATGAACTCGCTCACCTCCGCCCCCTCCAAGCAGGGATTTTTACCCTCGCAGGTGATTTTAACCCAGCAGATCGTGCAGGTGCTGGTGCGCCATGCCGGGACCGGCGATGCGAGCTTCCAGCTCGGGCAGCTTTTATGGGGGCTGCTCGCCGCCCACAGCGGCCAGAGCGTGGCCATGAGCGCGACACTGAGCCACGAGATCGCCCGCGTGGTGGACGCGCTGCGCCGCAGCGAATATAAGGAAAGCTTCTCCCTTGCCGATATGGCGGCCATCAGCCGCATGCCGATCGAAACCTTCCGCAAGCGCTTTTCCGCGGAGCTCGGCCTGCCGCCGCTGGCGTACCTGCAATTTTTGAAGATGGAGCGCGCCAAGCTCCTGCTGCGCAGCGGGCTCAACGTGCGCCAGACCGGCATCGAAATCGGCATGCACGATCCCTACCACTTCTCCAAGCAGTTCAAGCAGGTGGTCGGCATGGCGCCCACGGCGTATTTAAAACACGTTGGGTGGAACAACGACAAAAAGGAATGAGCGTCGCTCATTCCTTTTTCTAATGAGGAATTGCGGAAAGATTGCCGTGCGGCAATCTTCAGACCGCTGACAAACCTTGTTTGGCAGCGGGATGCCAGCTTGTTCAAAAAGTGCCAGTTTCGCGAAGCCAAGCGTGGAGCGGGTTTGAGCGTACACGGACGTACGTGATACCCGCTCCATCACGCAGGCGACAAAGAAAATGGTGCTTTTTCAACAAGCTGAGATTGCCGTGCGGCAATCTTTTCATTCTATCCCTTGAATCTAAATCCAATTTGGAGGTACGCAATCAAACGTGCCGCCTGACCGTCTATATCCATGCAAGGGCCCTTGCACAGGGAGGCAAACTATGACGAAGAATGAGTTCGAGCTTACGGTCACCGCGCTGCAAACCAGCCTGTACCGCGTGGCGCGCAGCTACCTGCGCGGCGAGCACGATTGCCTGGACGCCGTAGCGGAGGCAATCTGCAAGGCGTGGCAAAAGCTGCCGTCGCTTCGCGATCCGGCGCGGTTCAAGCCATGGCTGACGCGCATCCTGATTCGCGAATGCATCAACATCCAGCGCAGGCAAAAGCGGATGATGCCCGTGGAAACCGTCACCGTAAGCGGGGAAGCGCCGATCGATGCCTTCGAGCTGATGCAGGCGCTGGACGCGCTGCCGCAGAAGCTCCGGACCCCGACGGTGCTGTATTACATGGAGGGCTACCGCGTGGAGGAGATCGCGCATCTGCTGCACAGCAAAAAGGGAACGGTCTCATCGCAGCTCTACCGCGCGCGCGCAATGCTCAGGGACGCGCTGAAGGAGGACATCCTATGAAACAAACAGACTGGCAGAAGGCCTACGCTCCTTCGCCTGAAAAATTAGAGGCCCGGGTGCGGTATACCCTGTCCCGGCTGGACGCCCCGACGCCGCGCAAGCACCACACGCTGCGCGTGCTGGCCATCACGCTCGCGGCGCTGCTGGCGCTGGGCGGCGCGGCCTACGCGGTGTTCCGCAGCCAGACGGCCGAGTGGTTCGGCTGGTTCTACGGAAACGATACCAGGGACAAATTGCTGACCGGCGATCTCGCCCCCGTGGGGCAGAGCTATCGGCTGGGCGACGTGATCTACACCTTTGAGGACGCCATCTACAAGGACGGCACGGTTTACGGCACGGGCACCATGCGGGCCGCCGACGGCGCCAACATCGTGCTGATCACCGAGGATTACGGCGTCAACGAGCCCGCCGGGTACACCCTGCACTACGGGGAGGACGAAACCATCCCCGACGACGCCCCGAGCTACGCCGAGCTGGCACAGCAAACAGGCGCGAAAATCATCCTGGCCCGCTGCGTCGCAAACGGCGTCATCAACGCCGACGGCACCCTGAACGCCGACTGCATCGGCTATTCCGAGATCCCGCAGGCCGACGGCAGCATCCAGTTCATGTTCGAGTTCGAAGGCGGCTCGCCCGACGACCGGACCATGACCATCGAGCGTGCGGACAGCTACGACGTGAGCCTCTACATCGCCAACTGGGAAGTGAACCAATACGGCGAATGGCTGCGCGAGGAGCCAAACAACACCTGGCTGAAAACCGACTGGGTGGTCACCGTGACGCCGGAAAGCAAAGGAGAATAAGAGATGAAACGATGGATTTGTATTCTGGCAGCAGCCTGCCTGCTGTGCGGCGCGGCCGCGGCGGACACCACCCCCCTGCGCGTGTTCAGCATCGGGGCCAACACGCCGGAGGATTTTGCGGCAAAGTATCCCGATCTGCCGGTGGAGCTTATCCACGTATCCTATGATTCCAGCGGCCTGAGCAACAAACGGGAGCTGTTGCTTGCCGGGAACTGGGATGTGGCCACGGTGGCCGTAGGCTCCGGCAAGGCGGACGATATCACCCTGCAGGAGCTTTACAGCAGCGGGCTGGTGATGGATCTGTCCCAAAGCACGGCGCTGGCCGCCCGGGCGGAAGGGCTTTTCCCCGCCGTGAAAGACGCGGTTACCGCGGGCGGCATGCTGCTGGCCCTGCCCTACCGGCTGTACCGGGATGTGGCGCAGTACCAGATTACCACATGGCCGGGAGAAACCCAAAGCACGTTTGCCCGGCTGGGCTTTACCCAAGCCGATATCCCGCACACCTTCCGTGAGCTGGCCGATCTGGCGGAAGCCTATATGGCGCTTCCCGCGGAAACCCGCAAGGGCACGATCTTTGATGTGAACTGCGTCGATTCCAGCGCCTATGCCTACTTTCTGTACTATCTGATTGAGCTGTACACCGCGGAGTTCTGCGATGCGGCCGGGATTGTGGACTACGATACGCCCGCCTTCCGCGCCAGCCTGGAGGATTTGCAGCGGCTGATAAGCGCGCTGGACAAGGACCCCAAGGTGCGCCGCGCCCAGGACGGCAGCCTGTGCGGCATCATCAACGATGCCAGCCAGATGTTTAGCGGCTCGTCCGCGGACCGGATCAATCTGGATTTGTACATTCAAAACGGCGAACGCATCCCCGCCAACCTGCGCGTGCTGGTTGTAAACCCCCACACAACGCAGGTGGATAAGGCGCTGCACTATGTATCCGTGCTTGCGGCGGAATCCGCCGCGTGGTTTGATCCGCTGCTGTACGCGGACGCGGACTACGCCGCGCTGGCACGGCTGGCGTACGAAACCCAGCTTGCCGATCTGCAAGCCGGGGACGCAAAACCGGCCTATGTGGATACCTTCATCAGCACCTATGAAAACGATCCCGAGGCCTATTATGCGCAAAGCGTTTATTCCCGGGCACAGCTCGCGGACTACCAAAGCAACACCGCGCCGCGCCTTGCCTTTCCGCCGGTGCCGCTGGTCAGCGCCGCAACCGCCGCGGAAACCTTTATCCATAACAACGAGCTGGATGCGGAGGGCCTGATCCGCTATCTCAACGAAAGCGTTCAGGCAGAACAGGAGGAAACCCCATGAAACGAATGATATCTCTCTGCCTCTCGGTTTGCCTGCTGTGCGCCGCGCTTGGCGGCGCGGCCGCGGCGGGCACCACCCCCCTGCGCATCATCGGGATGAGCGGACTTGGGTACTATACGCAGGAGCAGTTCAACGAATTATATCCTGATCTGCCGGTGGAGGATGTTCCGTTTGAATCCTCGTCGGAGGAGGAAAACAACGCGCGGGAGCTGCTGCTCGGCGGAAACTGGGACGTGGCCGAAATTGAGGTGGGCTCGCAGTGGACGACCGATATTACGCTGCAGGAGCTGTATGATCTGGGGCTGGCCATGGATCTGGGCGCCGACGCGGCGCTGGCCGAAAAGGCGGAAGCGCTGTTCCCGGCCGTGAAGGACGCGGTTACCGCAGACGGCAAGCTGGCGGGTATTCCGTGCACGATATTCCGAAAGGTGATGCAGCTGAGCCTTTATACGCCGCAGGGTGATACGGAAAGCCCGTTTCAGAATCTGGGCTTTACCCAGGCCGATATTCCGCAAACCTTCACTGATCTGTGCGATCTTGCCGAAGCCTATGCGGCGCTGCCTAAAAGCGAACGCAAGGGCACCGCGTTCGACATCGACTGCATCTCCGTGAGCAGCTACCGGTATTTCCTGAATTATCTTATCGAGCTGTATACCGCGGAATTCTGCGACGAGGCCGGTAACGTGAATTACGACACGCCCGCCTTCCGCGCCGCGCTGGACGATTTGCAGCGCATGTCCGACGCGCTGGACACAGGCAAAGCGTTTACCTACGGAAAAGACGGAAGCGCGTGGGGCGTGATTCATGATGCCGGCTCCGAGCTGGCCGGTTCCTCCGAGGATAACCGGGATCTGAATCTCTATCTGGAAAACAGCGAAAGCATTCCCGCCCGGATGAGCGTGCTGATTATCAACCCCGCTACCACGAACCTGGAAAACGCGCTGCGGCTCGTGTCCATCCTGGTGGATCAGGAGTATGTGCAGTTTGCGCCGTTGCTGTATACGGACACGGAGTATAACGAGCTGGTGCGCAGGGCATACGAGGAAGACGTGGCCTTCATGGAGCTGTGGGAGGACGAGTATCTGGACACCTATATCGAGCTGTACGCCGACAATCCCGAGGCTCACTATATGTACTCCCGTGCACAGCTGGAGGATTACCGGCAAAACGTCGCCCCGTACCTTACCTTCCACCCGGTGCCGCGCGTCAGTGCCGATACGGCCGTCCGAACGTACCTGAAAAACAACAAGCTGGATGTGGAAGGCCTGATCCGATATCTGAACGACAGCGTCCGTACAGAGGAGGAGTGAGCACATGAAACGCATTCTTTCCGCATGCCTCGCAGCCTGCCTGCTGTGCGGGATGCTTACCGGCGCAGCGTCGGCGGACGGCGACGCCCTGCGGGTGATCGATAAAAACCTCCTGTGGACGCAGGAATATCAGGAAGCCTATCCGGACCGGACCATCGAGAATGTAACCGTTACTTATGGGGACGCGTATGACGACAACGATCAAAAGCTCCTGCTGCAAAGCGGCGACTGGGACGTGGCGCAGGTGCGCGTGGGCGGCCGCGACGGCGGTTCTACCCTGCGGGAGCTGTACGATATGGGCCTGCTGCTGGACCTAAACGGGCAGGAGGCGCTGGCTGCGGCGGCGGAGAGCATGGTTTCGTCCGTGCGGGACGCGCTCACCATCGACGGGCAGTTGCTCGGCCTGCCCGGGTTTTTTTCCATCAAAGGGATGAACCTGAGCCTTTCGGAGCCCGTATCGGGCGGGGAAACGGTCGATCTGCTTGCGCGGCTCGGGTTTTCGCAGGCCGACCTCCCGGAGACGTACGCCGGATTGGCCGATTTCGCGGAGGCCTACGCCGCCCTTCCCGGGGAAACGAAGCGGGGTACGGTCCTGTGCGAGCTCTGGACCTGTGACGGAACCTATGACGTGTCCCTGCTGGGCGAGCTGATCGACCTGTACACCGCCGATTGCTGCGGCGCCGACGGATGCATCGCCTATGACACGCCGGAGTTCCGCTCCGCGCTGGAGGATTGGCGGCGGCTTAAGGACGCCGTGGCGGAGGACCGCAAGCGCCCGGAGGATCCGGACGCGTACAGCCTGCTGACGGAGCACAACGGCAGAAGCCTGAACATCCACATCGCGGATACGCAGGAGGTTGCGGCGGTGACGGACGTGTACGTAATCAACCGGAGCAGCCCGCGCGTGCAGGAGGCGGCGGACTACGTGCGCCTCGCGCTCAGCGCCGCCGGCGCGGATTACGGCGCCGCGTGGGAGATGGTGTACAGCCAAGCCCTGACCTACCACGACATGGCGATGGCATACTACAGCCGCACCGTCGCAAACATCGAGAGCATGCCGACCGGCAGCGACCGGCGCACCGCCTGGCAGCCGGTATTGGACCGGGTGCTGGCCGCGCAGGCTGCGGAGGACGAAGCCTGTTTCGCCGACCTGCGTTTCCTGACGCGCACGGAGTTTGACAATATGCGGCAGACCGTGCTGCCCAGCCTGACCTTTGCTCCGCTGCCGGCCTTCAGCGGGTATACCGTGGCGGAGCAATTCCTGAATAACGGCACGCTGGACACGGAGGGGCTGATCGACTATCTGGAGGCGAACAAGGCACGGGGGTACGGCGGCTGAGCCAACCCTGCAACAAAAGGACAAGCGCAAACACAGCCGGATGATCGACAATCATCCGGCTGTGTTCCATCCTTGGGCCGACATATGCTATACTGTTGGCAGTTCCGCAAACAGCAAGAAAGCCGGAAGCCGCAGGCCGTCACGCCCGCGATGCGGCCCGGCCCGGAGGAGGCGTCCGCCATGCCCGCGTTTCCGGACCCGAACCGCCCCATCCACACCTGCGACAGGACGAGCTGCGACGGCTGCGGCCTGCGCGGCAAGCTGACCTGCCACTTTAACGGCAAACAGCTGCTGGTCTTCGTGCTGTCGTTTCTGCCCGTTTTTGTGCTCGGCGTGCTGCTCACGGCAAGGGTAAGCCTGGTTTGGACAGGCGGCTGGCTTGTATGCTTCCTTCTGTATTTCGGGGGGATCGAAATCCGCGTCATGTGCTCGCACTGCCCGCATTACGCCGAGTCGGACACCAAGGCCCTGCAATGCTGGGCGAACTACGGCAGCCCCAAGCTGTGGAAGTACCGCCCCGGGCCGATGTCCGCGACGGAAAAGACCGTGTTTCTCGGCGGGCTGCTCGCGGTGTTCGCCTATCCGGCCGTCTTTGCCGTGCTTACGGAAAGTTATGTCCTGCTCGCGCTGTACGCCGCCGCCGTGGCGGCCGCCGCTTACCACCTGCGCAGCAGGCTGTGCGTCAAGTGCTTCAACTTCGCCTGCCCGCTCAACCGCGTGGACGCGGAAACCCGCCGCAAATTTCTGCAATGCAACCCCACAGTGCGGGAGGCATACGAGCATAAGGCTTAAACCGCGGGGCTTTGCCTTTTTGCGTTCCCGCGGTTATACTATCCGTATCCTGAAACAACGGCCCGGCATTTTTGGCAGACGACGAACCATGGGGGTCGTAATGTGATATGAAGAAGACTGTTTTAACCCGGATTGCCGTCAAGCTGGTTCTCATCCTGCTGGCCTTGGGCCTGGTGTACTTCGCGTTCGTCACGGCCATGCCGGATCTTCTGCCCCTGCTCGCGAGCGGGGACGAGGCGGAGGTGCAGGCCTATTTGCAGGAAAACAACAACTTCACGGGGCTTTTATGCACGGCGCTTTTGCAGGCCATGCAGGTGTTTTCCGTAGTGCTGCCCGGACCGCCGATCCAGATCGCGGCGGGAATCGTGTACGGCACATGGCGGGCGTTTTTCGTGTGCCATCTGTCGTCCGTCGCGGCCAACGTGCTGGTGTTCGTGCTGTCGCGGCGGCTGAACGAGCGCATGAACCGGCTGCTGTCGGTCAACACGCGCACCTCGAAGCTGGACTTCCTCATCAATTCCGACCGGCCCGCGTATATGACCGTCGTCGCCTATCTGATTCCGGTGCTGCCCAACGGCATCATCCCCTATGCAGCCGCCAAGACGAAGATCAGGCTCCTGCCCTTCTTCCTCACCTGCTATTTCGGCAGCCTGTTCCCGGTGCTGGTGCTGTGCGCCGCGGGCAGCAAGATTATGAAGGGCGGATACGTGTTCGCGGCCGTCCTCGTGGTGGTGCTGTTCGTGCTGGTGTTCCTGCTTTCGAAGTACTACAAGCGCATTTTGCCGTGGCTGGACAGGATACGGGATAAATTGGGAATGAGGAATTAGGCGTTGTGGTGCGGTTGCTTGCGCAACCGGATGATTTCGTGATTACGCTCCGTAGTGATGCTAAAATACAATCATGATCACAAAATCATACAGCGGAAATAGCGGCTTGTTTAAAAGCGGTCGTGCCGCTTTTTTGATACGCTCTACGTTTTAGTGGAACGCAGGCAGCCAGCCCTGATGCGCTTGGAGCAGGTCGTCGCACATGGCGACGATATCGTCGATGGACAGCTCCGCGGCCGTATGCGGATCCATCAGGGCGGCCTGATAGATATAATCCTTCTTCAGGGTCTTTGCCGCTTCGATCGCCAGCAGCTGCACGTTGATATTCGTGCGGTTCAGCGCGGCGCACTGCTCGGGCAGATCGCCGATATACGTGGGATTGACGCCGCTCTTGTCCACCAGGCAGGGCACCTCCACCACGGCGTTGCGGGGCAGGTTGGTGATCAGGCCGGTGTTGAGCACGTTGCCGCCGATCTTGTAGGGCTTGTTGGTTTCCATCGCTTCCATGATATAGCTGGCATATTCGTGGGTGCGCTCGTGCGTCAGCTGGTGGTTGTGCACCAGCTCGTCGCGCCGTTCGTTCCATTGGCGGATCTGCTCCACGCAGCGGCGGGGGTACTCGTCCAGCGGAATGTTGAAGCGTTCGATCAGCCCGGGATATTTATCCTTGATGAAATACGGCGTATACTCGCTCGTGTGCTCGCTGGACTCGGTCACATAGTATCCGAAGCGCTTCATGATTTCGTAGCGCACCATATCGTTGTGCTTCCCGGCGCGCGCGGCGGCCTTCTGCTTGATTTCGGGGTACAGGTCCTTTCCGTCGCGCGTTACCTCCAGCAGCCAAGCCTGGTGGTTGATGCCCGCGATCTTGGACTGCACCCGATCGTCGTACGGCATCCCGAGGCCCTCGAACAGCATGGGGCAGCATACCTGCACGCTGTGGCACAGGCCGACGAACTTGATCGGGCTCATCTGCAGCACCGCGCCCGAAAGCATCGCCATGGGGTTGGCATAGTTGAGCATCCACGCGTCGGGGCAAACCTCCTCCATGTCGCGCGCAAAATCAAGCACGACGGGGATGGTGCGCAGGGCGCGGAAGATGCCGCCCACGCCCAGCGTATCCGCGATCGTCTGGCGAAGGCCGTATTTTCTGGGGATCTCAAAATCCGTAATCGTGCAGGGATCATACCCGCCCACCTGAATCGTGTTGACCACATAGTCGGCGCCCCGCAGCGCCTTTTTGCGGTTTTCCACGCCCAGATAGCTCTCGATGCGCGCCTTGCTGCCGTTGTTGCGGTTGATGTTTTCCAGCATCATCGCGCTTTCCTTCAATCGTTCCGCGTCGATATCATACAGGGCGATGGTCGATTCGCTCAGGGCGGGCGTCATCATACTGTCGCCTAATACGTTTTTAGCAAAAACGGTGGATCCCGCTCCCATAAATGAAATTTTTGGCATACTCGTTCCTCCCGGTTCAATTTTTTCTTCTATTCAAACAAGCGCTGCATGCCGTCCTCCGCCCGGCCGTCGCGGCTCGCTTCAACCGATGCTTCCGTCCTTCGCCGCGGCGCCGTCCGCCGCGGCCCTGGCCTGTTTGCGGTATTCCGTCGGGGAAACGCCCGATATCCGCTTGAAAAGCTGGCAGAAATACTGCTGGTTGCTGATTCCGACGTCGTTTGCGATTTTCAGCAGCGACCCGTCCGTTTCCCCCAGCAGCTCCTGCGCGTGCTGGATGCGGATATGCTGCAGGTGCTCGCCGATCGTGCAGGCGGTATGCTCGCGAAACAGCCGGTGCAGATAGGAGGGCTGAATGTGCAGCTGGGAGGCGATGCGGGCGGCCGTCAGTTGTTCGGCGTAATCCCGCCGCATAATCTCCAGCGCGTCGCTTACGTACTGGTTGCGCACCGGCTGGCCGGTATCCTGCACAACGCTTCCCAGCCGCGCGACCTCGATCATCACCTGCGTGCACAGGATGGAGCAGAGCTTCTCGGCCTCGTGGTTGGTGCTTACGCACAGCTGGATGATCTGCTTCATCAGGTGGTACACCACCTCGTTGCAATCGGAAAGCACCACCGTCGGCTTGGCCTGCGCCGCAAACTCCGCCGTGGCGCGATCAAACGTCTCGATCGCTGCCAGCGACGGCGCGCGCATATCCAGCTGCTCGTACTGGAACTCGATGTTCATCATGGAGCACAGGTCGGTATCAAACCGCAGGTTCCAGTGCCACACGTTGGCGTCCAGCCATACGAACTGGTGCCGCCCTACCGTCACGGTTCCGTCCATCGTTTCAATGCTCATCGTGCCTTCGCATACGTACATGATCTCGCACAGGGCGTGGGAGTGGTTCACCGCCTCCGGCGTCGTCTGGATCATATCGGCGCGGTCGTAATAGGCGTGCACCACGGGCACGTACATGCCGCGCCTGTATTCCGGATTGTAAAAGGAGTTCACGGCTTCCACTCCTTTCTCGAATATACGTCGATATCGCTGTAATCGCAGGTCAACGCGTAGGATTTGCGGAAATCATGCGGCGTCATGCCGACGTTCTTTTTAAACAGGCGGCTGAAGTACTGCAGCGTGCTCACGCCGATGCGGCGCGCTATCGCGCCGGTGGAGATATCGGTGCGCATCAGCAGCGATTTCGCTTTTTCGATCCGCAGATTCGTCAGGTATTCGCCGATGCGCTGGCCGGTTTCCGCCAGAAAAATACGGTGCAGGTGCCCCACATGGACGCCGGCCGCGGCCGCGATCTCCGTGGTGGAAATGCCGCACATGTAATTTTCGTGAATGTACTTGATCGCCGCATAGACGTTTTTGCCGTATTGCTCCTCGGGCAGGTCGTTATCCCATTGCGAGGTGGCGATGGCGGACAGCAGGAAGCACAGCGTGAACGATACCTGCAGCCTGCGCTGCAGCGGATCGTAGGTGGAGAACGTATGCAGGGTTTCCAGGGCGGTCAGCACGAGCTCGTAATTGTCGTAAAACACAACGCACTGCTGATCGTCCTGATGCAGGCGGGCAAACTCGGGGAAGGCTTTTTCCATGTCCTGAATGCTGAAATTGGCAAACGGCACCTTTTCCATCGCGATATCCAGCCGCGTCAGGGCAAAATCCTCCGAGGGCCCGCTGATATGGTATTTGACGTTTCCCGTCAGGTACGCCATGCGCTCGCCGATCAGGCTCACCTCCCGCCCCGGCAGCACAAGCCGGCAGCTTCCGTCCGACGCGCAAAGGATGCGGATCATATTGGGCGGGCTTTGATATTCGCGCTCCGTGCGGGCAATGGACGTGGACACCGTGGAGAGGGACGGTATCGTGGCATAGCTTGTCTCAAACAGATCCGGCATGCGGCTGCGCCTCCCTTCCAGTATGGCGAGAATCCTTTATAACGCTTTAATTACCAAAAAGTATAATCAATACGGAAGTTCCGGACAAGATTGATATCATCCTTTTTGACTATATTTGTTGTATAATTCTCGCATATTATCTCATATGTTATCCTATTCTGACAAGACTGGAACGGAAAAAGCGGGCCACGCGAGAATTGTGCACAAAATATGATAGATTCTTTATAGAAACAGTCCAAATGGAATGATAGTATAAGATAAATCGAAAACTTAAAAGGAGGAAACCATCTTATGAAAAAAACGATCGCTTCTCTGTTGGTTCTGTGCATGCTCTTCACGCTGTGCGCATCCACCGCGCTTGCCGATGATTCGGTAACGATCACCTTTGCATTTTGGGACACCAACCAGGAGCCCGGTATGACGGCGATTGCGGAAGCCTATATGGCGACGCATCCCAACGTAACCATCGAAACCCAGGTTACCCCGTGGGACCAGTACTGGACCAAGTTGGAAGCGGCTGCCCAGGGCGGCGCGCTGCCGGACGTGTTCTGGATGCATTCCAACCAGTTCTTCAAGTATGCCTCCGCCGGCATGCTGCTGGACCTGACCGACATGGACCTGGATTACAGCCCCTATCCCAGCGGCATCACGGCCCTGTACAACTACGAGGGCGCGCAGCTGGCCGTGCCCAAGGACTACGATACCATCGCGCTTGCCTACAATAAGGAAATCTTCGACAACGCCGGCATCGCCTATCCCGACGATACCTGGACCTGGGAAACGCTCGCGGAAACCGCAAAAGCGCTCACCGATCCCGAGGCCGGCATCTACGGCTTTGCGGCGCCCAACGACACGCAGAGCGGCTACTACAACTTCGTGTATCAAAACGGCGGCTTCATCTTTGAAAACGGCGTGTCCGGCTTTGATCAGCCCGAAACGCAGGAAGCCATCCAGCGCTGGATGGATCTCATGCTCGTGGACGGCGTATCGCCCTCGCTGGAGTCCTTCACCGATATGAGCCAGGACGAGCAGTTCCAGGCCGGCAAGCTTGCGATGGAATTCGTCGGCAGCTGGATGATGAGCGCCTTCACAAGCAACGAGTTCATCAAGGATAAGTTCGATCTGTGCGTGCTGCCCAAGGGCGAAGTCCGCGCCTCGATCTACAACGGCCTGGGCTATGCCGGCGCCTACAACACGGCAAATCCCGACGTCGTGAAGGATTTCCTGGCCTTCTGCGGCAGTGAGGAAGCCAACATTCTGCAGGCGCAGAACAAGGCCGCCATCCCCGCCTATGCGGGCACCGAGCAGTACTTCATCGACAATTTCACCAATATCAACATCGGCTGCTACGCGGAAATGATCACCTACGGCGTACAGTTCCCGTTCTCCCCCAACAAGAGCCTGTGGGAAGGCACCGAGACCGAGCTGATGACCTCCGCTTACATGGGAGATCTGACGGTTGAGGAAGCCTGCATGCAGCTGCACGAGACCATTACGGAGATCGAGGCCGAATAGCCCCGGTCCCGTACGCGGAAGGCTTTGAAGGCGAAGCCTTCCGCGGTTTATCCCAATCCATATTCCACGCATGCCGGCAAACCGATTGCCGGCATGCGCGGGCACAATCTGGCAGTTCCGGATAGGACGGGAAGCGCGTGAAACGGTTTGGCCGTTTCCCCCGTCCGTATCCGTACGGCGGTTTCAAAAAGCCCGAACCGGCATGTGTGATTTGAAGCAGAATCGACGGCCGGGGGTTTTTGGAACCGTTCGGCCGCGTTATCATACGGTATCATAAATAGTAGAAAACGGAGGCGAGTCGCGATGGATACGCGGGTGGTCAACACGGACCTTCGGGCGGCGAAAAAGCCCTTTCGCTTTAAAAGCGATTGGGCCTGGGCGTATTTTTTCATTGCGCCCACAATCATCGGCCTGTTGATATTGAACATTTATCCGTTTATCAAGACGATCATTCTCAGCACCTATAAATCACAGGGTCTCGGGCCCGCGAAGTATGTGGGCTTTGCGAACTTCGAAAAGCTGTTTTCGCAAAGCCAGATATGGCAGTCCACCTGGAACACAATGTATTATATGCTGCTGACCGTGCCCGTCGGCGTTTTTATCGCCCTTATTCTCGCGGTGCTCCTCAACTCCAAGGTCCGGGGCCGCGATGCGTTTCGCGGGATCTACTTCATGCCGATGGTCGTCGCGCCCGCCGCGGTTGCCATGGTGTGGAAATGGATCTTCAACGCCGACGTCGGTATCCTCAACCAGTTTCTCGGGCTGTTCGGCGTCGGGAATGTGAACTGGCTATCCAACCCGGGCACGGCCATTATCTCCTGCGCCGTGATCGGGATCTGGAGCGCCGTCGGCTACGATCTGGTGCTGATCCTCGCCGGGCTGCAATCCATCCCGACCACCTATTACGAGGCAAGCCGGATAGACGGCGCCAACGCCTGCCAGCGCTTCCTCCATATCACGGTTCCGCTGATCAGCCCCACGCTGTTTTTCGTCGTCGTGATGCGCGTAATGACGTCCATCAAGCAGTTCGATACGATCTATCTGCTCGTTAAGGCGCAGAACCCCGCCTACAAAAAAACAATCACGCTGATGGTGCTGTTCTATCGCGAAGCGTTTGAAAAATTCAACAAAGGCTACGCCTCGGCGATCGTTTTGTGGAGCTTTGTGATCATCGCCGTGATTACGGCAATGCAGTTCATGGCGGAGAAGAGGGTGGTGCATTATGATTAAGGAGACGGCAGCCGCAATCCCCATGGAAAGGCCCGGAGCCTCCCGTTTGCACCAAAGCAGATTTTGGCTGTACTTCGTTCTTTGCGTCGGCTCCGTGATCATGATTTTCCCCTTCATATGGATGATCCTTACGTCGTTTAAAACGCAGGGCGAGGCGATCATGATCCCGCCGATCATCTTCCCGGCAACCTGGAATTTTGAGAATTACACCGAGGTGCTACGCACGCTTCCCTTCGACGCGCTCTACATCAACACCCTGCTGATGATGTTCTGGCGTGTGATCTGCGCGTCCGCGTTTTCCTCCATGGCCGGCTTCGCGTTTGCCAAGCTGGATTTCCCGCTGAAAAAGCTCCTGTTTTTCATCGTTCTCACCCAGCTTATGCTGCCGTCGCAGGTGTTTATCATTCCGCAGTACCTGATGCTGTCCTCGATGAACCTGCTCAACACCGTCTTCGCGCTGGTGTTCCCCGGGCTGGTCAGCGCGTTCGGCACGTTTTTCCTGCGCCAGTTTTACCTGAGCCTTCCAAACGACCTGATGGAGGCGGCAAAGCTGGACGGCTGCAATCCGTTCCAGACGTTCCTGCGGATCATGTTCCCGCTGACCAAAACGGCCGTGATGGCGCTGGCCGTGTTTACCGCGCTGTTTGCCTACAGCGACATGATGTGGCCCCTCATCGTCAACATGAACGTCGACAAGATGACGCTGGCCGCAGGCATCAGTTCCCTGCAGGGGCAGCACTCCACCAACTATCCGGTGATGATGGCCGGCTCCGCCCTTGCCATGATCCCCATGCTCGTGATCTACCTGGTGTTCCAGAAGCAGTTCATCGAAGGCATCGCGCTGACAGGAACGAAGGGGTAACGCGGAGACGGGGACGAATGAGGAATTAGGAAATAGGAATTGTGGAAGGATTGCCGGATGGCAATCCTTCCATTTTTGTCGTTCTGTTATACCCTTGAATATTATTTACGAAGCATCGGTATTGCGAAACGGAACATGAAATCATCCGGTTGCGCAAGCAACCGCACCGCAATTTGCCCACTCGGTTTGATTGTCGCCTTGCTCCTTGCCAGTCGCAACGCTCTGTCAAACCTCCCATCTCCAGTTCGTTTTCAGCTTCGCTGAAGTGCCCACTGGGCACACACTCGCCTCCGATGCCCATTCCTCATTCAGCTCTCGTCTCCGTCTCCGCCATCTTGTCCGCCGCTTGGATGACCTCCGCCGGGAATCCCATCTGTTCCAGCAGGCGGATGGCGTTGCGGGTGTCGGACACGCCCTCAAACAGCGTATAGGGGAACACCATGCCCTGCGGGGTGATCTCCTCGCGGAAGTGCACCTGGCGGTAGGCGGGCAGCAGCTTGGTCAGCTCCATGTCGTGCGTGGCGGCGATGCACAGGGCGTTTTGATCCCCGATATACTGCAGCAGCGCGGTGGAGGCCGCGATGCGCTCCACGGTGTTGGTGCCGCGTAAGATCTCGTCGATAAAGATCAGGGTGGGAACGTCGGCCCGCAGCGCGGCAAGGATGCGCTTCAGGCTCTTGGTCTCCACGATAAAATAGCTCTCGCCGCCCTGCACGTTGTCGCGCAGGGCCATGGAGCTGCATATCTGCGCGCGCGGCAGCTGGAAACGCCTGGCAAAGCACGTGCACACACTCTGCGCCAGGATACAGTTGACCGCGACCGCCTTGACGAACGTGGATTTGCCGGAGGCGTTGGAGCCGGTCACCAGCACGTTTTCCTGCCAGTCCATGGTGTTGAGGACGGGGTTTTGGATCAGCGGATGCCAGACTTCTTCGGCCAGCACGCGCCTGCCTTCCATAAATTCCGGCTCGGCATAATGCTCCAGCGATTCCCGCACCGAGGCGACGGCGATACACGCGTCCATCTCCCCGACCAGCAGGTACAGACGCAGCACATCGCCCGCGCGCTTTTTCATAAACGCGCTCAGCCGGATCAGCGAGATCATATCCAGCTGGAACGCGATGCGCAGATAATCGGTGAGGAAGTCAAAATCGTGCACGCGCTGCATGTACAAAAGCCCGTTCCACCGCGCAAGCGGCTTGAGCGCCGCGCACAGCGATTGAAGCTCCCGGAAGCCGTCCTCCATTCCCGCGACGGGAGTGCGCAGGAGCTTGCGCGCGCAGTACAGGACGCTGCCCAGATGGCGCACCGCCGTAAGCTCGCGCATCCACACCTGCTTATTTCGGTAATACACAACGGCGTTCACCAGCAGCGACGCGCCGATGCCCACCAGCCACAGCGGGTTGACAAACCCGAGACCCGCGAACACGAACGGAACCGCAGCCAGCGCGTAATACGCCCATGCGTGCGCGGGCCGGGCCGCCTGCGGATCCTTCAAAAACGGGAACGCGCCGTGCTCGTGCTCGCGCCCCAGCGCGCGAAGCCGCCTTTGCAGCGCCGTGCGGTTTCGCGGATCGGCGGCAAGCGCGCGCATCCAGCGCTCGCGCCTGTTGAGCGTATCCTCGCTTGCGTCCACGGCGCGCAGCATCCGATACAGCGTTTCCTCGCCCACGCCGGACTGCGCCCGGTTGAGGGAACGGAACACCGCGTCCATGTCCAGATCGGACCACGTGATATCGTCCACCCGGGCAAACGCGGGCTCGCCCTCCGGCATCTCGCGAAAGCAGGCCGCGATACCCTCCATCGCGTCGTCCTCCATGGGCCGCACGGGCTTCGCCGCGCCCCATTCCGCCGCCAGCTGCCGCTTGAGCAGGCTGCGCCGCCTGCGCACGCCCAGCACCGCCGATACGACCGCCGCCAGCAGGATCGCCGCCAGAAAAGCCCCGGTTTGCACACGCGTCACCTCTTGTACGCAGTATAACAAAGCGCCCGCGCGCATACAAGCGGAACGGGCGCAATTGTCGCCGGAGAGGGTTCAAACGGAGCGGGCTGTCACTCCGTCGGTTCGTTTTCGATAACCTTGACCGTCATGAAATCGTCGCCGAATTCCGCGTAATCGACCGGCGTGGAGAATACGACGTAATAGGGGGAGATCGCGCTGGAGCCGTCCGTGCCGGTTGCCGGGTCCTCCCGGGTCAGCGCGAGCTGGAGGTTCGCCCCATAGCTCAGGCCGTAGGTTCCGTTTTCCGCCACGACGCCCAGCGCCGTGGATGTGGTGACCGCCGTTCCGGTCTGGATGGCATCGGACAGGATGACGTGGGAATATTCCGAGTACCATTCCGCATATGTGATCCCGTTGGTGGTGACCAGCGGCGTCGTATGCCGGATGACGACCGTGCCGTTGGCGCTCCTGCTGACCACGGTTCCGTCCGCCACGGGGTACACCGTTTCGCCGTCGGTCACGGAATTGGCATAGCGGTACGGGCCTGCCCACAGGTCCACCGCCGCGTACTCGGCCCCCGTATGGCTGGTGCCGTAGGTGGTGGCGTATGCCGTTTCGCCGGACCCCAGCGGCGACCTAAGCACGGTAACGCCCGCGGCGTACACGGAGAACTTGGTCACCACGATATCCTCCGGCGTTGCCCCGTCGAGCGCGGCATAGATTTTAAACGTATAATCCCCCGGCTCCAGCGTGGCAAACAGCAGCGTATCGTTGACGGAATCCGGCAGGGTGAAGCTGTCGGCGCCGGGGTACAGGGTCGCGGTTCTGGACTGGGACCCGGCATCGGTCTGCCAATACAGGGCGACCCAAACGGTTGCGATGGGCTGCTCCGCCGTGAGAACGGTGCCGGACACGGAAATCGTATCGTCCCCCTGCACCATCTGCGCGGGAGGCGTTTGCAGGTTTTCGTAGCTGAAGGTGGTCTTTTCCTTCACCGTGAACTGGCTGATGGCCACGATTTTGGTTACGCCGCCCGCTGTGGCGGTGATCTTGTACACATAGCTGCCCGCGGCAAGCCCGCCGATGGCAAGCGTATCGTTCACGTTGTCCGGCAGCGTGCAGGAAGCCGCGTACGGCGAGGCGGCGGCTTCGGTGACGGCGACGCCCGTATCCCGGTAAACGCCCGCCGTGAGGGCCGTGATGGTTTCGCTTGCTTCCACCACCGTGCCGGACACGGAGAACGCCTCGCCGGCCGTCAGCATCCCGGCCGGCATATACAGCGTGGGGCAGGTAAAGGCGACGGCCTGCCGCACGGTGAACGCGCTGCTTACGACGACCTCCGTTTCGCCGCCCGCCGTGGCGGTGATCTTATACACGTAGCTGCCCGCGGCCAGGCTTTCAAACGCCAGGGCGCTACTCATCGTATCGGAGAACGTATAGCCGTCCGTGTAGGGATTCACGGTTTTCTCGGTCACGGCAGCGCCCGCGCCGGTATAGATGCCCGCGGTCAGCGATGTGATGCTTTTGTTCGATTCCACCACCGTGCCGGTGACCGAGAACGCTTCGCCCGTGCGCAGCGTGCCGGAGGGCGCGTACAGCGTGGGGCAGGTAAACTCGGCGGCGGCGGACTCCACGGTGAACGAGCGGGACACGACGACCTCCGATGTGCCGCCTGCGGTGGCGGTAATCCGATACAGATAGCTGCCCTCGTCCAGTTCGTCGAAGGCCAAAACGCTGCTGAAATCGCTGGTGAACGAATAGCTGTACGCATACGGGTACACGGTTTTCACATATTTGGTGGCGGAGCCGGAGCTGGTGTAGATGCCCGCCGTCAGCTTCGTGATGGAGTAATTCGATTTGATCACCGTGCCGGTGACCGGGAAGGCCTCTCCCGCGGTCAGCGCGCCGGAGGGCGCGTTCAGGCTGGTGTAATAGATCGAAACGGAGCCGGAGGACGAGGACGACGACGAGGACGAGGAGGACGACGTTCCGACCGTAAAGTAGCTCTTGACGACGGTAAACGTTTCCCCCGCCGCCGTGGCGGTGATCTTGTAGGTATAGCTGCCCTCGCTCAGGTTGCCGAAGACGATCGAGTTATCCACCTCGTCGGATATGGTATAGCTCGTTGCATAGGGATACACGGTCGTCACGTACGAGGTGGCGGTTCCGGAGCGCCAGTAGACGCCGACGGTCAGGGAGGTGATGGTCGTGCTGCATTCGATCTCCGTGCCCTCCAGCCCATACGAATAGCCCGGCGTCAGCGTGCCGGAGGGCGCGTACAGCGTGGGGCAGGAGAAGGTGACGCCCGCGACGCCCGTAAAGCTGGTGGAGGCGACGACTTCCGTAATTCCCCCGGCGGTGGCGGTGATCCGGTAGAGATAGCTGCCGTCGTCCAGACTGCCGAACGGGATCAGGGCATCCACGGTGCTGGATACGGTATAGCCGGTGGCATTGGGGTACACGGTTTCCACGTACGAGGTGGCGGTGCCCGTGCTCCAGTACACGCCGACGGTCACGGCGGTCATCGCCTCGCTGGCATAGACCTCCGTACCCGCGATGGAAAACGCGTTCCCCTCCAGCAGCTCCCCGGACGGGGCTGCCAGGTTGTCGTACCAGAAGGTCACGTTTTTAACGGTGACGGTACAGGAGGCCTTTTTTGCGCTGTTTTCCGCCGATGTGGCCGTAATGACCGCCGTGCCGGCCGCGATGCCGGTCACCACGCCGTTGCTGACCGTCGCCACGCCCGCGTTGCCCGTGGACCAGACGACGGATTGGTTGGTGGCATTGGACGGCGATACGGTCGCCGTAAGCGTCGCCGTGCTGCCCTTCTTCACCGTCACGGCGCTCGTATTCAGCGTAACGCCCGTCACGTGCACCAAGGCGTCCGTAATCTGAAAGCCGTTTGACAGCGATACGGAGCGCCCCACCGAATCGGTTGCCGTGAAGGCGAACGTGCCGGTCACGCCTGCCGTGATGGGATGGGAATTGACGCCGGAGGCCGCCGAATCGCCGCTGACGCCGGCGCTGGTGCTATGCTCCGTGCCGTCGCTTTCCACCGTCGTCCAGCGAAGCGAGCAGGTATACGGCGCCGTGCCGCCGGTTACGGTCCAGCTTGCGGCGGCGGTATCACCGATGGCGTACACCGTTTGGTCCAGCGCGATCGCCGCGTACATGGGCTCTGCCGCCGCGCCGCCGGTGATGGTGAAAACGGAGGAATTCTTTGTGTACGTACGCCCGACGGCGTCGGTAATGTGCAGCGTGACCATGCCCGATGTGCCAAACCGCACATCGTAGGT
>Ga0116164_10001018_pt1 | contig 21899 bp, 25 predicted proteins | sample AD_UKC109_MetaG_FD_89888 | JGI IMG/M metagenome (GOLD analysis project Ga0116164, IMG submission 89888) | Active sludge microbial communities of municipal wastewater-treating anaerobic digesters from Hong Kong - AD_UKC109_MetaG | ecosystem: Engineered > Bioreactor > Anaerobic > Digestate... | reverse complement strand
ATATACAAAGCCCGTGCATGACGGGCTTTTTCATGAAGGAAGTCTTTGAACCGCTGAAATATTTCCGGGTGTTGTGGACTTAAATGTAAATCAGCAATGAATAAAACAGTCGAACTCACAATAGGTCTGAGAATTATTGTTGAGTCGGTTCTTCAGCCGCTTTGGGTTCATCTGATGGCAACTTGTCAATCACGCTCATAGATTCAATTTTGATTGTTTTAATTGGCACATCACTTCTGAAAGGAGGATTTGGCCCGGTTGGAGTCAATTTTATTTCATCAACAACATCCATACCATCAACCACTTTTCCAAAAACGGCATACCCCCACGTTCTGCTGTTTTGTTGTCCGGTGAAGTCCAAGGCAGGATTGTCAACAACATTGATGAAGAACTGAGAAGTCCCTGAATGCGGATCATTTGTTCTTGCCATAGCAATTGTCCCTCGTAGATTTTTCAGACCATTGCCGGCTTCATTTTGAATCGGAGGATTGGTATTTTTACGAACTAAATCCTGGTCATAACCACCGCCCTGAATCATGAAGTTACTAATGACTCGATGGAAAATTGTATCGGTGTAAAAACCATTCTTGATATATTGCGTAAAATTAGCAACTGTTAAAGGAGCTTTTTCAGGATAAAGTTCTAAATAAATATCACCACGATTGGTTTGCATTTTGACCAATACCGGAGCTGCTGATAACGCCAATGAAACCATTAAAATCAGGCAAATAAAAAGTGTTTTAGCTAGTTTGTTCATTATTTTACTCTTTGAATCATTTTGTATTACTAATGGTTGACCATTTTAACAGAGCATGATTCCATGCTCAATCAAAGAAAAATCACCATTTGGGTTTTTTCTTATCTAAAAAGGCTTTTAAACCGAGCTGACCTTCCTCAGAAACCCGAACTGCCGCAATCACCTGAGTGGTGTACTGGTCGATTTTTTTCTGTTGAGGAATGGTTCTAGCAGACACTGAGTGAACTAATTTTTTGCTAATCGTTTTTGCACTCGGACCTGTTTTTAAAAGAAAGCTGATTTGTTTTTCAACTTGCTCATCCAATTCTTCATGCGGAACAAATTCTGAAATCAATCCGATTTCATAAGCCTTTTCAGCATTGAAAATCTCCGCTGTTTGGAAAAAACGACGAGAATGGCGAGAACCAATAGCATCAATCACATAAGGCGAAATCACTGCCGGAACTAAACCTAACTTTGCTTCAGTCAAACCGAATTTGGATTCTTCATTGGCTATGGCGATATCGCAACAGGCGATGAGACCAACGCCACCACCAAGTGCTAAGCCTTGGACTCTGGCAATCACCGCTTTGCTACAAAAATTGATGGCACGCATTAAAGCTGCCAGTTTCAAAGAATCTTCCTGATTTTCAGCTTGCGTCGCTTTCACCATGGATTTCATCCAGTTGATATCGGCACCGGCGGAGAATGACTCACCTTGCGATTGCAAAACAATCACTCTGGTGTCGGAGTTTTTGTCTAAAGCATCAAATGCAGAAGTGAGTTCGGCAATCATTTCAGCATTAAAAGCATTATGAACCTCAGGTCTGGTCATGGTAACGGTTGTAACGCCACGTTTATCAGCTTCGACTTTGAGGGTTTTATACATGGAAAATTGTTTCATATTTTGATTGCGATGAAAATTGGCACTATTATAGAATATTAAAGACTTTTGCAGAACTATATTGGAGAGTAATAAATGATTAATCTCACAGGCTTTTTACCAAATGTAAATAGAATTGTTTAAAATGAGAATAAATAGAGTGAGTGAATAATGAAACAAGCTTGTATATTGGTTATTGAAGACCATAAAGAGTTGGCAGCAACGATAGGAGAGTATCTTGAACACTCCGATTTTGTGGTTGATTATGCCATGGATGGATTAACCGGTTTGCACCTTGCTGTTACCAACTCTTATGATGCATTGGTTCTGGATATTATGTTGCCCGGTATTGATGGATTTGCAGTTTGCGACAAATTGAGAAATGATGCAAAATCCGATGTTCCAATACTGATGCTCACAGCAAGAGATCAAATGCAGGATAAACTGGAAGGTTTTTCAAAGGGAACTGATGATTATCTGGTAAAACCTTTTGATCCTGAAGAGCTTGTTGCCAGACTTCAGTCATTAATCAGACGATACAAAGGAGAATTTGATAATAAAATCATGCAGGTGGGTGATTTGACTTTTGATCCTGAAACCATGCGGGTGGAACGCCAGAGCAAGGCTCTCAAGGTTTCACCAACCGGGATTCAAATTTTAAAAGTACTTATGAAAAACTCACCAAAAGTCATCTCCAAGGAATCGTTATGTCGGGAGTTATGGGGGGAGCTTTCTCCTGAGTCAGATGTTTTGAGGAGTCATTTATACTTGCTGAGAAAGGCCATTGATAAGCCGTTTGCTAAACAACTCATCCATACAATACCTTCATTGGGTGTAAAAATCGAAGATTCAGAAAATTAATTTAAGGTATTTTTTAAGCCAGAATTTTGACATTTTTCAAGTTCAAGGTGGCTGTTGTTCCAATACCGACAGTGCTTTCGAAGTGAATATTCCAATCACACTGTTTACAAATCCACTCAACAATCGCCAGGCCCAATCCAAATCCTTTATTGTTTGAATGTTCATCAACGCGATAAAATGGTTTGAATATATTCTTTAGTTGTTCGGCTGTCATTCCCTGACCCTGATCAGTGATAGAAATTTTACTATTTTGAATTTGAATTGTAATTGTGCTGTTTTGAGGACTGTAAGTGCATGCATTTCTGAGTAAATTGTTTATAACAATCACAAATAATTGTTCAGATAGAGAGCATTCAATTAAATTTTTTGCTTGCCAGTCCATTTCAATATTTTTATCAGGAAAAGTGGAAATTATATTTGTGCTTATCACTTTTAAAAGGTCGTTGACGACATATTTTTCATTGGTCAGTTCGGTATTTTGTTCTCTGGATAATAATAAAAGAGATTCGACCAGATCCTGCATTTCTAAAATCATCAATTCCATTCGGGAGACGATTTTTGTTTGCTTTTCACTGAGTTTATCTTTTTTCAATAAGCCAATAGATCCTTTCATCACAGCCAGAGGTGTTCGCAGTTCATGACTGGCATAACGAGAGAAATTTCTTTCTCTTTTTACAAAGTCTGAAATTCTTCTGGAAAAGTTTTCAAAGGATTCAATCAGCGCCTGAACTTCTTTGTTTCCTGATGCTGAAACCGAATCGAAATTTAATTTTTCCAGTTCTTTTTTATTTACATTGACAGATTCGATTTTATTAATCACCTGTAAAATCGGGCTGAAAGCCTTTTTGGATTGCATATATGAATAAAATGCCGGTAAATAGATAGCGAGCAATACTAGAATTAAAGGTGCTATACCAAAATAGAGTGCGAGTCTGGCGACTTGTGCTTCTTCAAAAATCAGATATAAACGCATATCGTGTTTTTCAGAGAAGTAGACCAGCGGCATTTTTTCATTCAATTTTACTCTCTGGTAGTTTTCTGTAACATTTCTCAAGGCTTCAGGAATTTCGCTGTAATCGTTGTTTTTCACCAGATAACCTGTCAGATTCATCGTTTTGGGTAATGAAAAGTTAGAATCTTTTTCGTAGTGCTCCCAAAAAAACTTAGCTTCGCCAATCAAAGCTTCTTTGATAAGAACATTTTCAACCACTTTTGCAGCGCCAAAAACACTGGCAATGGTTACCAAACTGATAAATACCAATTGAATGATAAAAACTTTGTTGAGTTTTTTGTATATACCAGTTTGTTTCATATTTGATATTTATCTTCTTGTGAAAAGGTAATGACCGACCAGCCATTCATTGCCCTTATTATAACCAAAAAGCTCAGCACAAGACATGAAGAATATTCGCCAGCGTTGAAACCAAAGTTTATAGTCTTGTCCATAGGTTTTTTTCAAAACAATTAAAACTTGTTGCTTGTTTTCATCCATGTTCTCTAACCAATGATTTGAAGTTTTTTCATAATGCTGTCCATTATTTATCCAGCGTTTTTCAATATTTAAATGTTGTTGAAAATTCAAAAATGTATCTGCTGCCGGCATTTGTCCTCCGGAAAAGAAATATTTACCCATCCAGTTATCTTCTCCCTCGGTTTCAAAGGGATACATCAGGTGTCTGTGACAAAACACATGTATAAACAAAAGCCCTTGAGGATTCATCCATGAAGAAATATTTTTAAACAGGTTTTGATAATTTCTGACATGTTCAAACATTTCAATTGATATGATTCTGTCAAATTGATTCTCCAATGAGAGATTGTTGATGTCACAAGTGATGATTTCTATATTTTTAAGCCCCCGGTATTTGGCTTGTTTGAGGATATAATTTCTCTGAGAGTGTGAATTGGAAACTCCTGTGATGTGAGACTGTGGAAATCGTTTTGCCAGATACAATGTCAAAGAACCCCAGCCACAACCCAACTCCAGAATATTTTGTCCATCACTAAATTGTCCTCTTTCTATGTAAAGTTCCAGCATGTTTTTCTCGGCTGTACTAAGGCTTTCGTTTTCATTTTTATAATAACAGGAGGAATACTTCTTATTTTGACCCAGGACTAAATTATAAAACTCCGAATCAATTTCATAATGTTGCTCATTGGCTTTATCTGTATCAATTGCCAGCTTTGACTTTTTTAATTCATACAAAAAGTCATTGTATCTTTTACTGCTTTGCTGTGGATCTTGTGAGAATTCATCTAAAAGTCTTTGTTTGAGTAATCTTCTGATGCCAAAACGGATAATAAAATCAGGTATCAGTCCACTTTCAACAGCCTTGATGGCGAATTTAATTTGTTTTTGGTTTCCAAAGGAAAAACTTGTTTGTTCTGTTTTGGTATTCACGATAGTTGTCACCTCTGTTTAAAATTGATTGTTGTTCAGAATAGGGGATGCCGGTTAATTTAAGTAAAAATATCAGCATCAAAATAGGATAAATTAATGACCACAAGAAATATTCAGTTTGATACAAAAGTATTGGATAGACGAACCAATGAGTCCATTCGAAAAAATAGTTAGGATGTCTTGAATATCTCCATAGTCCTTCATCACATACATTTTTTGTGCCGGAATTTTTGATTTTGAAACTAAGCAATTGTTTATCTGCCAGCGTCACACCAATCAATGAAATGATACCTAACAATAATGCCATAATTGATAAATGATTGAATGACCATTGAGCAACAGTTAGCCAATAAGCCGGTAACGAGAAAATAAAAATGAGCAATGCTTGTGCCATAAAGAACCAGAAAAAATTGAAATGAGCCTTTTTATTCCAGTATCTTCTTAAATAAGTATATCGTCTGTCTTCATGATTGATATCATATCTGAGAAGCAGATGGATACTGAGTCTCAAATACCATAAACCAGGGAAAATCAACATCCAATATGAGGGGCTGTATTCTGGCGATTGGTTTAAAAAGTAATACATACTACAAATAACAATTCCAACCGACCAGGTGAGATCAACAATGTCCGCATTATTGGTTTTTAGTTGCCAAATCCATGCCAGTGTCTGAAGAGCAAAACAAATTAAAATCACTTCAAGATAAATCATTACACTTCACCTTTGCTTCACTGAAATGAGATTGAAAAAGGACAATGCTATGATAAGTTATCAACCAGAGCAGAGATATCATCAGAAATGCGTTCAACATATTTGGAATATCAACAGCACCTAATTTAGAAGCCGAAAAATATGACAAAGGAGCTCCGATGGTTATGAAAGAATAGGCAACTTTGGGTTTTCTTAACATCCATGACATGGAGTGATTCAGGGTTAATGCAAAACCACCCCAAAGAAGCAAAATCCAATAGGGAGCAATATTTTCATAACCTATATTTTGCTGATACTCAACCAATCTGCTTTTCGCCAGAATGGAATCAACAATAACTCCGGTGAAAATACAAAACACAAAAAGCTTTTTATCAGTCTTGTGGCTGTAATCAGAAAAAAGAAACAGTATTGCAAAACCAGAAAATATAATGATTGCAGGCCAAAGATTATTTTTGGCCACACCTAAGACGGTGTATAACCATAGTGCCTGAAATAATATAAAATTGTATATGTTCTTCATTTGTATTCGTATCATTCAAAAGTGATTCATCAAACAATAGTGAAAACAGGTTCCTTTTGAGTTTGAGGTTGAGTGAATAACAAATGCACAACACTTATGGATTTTTCAATAAAGCCGCCTTCACAATAACTGAAGTAGAAATTCCACATGCGCTGGAAATCATCATCATAGCCTAAATTTCGCAATTCTTCAGATTTGTCATTAAAGCGTCTTTTCCATGCGTTGAGGGTTTTGGCATAACTCATGCCAAAATCTTCCAGGTTGAAGAGCTTTAATTGAGTATGTTGTGAACTGACTTTCAATATTTCTGATATAGATGGGATGAAACTTCCCGGGAAAATATATTTTTTGATAAAGTCCACATTCTTTAAAGCATTTTTGTATCGGTAATCTTCAATTGTGATAGCTTGAATCAATGCCATGCCGTCTTTTTTCAGAAGGCTGTTGCATTTTTTCAGATAGGTTGGGAGATAATGATGACCAACTGCTTCAATCATTTCAATTGAAACCAGTTTGTCATATTTTCCTGTTAGTTCGCGATAATCCTTTTTCAACAAAGTTATTTTGTCAGTGAGATTCTTTTGTTCCACCATTTTTTTAGTATACGAGTATTGTTCATCTGATATTGTGGTTGTAGTTACATGACAACCGTAATTTTCTGCAGCATAAATGGCAAAACCACCCCATCCTGTTCCTATTTCTATCACTGAATCAGCGGCAGAAAGGTCGAGTTTTTCACATATAGTTTTTAATTTATAACGACTAGCGGATTCCAGGGACATTTCAGAAGTTTTAAATATAGCTGATGAATACATCATGCTTTCATCAAGAAATAAACGGAATAAATCATTACCAAGGTCATAATGAGCGGAAATGTTTCGCTTACTTCCTGATTCTGTATTTTTGTTGAAAAAATGGGTGATTTTAAGCAATGTATTTTTCAACCAGGCACTACCTCCCTCCATTTTATCAAGCAGTTCCCTGTTCCTTACAAAGACTCTGACCAGTTTGGTCAGGTTAGGAGTGTCCCAGTTTTTATAAATAAATTGTTCGGCTGCTCCGACACTGCCCTGGAATGTAATCGCCTTGTATACATCCATACTTTTGACTGACATGCTGGCATGCAGTTCACTTTCAATGTCACCAAACATGTAACGTCCCTGAGGGTCAGTTATTTCTAGGTAGCAATCTTTCAAGCCATATAACTGTTTGAGAAATCCTGACTTTATCAGATTGTCTATTTTACTTGTATTGAGATTATTGGCAGTTAATTCTTTAGAATTGTTCATAGCTCTTTCTCCTTAATTTTAGGATGATAGTAAAAGGGTATTTTTTTCAGCCACAGCCGAAGGGCATGCCAGTATATGCCGCTGAACATTTTTAATGATTGGAAGGGACGGGATAGTGCCCATGCACTAAAACCCTTGTTCCCGACGGGAATCATCACAGTGTCCAGTACCACATTCATTATTTTGTTTTTGTTCTGATAAAGATCCATAGCAACAAAAAGGGTTTCACTGGTTATTTTAAAACGCCAGTTGTAGTCAATATCCATATCTGCAAATGGTGAAATATGAAACTGCTTACGAAATCGAAAAGTATGCAGATCAGATGTCCGCTTTTCATCACATTTATTTAAATCATGCAAATAAATATGTTTTTCATTCCATGGAGTGTTGTTTATTTCTGAAAGAATGTATTTGAGATCATTTCCTTCATAACAAAAATAAAAACTGACCGAATTAAATTCAAAGCCCAGATATCTGGGATGGGTGAATAATATAATTTTGCCACCAAATTTCTTGCCTGTTCTCTCTTCAATCAATTCACAAGCTTTAGTCTTGAGTGATTTATTTTCAGAATTAATGTAGTCTTTTGTTTTGATTGAGATAAGATTAAATCTGTTGAGACTGAAGAAAATGTTCTTGTCAGAAACAGATTGTAATTCATCCAGATCAAAAAGCGCCCAGCTCATATTGTATTTAAATCGGTGAACCTTTGGTTTTATCCGCTGGTGCATAATAGTTCCTTTACAATATCCTGTTTGCATCATTACATACACTCCTTCATGAATTGCTGAACCGCTTCATGAGCACTTCTGGCTCCATCTTCATGAAAACCCCAGCCCCAATAGGCTCCACAAAAATAGCTGTTATGTTTTCCCTGAATTTCATTTTTTCTTTGCTGAGATTCAATAGTTTTACTTGTGTATACAGGATGTTGGTAATGAACTGATTTTAGGATTTTTTCCGAATTTATATATTGGGATTGATTGAGACTCACTATCAGGGGTTGAGGACAATCAATGTTCTGCAACAGATTCATGTAATAATTAACTGTGCATTGCTGCAGATTGACAGTGTCTACCGGGTATTTGTTTACTGTCCAGCTGGCCCATGCTTTTTTGTTTTCAGGCATGATTGCTGAATCCGTATGCAGATCTATAACATTATTAACATAGGGAATTGACCCCAGTATTTCAGTTTCTTCTTTACTTGTCTGATTCCCCAGCAATGCCAGAGTCTGGTCACTGTGCGTGGCAAAAAAGACTTTATCGAATTCATAAGAAGTCCCCGAAGCGTGTATTTTTACAGAATCTTTAGTTCTTGTTACTGATTCAATTTGGCAGTTGGTAACGAAAGTTCCGCTCAGATTTTGGATAAGAGTTTTAACATATTGCTGAGAACCCCCTTTGATAGTTTCCCACAGGGGTCTGTCTGAAATTTGAAGCATTTGATGATTCTTCATGAAAGAAAGCAAATAAGTCACCGGGAATTCCATGATGGATTCAAAGTCACCGGACCACAATGCCGAAGCCATGGGCAGGATGTGTTCCTCTATAAAATATTTGCTGTAATTATTTTGTTTTAAATATTCGCCGAGAGATAATTTCGTTTGTGACTCCAAAACAGATTCAGATTCATTATAAAATCTTAGAATATCTTTAATCATTCGATAGAATCTCGGATTTAACAGATTTCTTTTCTGACAAAATAATGAACTGAGATTTGTAGCATTGTAAACAAGGCCTGTTTGCATATTATTAACAGAAAAACTCATATCGCTTTTTTGTGTTTCTATTCCATATTTGTCTAGCATTGAGAAAAAAGTGGGATAATTTTTACGATTACAAACTATAAAACCGGTATCGACATTGTATGTCTTATTATCGACAGTGACTTCATGAGTGTCTGTATGACCACCGGCTCTCGATGCTTTTTCAAATAAAGTGTAATCACATTTACCTTCCAGCTTCTCTGCAACCATCAGTCCTGAAATCCCACCTCCTATGATTGCTACTTTCATGATGCTTTCCTGATTAAACGACGATTGAGAACCTTTTCATTTGGGTATCTGAGATCCCAAACTAAACCTAATTTTTCCATTAATTTGAGAACATAAAAACTGATATCGATCTGCCACCATTTAAAACCTTGTTTCACAGTTCCAGGTGCACAATGATGGTTGTTATGCCAGCCTTCTCCTAAAGTCAGAACAGCCAGAATTAAATTATTTTTGCTATCATCATTGGTGTGATAATCTTGTTTTCCATAAACATGAGCTAATGAATTGATGCAAAATGTTATATGTGAAAGCAAAACAGTCGAGATGAAATATCCCCATACTACCAGCTGCCACCCATCGGTGTTAAGAGAGGGAAAGAAGTGCTGAAAAAACTCACCGATTATGAATAACAACATTATCAGTAGTATGGGGAATAAGATGTCAAACCGATCAATGAATCTTAACTCAGAATATTTCGCAAAATCTTTAACTTTGCTTGCATCGGTTTGGAAGTTTTCCTGTTTCAGAAACCATTGCATATGACTATGGAGAAAACCATTTTTTGGTGAATGCTTGTCAGTTTTCTTGTCGGAATGCTTATGGTGATGCCGGTGATGGGCAGCCCACCACAGTGGTCCTCTTTGCGTTGCAGAAGCTCCAATCATGGCAAACAATGTCTGTGTGAAACGGTGTGTTTTGAAAGTTCTGTGAGAGAAATAGCGGTGATAAAAAGCTGTGATTGCGAACATTCTTAATAAATAAGTTATCAGAAAAATCACAACAGCTGTTGTCGAAGTTCCTGTCCATATCACTCCCAGACATGCGACATGTATGAGGATAAATGGCACAATCCTTACCCAATCAATGCTGTCTTTATCAAATTGGTTTTGGTAAACAGAAGAATTGTCGAACCACTTTTGAATCATAATTTATAACTTTTCGTAAATTTTTAAGATGCGCTCATCTTAGAAACCCGGTTGTGAAAGTGATGTGAAATTAAAAAAAATATCTTTCACATAATTTTCACAAGCAAAAAGTATATTTGTGCCAATTGAAAATTTGAGAAAAAAATGAAATTGATACTACTTATTGTTTTATTAGCTGCAACTGCATTTGTTGCTGGCGCCTACTCAAAAGTGCCCAAAAGCAACAATAAAATAGCGGAAAATTATCTTCAAGAGCTTAAACGATATCCAGAAAGCAAGGAAGTTGAGAATGTTGGTGAAATATTTTTACAACTTTTCGGAGACTTTAAGAAAGGTGCAACCGAAGAAATCATTCGAAAAACCTATGCAGATGAATTTTATTTTAATGACACATTCAGAGTCCTTAACAATATTGATGAATTGGTTCCTTATATGATCGAAACAGCAGCTATGGTTGAAATCACCACTGTTGAGCTTTTAGACACATCATTCAACGGCAAAGATTATTATCTCAGGTGGGTTATGGAAATGAAGTTTGATGTGAAAAATAAAGACATCTACTCCAAATCAATTGGTATGACACAACTTCGCTTTAATGAAAACAGCAAAATAATATTTCATCAGGATTATTGGGATAGTGTTGACGGGTTTTATCAGCACTTGCCATACTTGGGATATTTTGTCAGGAAAGTCAGAAACCAGCTATGACCCGATTGTTATTATTAATTACCATTGGCAGTTTTGTTCCACAGCTTGAAGCAAAACTGCCAAAAACGGTTTATGTGAATGATAAGGAAATGAAACTGTGTACCGAGCATACGATTCGATATGCATTATTAGTCAAAATAGCTTATGTCGGACTTTATAAACCTGCTTGTGATATGAACCAGAATATTCTTAAAATACCTGAAAAACTGATTCGTTTTAATTATCAGGTTGATGTCAAGGCATCCGTATTTCAGGAGCTGGCAGTGAAATACTTCAAAAAGAACATCGATGAAGAACTCTATCAGCTTTATTCCGATGAACTCAAACAGTTCAACAAATCCTATGTCGATATATCTGCGAATGACAGTTATGATTTATTTCATGAAAATGGCAAAAAACTGAGCCTTTACAAAAACAAAAAACTATTGGGTTATACCGAATGGCCGGATTTTGCAGCAAATTATTTTAAAATATGGTTTGGAAAAACACCTGCAGTCAAAAAACTTAAGGAAACTTTTAGTGAAGTATGAGTTTCAGAAATTATATGACTGATGGGCTATGGAATTATAGAGTGGATTTGTGTAACAATAATAGTTATGAAATGTCCCGTAGATAATACCGAATTAAAGTTAAAAACTCAGGAAAAAGCCTTCGGTTATTGCTGTTCACATTGTGATGGTGTATTGATAGACTCTAAGGGTGTAAAGGAATTCAAACATAACTTTAATACAAATATTCTGGAAAAGAGTTTCAACAATATTAAAGTAAAGAGTTCTGAATATTATTGTCCTAGCTGTTCTGAAAATATGGAATATTCGGATATTGGTGATATGGAAGTGTTGATATGCAAGAAGTGCACAAGTGCTTTTTTTTAAGTCAGGTCAATTAGCTGATATTAAATATAAATATGCCGATATAAGTGAAGGTGAGTATTTTGGAATGTCATTATTACCTGCACCATTTTTAGCAATTTATTCACTTTTGAAATTTTTCTCATTAGACCCTTCATCAAAAAAACAAAAATTCTATGGTTGGATATTTATCATAGCTGTCATTTTTTCTTTATTTTTCTTGTTAGAATTCAGTAGTTTGGGTTCTGCATGTGATAAATAGCCAACTTCATTAATTAGAATTAAAACCAACAAAGAAAACCCAACTATAGAGCAAAGTTCCAAATACAAAAACCAGAAATAACAAATTTGATGCTATGTTTTTTACACCAAAATAAAAAATCTGTTCGGCACTACGAAATCCCCAGAACAGGGCGATGGATGATGTCATTGTTAAACCAAGTTTGGTGTTCAGCAATTCGTCACCATTAAAATAAGAAATATAAGCAAAAACCAGAAACACAAATATCAATCGCAGATTCATTATTTGCATGACAGCTTTGTTGGTGAAAGAAAGTTTCTTCAAATCTTCGACCCAATCAAACAATTTCCAGAAAAGAAGATGAAACACCACAAAAGCAATGTGGTAGATTGCACCAATGATTAAAAGATTTTCAGGATTGTTGAGTAATTCTTTCATCTACATCCTAAAAACACCATATTTTGTGTCCTCAACCGGAGCATTTAGACCGGCTTCAATTGCCAGGGCCAGAACTTTTCTAGTGTCAATCGGATTGATAATCCCGTCATCCCAAAGTCTGGCAGTGGAATAATACGGACTTCCTTGATGTTCGTAAAGCTGTTTGATTTTGTCGTATTCGGCTTGTTTTTCAGCTTCATTCCAATCGATTCCGCGTTTGTCCATTCCATCCTGTTTAATGGTTGTTAAAACAGATGCTGCTTGATCACCACCCATAACCGAAATTCGAGCATTCGGCCACATCCACATAAAGCGTCCACCGTAAGCACGACCATTCATAGCATAATTTCCGGCACCGAATGATCCGCCAATCACAACGGTGTACTTGGGAACTGAAGCACAAGCCACAGCTGTTACCATTTTTGCACCATTTTTGGCGATTCCGCTTTGCTCATATTCTTTTCCAACCATAAAGCCAGTGATATTTTGCAAGAACACCAAAGGAATCTTACGTTGGTTACACAACTCGACAAAATGAGCTCCTTTGAGTGCCGATTCGGAGAATAAAATGCCGTTGTTAGCAATAATTCCAACTGGATTGCCGTGAATATGAGCAAACCCACAAACTAAAGTGTTTCCGTATTTCGCTTTGAATTCTTGAAACTCAGATTTATCAATAATTCGGGCAATGATTTGTCTGACATCGTAAGGAATTCGCGTGCTTTGTGGAATAATTCCGTATAAATCCTTTTGATTGTAAAGTGGCTCTTGAGTTTTTTGTTTTTGCAGCCAATCGTGTTTTTTGCGATTGAGATATTTGACAATATCGCGTGTGATTTCCAATGCATGTTCGTCATTGTAGGCAAAATGGTCAGTCACACCGGAAATCGACGAATGCACTTCAGCACCACCGAGAGTTTCCGCATCAACCACTTCTCCGGTTGCAGCTTTCACCAAAGGAGGGCCACCGAGAAAAATTGTTCCTTGCTCTTTGACAATTACAGCTTCATCACACATCGCCGGAACATAAGCACCACCGGCCGTACATGAACCCATCACTACGGCAATTTGCGGAATATTTCTGGAAGAAAGCTGTGCCTGATTATAGAAAATTCGTCCGAAATGTTCTTTATCGGGAAAAACTTCATCCTGCAAAGGCAAAAACGCACCACCGGAATCCACCATGTAAATGCACGGCAAATGATTTTCCAAGGCAATTTCCTGAGCTCGTAAATGTTTTTTGACAGTCAAAGGAAAATAAGTCCCGCCTTTAACTGTCGCATCATTGGCAACTATCATCACATTTTGCCCGTGAACCATACCAATTCCGGTAACCACGCCGGCAGCCGGAGCAGCATTGTCATACATATCATTGGCTGCTAGCGCTGATAACTCAAGAAAAGGCGTGCCTTTGTCGAGCAAACCATAAATACGATCCCGAACCAGAAGTTTTCCCCGGGAAGTGTGTCTTTCACGAGATTTTTCCGAACCACCGAGAGAAACTTTTGCTGTTTTCTTACGCAAATCATTCACCAATTCATGCATAAATTGGTAATTCTCTGCGAACTCCACTGACTCTGTGTTGATTGTGTTTTTAATAATTGTCATTCGCGGGATTATATCATGACAAATTTATTTCATTAAATACAGTTCAGAATATCTGAGAAGATTGGTGCGTAATCGTTCAATGAAACTTCAGCATATTCACATATTAATCTAGTTGTATTTTGTTGGAAGGATGAAATCATCACGTAAATTAACTTTCTTCCTGTTGTGGAAAGTAAAAACAAAACAAAATTATAGAAGTGTAACTGAGATTATTAAGCATTGGGTATTCGATTGGTTATAAAAGCAAGCCCCAAACTTCGGCATCTGTCCACTTTCCGCCAATCTTAAAATTTTCTCTGAAATAAGCCTCTTTTTCCATTCCCAGTTTGTGCATAATGTTGGATGATGCGGTGTTTTCAGCAACACAACAGGCGACGACTTTATGTGGTTTTATTTCGGTTTTAATGAAGTCAAGCAGGCTTTTAGCAGCTTCTGTGGCATAGCCTTTGCCTTGATATTTGTGATCCAAGCGCCAGCCGATTTCCATGGTGTCATTTTCGATGGATTCATATCTGAGGCAAACCAATCCGATGTATTCGCCAGTTTCAAGCAATCGCACTGAAACAGCAGCCCAATCTTGGTTTGCTCCTGTCCACTCACGGGCAATTTTTTCTGTTCGCTCACGAGTTTTGTCCTGAGGTAACGGGTCACGTATGTATTTCATCAGTTCCGCATCCATTTCATGGGCGACGTTGAACTCAACTTCATCAGCACCGAATTTATGCAACCGCAGACGTTGGCTTGTCATTTCAATATTATTGACAAGATTGATAATATTTTCCGGTGCTGATTTGATTTCTTCAGTCATTAATCTCTTGGTTTGCGGCCTGCACGTTTACGATCGCTCTCTGTTAGAAGTTTTTTCCTTATTCTAATAGATTCCGGTGTGACCTCAACCAATTCGTCATCTTCGATGAACTCCATAGCTTGCTCGAGGGATAATTGAATTGGTGGTGACAGAATCAATGCGTCATCTTTTCCGGCGGCACGAATGTTGGTGAGTTGTTTGCCTTTGGTAGGGTTCACCGTTAAATCATTGCTACGAGAATTCAAGCCAATAACTTGTCCTTCATAAACATCAACATTGGCATCAATCAATAATCGACCACTGTTTTGAAGAGTAAAAAGCGCATAAGCTAAAGCCTTGCCTTGCGAATTGGAAATCAACACGCCGTTTTTGCGACCGCTAACCATATTGTCGAATTTCGGTGCATAATGGTCATAAATATGAGTCATTATCCCAGTTCCGGAGGTCAAAGTTTTGAATTCACTTTGAAAGCCAATCAAACCACGAGCCGGTGCATGGAAGTGCATACGCACACGACCTGATGCATCCGGTTGCATGTCTTTCATCACAGCTTTACGTTCCAAAAGTTTTTCCATCACTGAACCTTGATGTTCGGATTCAACATCAACCATCAAATCTTCAATTGGTTCGCAAATTTGTCCATCAATTTCACGGAAAATTACTTCAGGACGTGATATGGCTATTTCAAACCCTTCACGGCGCATGGTTTCAACTAAAACCGACAGATGCAATTCACCACGACCGGAGACTTTGTATTTATCTGCATCATCGGTGGATTCCACTCGTAATGCCACATTATATGTTGCTTCGAGTTCCAGTCTGTCTTTGATTTGTCTGGAAGTTAGGAACTTACCTTCTTTTCCGGCAAATGGAGAGCTGTTCACACAGAAAAGCATGGAAATAGTTGGCCTGTCCACTGTTAATGGAGATAAGGCTTCGGCATTATCTCTTTCGCAAATAGTTTCAGAAATTCCCAGATTTTCGATTCCTGAAATAGCGACAATATCTCCGGCGGAGGCTTCGCTCACTTCCACTCTTTCCAAGCCTTTAAAACCAAAAATTTTTAATACTCTTCCATTTCTGCTGTTACCGTCCTTATCAACTATAGTAACCTGCGTGTTAGTTTTAATATGTCCTCGTTTGATACGACCAATTCCTATCAAACCTAAAAAGCTGTTGTAATCCAATGTGGTAACTTGCATTTGGAACGGCTTGTCAATTTCCACATCTGGTGCGTGAACTTTATCAATGATGGTTTGAAATAACGGAGTCATGTCACCATCACGAGCCTCTTCATTCAAATTGGCATAACCATTAAGAGCAGAAGCATAAACAATCGGGAAGTCCAGCTGTTCATCAGTTGCACCTAAAGAATCAAACAAGTCAAAAGTTTGTTCCATCACCCAGTCTAATCGAGCCCCATCACGATCCACTTTGTTTATCACAACAATGGGTTTAAAGCCCATTTCAAAGGCTTTGGATGTTACAAAACGGGTTTGTGGCATTGGTCCGTCAACCGCATCAACCAGCAGTAATACTGAATCTACCATGCTCAAAACACGTTCCACTTCTCCACCAAAGTCGGCATGGCCTGGTGTGTCAACGATGTTAATTTTGTATTTTTCACCTTTGGAATCCGTCCAATGAATCGTGGTAGTTTTGGAAAGAATTGTGATGCCTCTTTCTTTTTCAAGTTCATTTGAATCCATGAGACGATTCGGATCTTCTGCACGATCGCCTAGAGTTCCGGATTGTTTAATCAATTCATCAACCAGAGTCGTTTTTCCATGGTCAACGTGTGCAATAATTGCAATGTTACGAATATGAGTTGTCACAATTTTTCCTGATGCTGAATAATAAAGGCGGCGATTATACTTTAAATCAATGAAAATCGGTGAGATATAAAAGAATTTGTGGAAGTATATATGTATTTCAGATGGAACATATATCAAATTTTCGTTTTAAAAATACAACTGACTATAGGCAAAATAGAAAAAGGGCACAATTGTGCCCTTTTTTTTCGACAAATTTGTTTGTCTAAGCGTCTTGTTTTCTAATAAATTTATGACCAACAAAACCTAATGTAAAAAACATCAATGCGAGCCCTAACCAATTCAAACTTGGAACTACAGGAGGAGGTAGAATCGATCCTTCAATTTGGAACAAGAAGTCTGGATTAACACCACCACCAACTCCACATGTAGTTTGTGGTGTCCAAGTTGTACAGCCACTTCCAAAACCATCACCTGGATTTACCCAGTGACCTGGGTTTCCTGTTTGAACTGTCGCATTTGACCAGAAATGTTGACCATTCCCGCCACCGAAATCCTGATTCGTTTGAATTGCCAGCCAATATGTTCCTGGGGTTAAATCACAAGAACCCGGTAAATCTATTTGGAAAGAACCATCTACTTGAGATGTAGGAACCACTCCTGCATAAGAACACATTACAGCTCCAGGAGAACCGCCGGCATCAGAAAGAAACTCGACATCCACAGATACAGCAGAGCCCCCTAAAGATTGAGTGCCTACAGTATTAACACGGCTTATAGACCAACCGAAACTATTAACTACGAAATCATCAGCTCCCCATGAATCATACACATCAAAAGCCGCTTCAAAGTCTTGATCAGGTGCACCATTTCCACTAGCATTAGCGGTTTGATCCCATAATACAGAACCTCCACCCAACGGAATAAAGTTTGAATTTCCAGTAGCCCCACTTTGATTCTGTATATCTGCACTAGAAGCAGATATAGATACAGACAATAATAATGGAGCAATTGCTTTCGCTAATTTATTTTTTTTCATTATATTTCCTCTAAACAGTAACTAAAATAAACAAATACTCGGTTTTATTATACATTTTTTTTTTCGATGTATAAGACTTAATTACTTAAATTATCTATTTCTTCAATGAAACAATTATAATTTTCATACTTTTTGAATGATTTAGTATAAATTTTCTCTTTTACTTGTGCTGCGCTCGCTGTTTTAATTTTTCTTTTAGTCTCATGAAACTTCTGACAGACATCCTCCCATTCAAGTGATAATACAGATAAGACGCTCACAATTTCATCTTTTAGATTTGTTAATACTCTTTCATATTCAATTGTGATTATTCGAGTTGGAAATAATGACTTCCAATATTCCATAATATTCTCTTGATAGGTATAGTTTAGCAATAGTTCTTCAAGGTTGTAACTGTAGTTGTGTTTTTGAGTAAACAGCTGCCGGTAACAACTTAAAATCACGTCATACTTATTTCTAACTGAGTGAACAACTTTTGCGTAAGGGTTTGAAAGAAGTATTGCTCCTACAAAACTAAAATTAAGTGGTTGCTTATCTGTAAAAATGCGATAGTTTGCATGGTGTTCTTTGGTATTTTCCAGATAAGATTCTCCGATTTGATGGAATTGAGACTTGTTGAAATCTTTAAAACTCTCGGGGTAATTCTGTTTTCCAAATTTTTTGACTAACTCTGGAATGTAGTTAAGTTCCGATGCACCGGATATTTGTGAATGCGATGATAGAATTTGTTCAATAAGTGTTGATCCGGATCGAGGCATTCCCACTATAAAAACAGGAGTTATATCTGTAATCAATTCTGATTGATTTTTTTTACAAAATTCAGGTGTGAATACATTTTTTATTCTTTCTCCATACCCCTTCCAGTCAAACGCTATACGATTGAGTGATTGGTATTTTTGAGTATTTGCTTGTTTTAGAAACTCATAGGCTTCGCTATATTTTTTATCATGCTCCAAATAGTGAGCTTTTGTGAATAATAATTCAATATTATTTTTAAAACGACCATCTAACATAGATGTGATGATATCTTTTTCACTTTCTGAAAATTTATAGGTTTTAAGATTAGCTAATGCCCAATATATTTCTGGTTGAAAGGGCTGAATTGCCAATGCATGATGAAAATACTCTATTGATTTATTAATATCACCTTTGTTTTTACAGATAAATCCCAAAGTTGTTAATGAGCCAACATGTGTAGGTGAAGTTTTAATTGCATTAAGATAGCAATTTTCTGCTTCATCCCATCTCTCCTCATCACGATATAAATTTCCAAGATTATATTGGACAATTTCGTTATCTGGATATTCTAAAATGATTGTTTTAAATAGCTCGTGAGCTTTGCTGTATCTTTTTTGTTGCTTATATAATGAAGCAAGATTCAGGATTACAGGTACTGATTTTTGATTCAAATTAAAGGATTTTAATAAATATTTTTCAGCTAATGGTTCTTTATTCTGTTTGAGGCTAATAACACCTAGCAACCTAGGAATTTCAGAATTTTTCGGATATTTTTTTTCGAGTTTGTGTAATTTCTGTTTAGCTTGGTCAAATTTTTTACTATTAATCAACGATGCGATTTTATCAAGCATTTGTGTTTCATATTGACTATAGGAGTAGTTCATTTAATTTATTACATGAGATATCAAATCAAAATCGAAACCACGGCGATAGAGAAAGTTTTGGCGTTTGATTTTATCTTTGAAGTCAGCAATCGGGGTTTCACGATATTTTTTTAGATAGGCTTTTTTGGCAATTTGGTAAAAATCTACTTCGTCTTGGTGAAGTGCTTTTTTGGCTTGGTTTTCTGTAATACCTTTGAGTTTCAACTCCATAGAAATTTTCAAAGGTCCGTAACCTTTTTGAGCCCGGCTTCGGCAATATATTTCAGCAAATCTTTCATCGTTGAGATAATTGTTTTCCAGACACTCTTTAATGACTATTTGAATGCTTTCGGGTTCATAATCCTTATTGGTGAGTTTGTCGGTTAGTTCTTTGACAGAATGTTCCCGCATAGACAGAGAAGCCAAAGCAGAAGCTCTGGCTTTCTCTAAATCGGTTCTGACTGTGAAATTATTCTTGCTCAACTTCCTGAGGGGGCTGTTTGCGTTTTGGCATCATAGCTTCACGAATTTTTTCTTCAACTTCGTTGGCTATTTCAGGGTTTTCCTGTAAATACATTTTGGCATTTTCCTTACCTTGTCCGATGCGGTTATCACCATAAGAATACCAGGAACCGGACTTGTTAATCAGGTTATGAGCGACACCTAAATCAATGATTTCGCCGAGGCGGGAAATTCCTTCGCCGTAAACTATTTCGAATTCCACCTGTTTGAATGGAGGTGCCATTTTGTTTTTAACAACTTTCACTCTGGTATCGTTACCAAGAATTTCATCACCTTTCTTGATTGCACCGATACGTCTGATGTCCAAACGGACTGAAGCGTAGAATTTCAAAGCATTACCACCGGTTGTGGTTTCAGGACTTCCGAACATAACACCAATCTTCATACGAATTTGGTTAATAAATATCACCATGCAGTTGGTGCGTTTGATGTTTCCGGTCAGTTTTCTAAGTGCTTGAGACATGAGGCGAGCCTGCAAGCCCATGTGTGAATCACCCATATCACCCTCAATTTCAGCTTTTGGTGTCAATGCAGCGACCGAGTCGATCACTACTAAATCGACCGCACCGGAACGAACCAGCATATCGCAGATTTCCAGAGCCTGTTCACCGGTATCCGGTTGAGAAATCAGTAATTCATTAATGTTGACACCGAGTTTTTCCGCATAAGATGGGTCAAGCGCATGTTCTGCATCTACAAATGCAGCCGTTCCTCCGGCTTTTTGACATTCAGCAATCGCATGCAATGTCAATGTGGTTTTACCACTGGATTCCGGTCCGTAAATTTCTATCACTCTGCCTCTGGGTAGTCCGCCAATTCCCAATGCAGCATCCAAACCAATTGAACCCGTTGAATAAACATCGGCTTTCATGGCAGATTGATCTCCTAAACGCATTACCGAGCCTTTGCCGAATTGTTTTTCAATCTGGCTTAAAGCAGCTGATAACGCTTTCTTTTTGTTTTCATCCATATTTAGCTCCAAAATTTTCGCTGTGTCTGTTTTCATTGTTAGCCTCGTATTATAGTATGAAGATGTCGTTTACAATATATAAAATTTCCTAAATATTTGTAGGAGAAATCGGATGCTTGCAATATTAGGCACTGTCATTCTCAAAACATGAGAATAATGAAATAATTTTAAAATTTTTTAAACATACCAGACTTGATTGGTTATTTGGCAATCAATCGAGTCCAAAATCATGTGGATAATCAAACCGATTCCTAACAGTCGTGTTTTTGGAATCAAGCAGGCAATTGCGTAGATTGCAATTGGAATTAAACGATGCAAAGGATGAAATCCTATACTACATCTCAAAGGATTATAGATTGGCGTCGCCAGCAAATGATCCAAATCGACTATCATTGTTGCTGCCATAATCAAAAAAGCAAACTTCCATCTTTTTGGAAAAAAGATAATACTGATCACTATGGGAACAATAAAATGCAGGGAAATATGCAGCAATTGTTTATCCGATAATCAGCAAGCAAGCGACATTTCTGTCCTCAGCCATCAGTACATTGAAAGTTCTAACAGCAGATTTGTTGGTCATTACCTCTAATCCGACATTGTTTTGAGCAAGCGGATGCAACAATTCCACGTGAGGAAATTGATGAACTAAACCCGAACCCAAAATAATAATTTCAGGTTGGTTTGAGAGTAAATACTCGATATGAGTTGATGACAGTTGCTCAATTGATTTCAGTTGTAAGTCTGTCATCACGGTTTTGCTGTTAATGATACAGCTTTCCTTAATCGTGTTTCCATTGACAACAATTTCGTCACTAGTTGCCGATGAAATTATATTTAAACTATTGTCAGTGTTCTCAACCAGTTTCATGGTTAAATTTCGTATTGTGGATTTTTCGGATTCCTGCGAAAGATGGTTAATGTCTGACCGATGCTGTGAATTTGCTCAGAATTGGTTTGATTGACAATTTCACTGATGAACTGATTTCTGGTTTCACGATCGGTTCGGATTTTAATTTT
>Ga0116164_10001017_pt1 | contig 21906 bp, 19 predicted proteins | sample AD_UKC109_MetaG_FD_89888 | JGI IMG/M metagenome (GOLD analysis project Ga0116164, IMG submission 89888) | Active sludge microbial communities of municipal wastewater-treating anaerobic digesters from Hong Kong - AD_UKC109_MetaG | ecosystem: Engineered > Bioreactor > Anaerobic > Digestate... | reverse complement strand
GCGTTTTCGATAGCCTTGCTGAGAAGGCCGTGCTCGATGGCCTCCCCCTCTTCGAGGCCAAGTTTGCCCATGATACCCTCGATGCGCTCGGATCCGAAAAGCCGAAGGAGATCGTCCTCCAAAGCGAGATAGAACCGGCTGGAACCGGGATCCCCCTGTCGGCCGCTCCGGCCTCGGAGCTGATTGTCGATACGCCGGGATTCGTGGCGCTCCGTACCGAGAATATGGAGCCCCCCGGCCTGAAGAACCTGCTGCTTCTCCTGGGCGCACTGCACTCGAATCTCTTCGGTCAGGGCCTCCCGTTCCGGAGAACTTTCCTGGAGAGAGACACCCCGTTTTTCCGCCTCCTCTTTAAGGAGGAAATCCGGGTTGCCTCCCAGCACGATATCCGTGCCGCGGCCCGCCATGTTGGTAGCCACGGTAACCGTTCCCTTTCGCCCCGCCTGGGCCACGATAAAGGCTTCTTTTTCGTGATACTTGGCGTTCAGCACCTGATGGGGCACTTTCCGGGCCTTGAGAAGCTTGCTGACGATTTCGGAGACCTCGATGGAGGTGGTGCCCACGAGAACGGGCTGTCCCTGAGCATGGCACTCCGCCACCTCCTCCGCCACCGCAGCATACTTCTCCCGCTTGGTGCGGAAGATAACGTCCGGATGATCTTCACGGATTATCGGGAGATTCGTGGGAAGCACCACCACGGAAAGGCCGTAGATCTCCTTGAACTCCTCCTCTTCCGTGGCGGCGGTACCGGTCATGCCCGCAAGCTTCCGGTACATACGGAAGTAGTTCTGCAGCGTAATGGTGGCGAGGGTCTGGTTCTCCCGGCCCACCTTCACCTTTTCTTTGGCCTCGATGGCCTGGTGCAGCCCGTCGGAGTAGCGCCGGCCGAACATGAGGCGTCCGGTAAATTCGTCCACGATGACGATTTCGTTATCCTTCACCACGTAGTGCACGTCCCGCTGAAAAAGGTGAAGCGCCTTGAGGGATTGTACTATTTTATGCCCCAGCTCGGAATGCTGCATATCCGAAAAAAGCTCCGAGACTTTGAGAATTTCTTCGCATTTCTTGATGCCCTCTTCGGTGAGCGCCACGTTGCGCTCCTTTTCGTCCACCTCGAAATGCTGTTCCTTCTGGAGCTGCCGGGCGGTGCGATCCGCAAGAATGTAGGGTTCCGGCGAATCCTCGGAAGGTCCGGAGATGATGAGAGGAGTCCGGGCTTCGTCGATGAGAATGGAGTCCACTTCGTCCACGATGGCGTAGTTGTGGTATCTCTGAACGAGTTGGGAAGGCTGGGTAGCCATGTTGTCCCGGAGATAGTCGAAACCGAATTCGCTGTTGGTACCGTAGACCACGTCTTTACGATAGGCCTCGTGCCGCTCCGAGGGCTCCATGAAAGGATAGATGACCCCCACGGAAAGGCCAAGAAATTCGTAGATAGGCTCCATCCATTCGGCATCGCGCCGGGCGAGATAGTCGTTCACCGTGATAAGGTGCACTCCTTTTCCCGAAAGGGCGTTGAGTACCACCGCCAGAGTGGAGACAAGAGTTTTTCCTTCTCCGGTTTTCATCTCCGCGATGCAGCCCTCGTGGAGCGCCATGCCTCCCATGAGCTGCACATCGAAATGCCGCAGCCCCAGGGTACGCCGGGAGACCTCCCGCACCACCGCAAAGACTTCTTCCAGGAGATCTTCCAGCTCCTCTCCCTGGGCGAGCCGGGAGCGGAATATTGCCGCCTTGGACGCAAGTTCCTCCTCCGAAAGCTTCTGCAGTTCCGGCTCCAGGGCATTGATACGCTCCACCCGGGCAGCATAACGCTTGAGAGCCCGTTCGTTTTTATCCAGACCGAGAGCTTTTTTCAGTGCTCCAATCATGCTTTCACCTTCTTTAATCTTTTGCGCTTTCTCGAAAGAAAAAGGAGCCGGAGCTCCTTTTTCCGAAAACATCCACCGGGGTATTATAGTTCCTATTCCGGGGAAGCGTCAAAAAAACCGGAATAAAAAACCCTCGGGGTCTGTCCGGTTCTCCGGAGGCGCCCCTCGAGGAATACGGTACGGAGCGCCCGGAAAAGTTCCGGGACATGGGAAAGGTTGCCGTAAAAAGTTATTTTTCCGAAGGAGCGCACATCATGAGGGCAAAAACCTTGGCCTCGTTGAGAAGGTGTTCTTTAAGAGCGTATTCGTTAGGCTGATGAGCGCAGTTCGCCTCCTGCCCCCAGACGGCGGCGGGAATGCCCCCATGTCGGAAATAGGCGGCGCAGGTACCTCCTCCGATACCTCCCACTCGGGGTTTCCGGGAGAACACCTTCCGGATAGCCTCACCGAGAAGAGTCACCACCGGCGCTTCGGGATCCGTACCCGGGGCCGCATCGTCCCGCTGCAGGATTTCCCGGGTTATGGCACATCCCGAAATATGCCGCCGGGATTCCAAAACCTCATCCACCACCCGAAGGACTTCGTCCAGAGGAGCTTCGGGAAGCACCCGGCAATCGAAGCAGAAAACTTCCTTTCCCGGAATGGTGTTCACATTCCCCACGTTGGCTCCCCGCTTGGTAGGCTCGAAGGTAGAGCATGCAGGAGCGAAAAGTTCGTTTCTTTCGGGAAAGGCTTTGTGCAGCGCTTCATCCAGGGTCACCGCGAGGATATTCGCCTCCCGGCAGGCGTTGTTTCCCTCGTCGGGGCGGCTTGCATGAGCCTGTTCTCCCTCCACGGTAATTTGAAGCCAGAGTATGGATTTCTCCGCCACCTCCACGAAATCGCCCTCTTCGCTTCCTCCGTCGGGAACGAGAACGAGATCCTCCTTCCGGAAAAGGCCCTCCTCAAGAAGATGCTGAATGCCGTAACGGCTTCCTACCTCTTCGTCCGCCACGAAACAGAGGCAGATTTCCCGGGAGGGCTCGATACCTTCTTGGCGGAGGGCGTAGAGGGCGTAGAGGCTTGCCACCAGCTCCTGCCCGTTGTCGTTGACTCCCCGGCCGATGATTCTATCCTCTTGAATGACCGGCTCGAAGGGATCCGTTTTCCAGAGAGAACGATCTCCTTCGGGAACCACGTCCATGTGGCTCACGAACCAGAGCCGCTCCTTACCGGCTCCGGGAACCTGAAGAACGAGATTGGGCCGAAGGCCTCCCTCTACCCGGGAATCTTCGGCATCATACCGCCGGGGCTTGGGAAAACCCAGATCCTGCACCATCTCTTCAATAGCCCGGGCCTTGCGGTTTTCCCCGGTTCCTCCTCCATCGGGAGAGATGGCGGGGATACTGCAAATGTTACGCAAACTTTCCATCATGGCATCCCCGAGCGTATCCAGAGTTTCGAAAACTTTCGTTTCGTCTTTCATGATATCCTCCTTATAACACAAGGTCGCACATACAAAAATTTCCCAAAAAAATCCCCGCCCTGAAAAGGCGGGGATTTTTGAAGAATGCATAAAATCAATCAGCCTCCCATGAGAATTTTCTTGCTTCCCACGAGATACTCCATTCCCGAGTATATGGTGAAAAAGAGAGCGATCCACATGACGGTAATGCCCCCGGGGATATTCAAGATCATGAGAGAGATGGCGATAATCTGGGTTACCGTTTTCACCTTGCCTCCCCGGGATGCCGCGATAACCACTCCCTCTGCGGCGGCCACCATGCGGAGCCCGGTGACGATAAATTCCCGGGCAACGATGATAACCACGATCCATGCGGAGAGTCTCTGAAGCTCCACCAGGGAGATGAGAGCCGCGATGACGAGAATTTTATCCGCCAGAGGGTCGATGAATTTCCCCAGATTCGTTACCATGCCGTGTTTCCTGGCAATGTAGCCGTCCGCGGTGTCCGTAAGAGCCGCGAGAATGAAGATGAGCCCCGCCAGAAGATCGCCGTACCCCGTATCGAGCCCCAAAGCCACCAGGGGTTTCACGGGATAGTTGATCCGGAAGGTAAGAAACACCATCACCACCGGAGCGAGAAAGACCCGGGACAGACTGAGCACGTTAGGCAGATTCCAGGGATTCTTCGGCACGAGAATCCGCTCCCTTCCTGAAAAGTTCTATCCTCCGAGATAGGCTTCCCGCACCCGGGGATTTTCGATAAGTTCCGCCCCGGGACCCTCGAGAACGATCTCTCCCACCTCGAGAACGTAGGCATAATCCGCAATCTTGAGCGCCGCAAAAGCATTCTGCTCCACCAGGAGAACCGTCTTCCCCTGATCATTGATATAACGAATAATATCAAATACTTCCCGAACGAGAAGAGGCGCAAGGCCCAGAGAGGGTTCGTCCATCATGATGAGTTCCGGTCGGCTCATGAGAGCCCGTCCGAGGGCGAGCATCTGCTGCTCTCCTCCCGAGAGAGTTCCTCCCTTTTGCCAGATTCGTTCCTTCATCCGGGGAAAAAGCTCGAAGACCCAATCCATGTCCTTCTGAATCTCCCGGGTGTCCTTGCGGGAATAGGCTCCGAGAACGAGGTTTTCCCGCACCGTGAGATGGGGGAAAATCCGGCGTCCTTCGGGAACCATCACCACTCCGGAGGTAACGATGCTCTCGGGAGTTTTTCCGAGAATCTGCTTTCCCTCGTGTTCGATGCTTCCCTTGCACTGCTTGAGAAGCCCCGCAACCGCCCGGAGAGTGCTGCTTTTGCCCGCTCCGTTCGCCCCGATAAGAGTGACGATTTTTCCCTTGGGAACGGAGATGTTCAGGCCCCGGAGAGCGTGGATGCCTCCGTAATGTACGTGCAGATTTTGTACCTTAAGCATACTCCAGAGCCTCCTCTCCCAAATAAGCTTCGATTACCTTGGGGTTCGATTGGATGGCCTCGGGATTCCCTTCGGCGATACACACGCCGTAGTCGAGAACCCAGATATGCTCGCAAACTCCCATGACCACCTTCATATCATGCTCGATGAGAAGTACCGTAAGCTTGAACTCCTCCCGGACGCGCCGGATAAAATCCATGAGATCCCGGGATTCGTGGGGGTTCATTCCCGCCGCGGGCTCGTCGAGAAGAAGGAAGGAAGGTTCCGTGGCGAGAGCCCGGGCGATTTCGAGACGCCGCTGCGCTCCGTAAGGAAGGCTGCTGGCATTTTCATAAGCCACCTTGTGGAGTTCAACCTTCCGGAGAAGCTCCATGGATTTCTCTTGAACTTCCCGCTCCTCCCGGGCCCCCGAAGGGAGACAGAAAGGAATGGCCCACCAGGGGGATTTCTGGCGCAGATGCGCCCCGATCATGACGTTCTGCAATACCGTCTCGTTTTTGAAAAGCCGGATGTTCTGGAAGGTCCGGGCAATTCCTTCATGACAGATCTTATGAGGAGGATAGCCCGTAACATCCCTCCCGTGAAAGAGCACTTTTCCCTCGGAAGGCTTGTAAAAGCCGGTGATCATGTTGAAACAGGTGGTTTTTCCCGCACCGTTGGGGCCGATAAGCCCCACGATACGCCCTTCCTGCACCTGGGCACAGAAACGATCCACCGCGGTAAGGCCTCCGAAGCGCATGGTAAGGTTATCCACTTCGAGAACTATATTCCGTTCGCTCACGAGGATTCACCTCCCTTGGGGGACGTCCGGAAAATGGTGTCCCAGGTAAGTTCCCGCATTCCCATGATACCCTCCCGCCGGAAGAGGATGATGAGCAGCAGGGAGAGGGAGAAGATGACCATCCGCATGCCCGGAATGCCCGGAATGTGGAAGGAGCCGAGAGTGACGGGATTTTCCACGAAACGGAGCCACTCCAGGAGGAAGGTGATGAGCACTCCCGCGATGCAGGTTCCCGTGATGGATCCCAATCCTCCCGCCACGGCGATCATGAGCACGTTGAAGGTCATGATGAAGAGGAACATCTTGGGATCGATGGTGGTGAGAAGACTTGCCAGAAGAGCGCCTCCGATGCCCGCGAAGAAGGATCCGATGGTGAAGGAGATGACCCGGTAACGGTAGGTATTGATTCCCATGGCCCGGGCGGCCACCTCATCATCCCGGATGGCCTTGAGAGCGTTTCCGAAATTGCTGTTCACGATACGCACGATGACGAAGATGGTGAGGAGAAGCCATCCGTAATTCCACCAGAGATTGGCGTAATCCGGGATGCCCTTGAGCCCCAGGGCACCGTTGGTGATGAAGGTGATGTTGTTCGCCACCACCCGGATGATCTCCGCAAAACCCAGGGTAGCGATACCCAAGTAGTCTCCTCCCAGGCGCAGTACCGGCAGAGCGATGAGAAGCCCGAAGAGCGCCGCCATGAGCCCCCCCGCGAGAACCGCCACGAAGAAGGGAGCCTGAAGAACGCTGAAAGGCCAGATGAGAGGATCCAGAATGTAGATCATCTCCTTCTGGAGCGCCGGAAGAATAAGAAGGGACGAGGTGTAGGCACCGATGGCCATGAACCCCGCATGCCCCAGGCTGAACATGCCGGTGAAACCGTAAATCAGGTTCAGACTGAGGGCGAGAATGGTATTGATGGCGATGAGGTTCATGATCTGGATCTTGTATCCGTCAAAATTCCCCTGGGCCCAGTAAAGCCCTCCCGCCAAAGCCGCCACGAGAAGAACGTTCAGGATGTAATTTCGCTGTTTTCGTTTTTCCATCATACCTTCTCCTCCAGTTTCTCTCCCATCAGCCCGGTAGGCTTGATGAGAAGGATAATGATAAGAAGCACGAAGGCGAAGGCATCCTTATACCCCGAAAGTTCCGGGAAAAAGGCTACCGTCATGATCTCGATGAATCCGAGAAGAAGACCTCCCACCACGGCTCCCGGAATGGAGCCGATACCTCCGAGCACCGCGGCTATGAAAGCCTTGAACCCCGGGATCATCCCCATGAGAGGCTGAATCTGGGGATAACGCAAGGCCCACATGATCCCCGAAGCCGCCGCGAGAGCCGAACCCAGGCCGAAGGTAAAAGCGATGATCTTGTTTACCGAAACCCCCATGAGACGAGTGGTTTCAATGTCTTTGGAGATAGCCCTCATGGCAAGCCCCGGCTTGGTTCGATAGACGATGTAAAGAAGCACGAGCATGAGCACGAAGGAGATAATCGGCACGATGATGGTAAGAGGGAGAATACGCACGCCGCTTTCAAGCTTGATAACTTTTACCAGCCAGTCCGGCCGGTATACCGCCCGGGGGATTCCCGTAAAGACCACGATGGCGAGGTTCTGGATAAAGAAAGACACGCCTATGGAGCTGATGAGAGCAGAGATACGCGGAGCGTCCCGAAGGGGCTTGTATGCCACCTGATCCACCAGGATTCCACAAAAGGAAGCTCCCACGATGGCCACGAAAATGGCCGCCACCCAGGGGAGCTTGAGCAATGCGATGGCCCAGAAGACATAGTATGCCCCGAGCATGAAGATATCCCCGTGGGCAAAGTTGATAAGCCGGAGGATACCGTACACCATGGTGTAACCGATAGCGATGAGAGCGTACAGGCTACCCAGGGTAAGGGCATTGAAAAAATGCTGAACAAATATGGGCAGGGACATGGGATTCCTCCCGTTCGTCATTGATTTTTTGAAAGGCCGGATCGAAGCGATCCGGGTCATGCTTGATTCTTTACAACACCGCCACACACGGCAAAATCAGGATACATACCGAGGCAAGAAAAGGCGCAGAGAGGGCGAAAAACTCCCCTCTGCGCGTTTTTCAATTACCTGAACAGAATAGTGACATTACCCTACAGGGCATGAAAACGTACAGACGGAGCTTTCCTAGAGCTGAGGCATAACCGAAGCGGTGTAAACCTGCTTGCCATCCTTCACGACTTTGATACCCACGGGTTTTTCCGCATCGTGGGTCTCGTTGATGGTGGTAGCACCGGTAACGCCTTCCCATCCCTTGGTCTCCCCAAGAGCCTTGGCAATGGCTTCGGAGGGATCCGCTTCGAAAGCGTCCTTATCCGCCGCATAGGCCCGTTCGATGGCATCCGCGATGAGCATGTAGCAGTCGTAACCGAGAGCGGAATTGGCATTGGGATCCTTGTCGGGGAAAGCTTCCTTCCACTGGGCAGTAAACTCTTCCGCCATCTTGGTCATGTCGGGCATCTCCGGAGCGTAGGGGAAGGTAGTGTAGGCAAAGCCCTCGATGGCATCTCCGCCGATAGCGATCATGTCAGGGTTGTCCATGGCGTCGCCGCCCATGATGCTGAACTCTCCTCCGAGCTCCCGGGCCTGCTTGATGATGATGGCGCCTTCGGCAAAGTAGGAGGGAATAAAGAGCACTTCCGCGCCCTGGTTGATGATTTCCGTAAGCTGGGCGGTGAAATCCTGATCCCCCGTCTGGTAGTTCAGCCGGGCCACAGTCTCTCCTCCCAAGCCTTCGAAGGCCTGCTGAAAGAACTTGCCAAGCCCCACGGAGTAGTCCTGGGCCACGTCGAGAAGCAGGGCACCCTTCCGGGCACCGTTATCGAAGGCATACTGAGCCGCAGCAGCTCCCTGGTAGGGATCGATGAAACACATGCGGAAGTAGTAATTCTTTCCCTGGGTTACGAGGGGGTTCGTAGCAGAATCGGTAAGGCAGGGAACTCCCGACTTCTCCGCCACTTCGCCTCCCGCCATGGAGAGAGAAGAACCGTAGCTTCCGATGATGGCGATGACTTTTTCCTTTTCGATGAGCCGCTTCACTGCATTGGCAGACTCCACCTTGTCGGACTTATTGTCCACGATAAAGAGCTCCACCTTCTTGCCGATAACTTCGGGCTTCTGCTCCTGAGCGAGCCTGATACCGTCCACCGTCAGCTGACCGCCGAAGGCGTTCTGCCCCGTAAGGGGTTCGTACACACCGATGCGAAGAACATCCTCCGCCGCCAAAGCGCTTCCCGCGAAAGCCACGAGAACCATCAAACCGATAAGAACCTTTCCAACTTTCATACGCACACAACCTCCCTTAAAATATTATAAAAAACATAGTCCTCCCGAAGGAACACTTTGTATTATACCGTTCTTTTTGCATTTCTGAAAAGGATTTTTCGGAAGGACCGAAGAAAATACACGATATTACGGAGAGAGAACCATTTCCTCTCTCAAGAAGGTGGGAATTTTGAAAAAAGAAACCCTTTGTAAAAAATCATTCTTTTTGAGGGGGCACCTCTCCCGTTTTTTCTTCCAGAAGCCGGAGAATTTCGGAAAAATCCGAGAGGTCTCCGAACTGCCGATACACCGAGGCAAAACGGACGTAGGCCACTTTGTTGAGCTGCCGAAGCTCCTCTACCGCCAGTTCTCCGATGTGCTTGCTCGAAACTTCTCCGGAACCTTCCGCTCGAAGGGCCTCTTCCACCCGGGCCGCAGCATCTTCGATACTGTCGTAGGGAACGGGCAGTTTTTCGCAGGCTTTGCAAAATCCCGTGAGGAGCTTCTGGACATCGAAGGGTTCCCGGGTACCATCCTTTTTTATCACCAGAAGCATCTGCCCCGTGGCAGCTCTTTCATAGGTGGTGAAACGTTTCATGCAGGAAGGGCATTCCCGCCTGCGGCGAACCACATGCCCCTCTTCGGTGGTTCGGGTTTCCATCACCCGGGTTTCTTCAGCCTTACAATAGGGACAACGCATCGTTCTTCTCCCTTCGGGGGAATTGTGCTCTCCTGATCCGGAAGTATTTTTTCATTCGTGACATTCTGGAATTTCAAAAATTCGGGAAAAAGCCACACCGCCTTTCCCCGAATATAAAGAAAAAAGGGGGAAATCCCCCTCTTTAACCAACACACCCACTCTGCCGCCGCTTTGAAAAAACGGGGGATTATCTTTTTTTGTTGCTATTGCGTTTCGCCGCAGCCTTACGACGCTTCTTCGCCTCGCTTGGTTTCTCGTAATGTTCGTGTTTACGGGCTTCCCGAAGCACCCCTACTTTCTGCACTTCCCGTTTGAAACGCCGCAACGCATCGTCTATGGATTCGTTTTCTCTCCGAACAACCTGGGTCATCTATATTTTCCCCCCTTTCTCTCGCACCGTCACTCTTACCCCGGAGGCCAACAGAACTGTCTGCCGGACATCAGGTGCACGTGAAGGTGGGGAATCGTCTGGCATGCCTGAACTCCATTGTTGATGATCAGGCGGTAACCCTGCCTTTCGAGCCCCAGATCATGTCCCAGGCGAACCGCCAGAGACATGATTTTTCCCCACAACTCCGGATCGTCTACTTCTGCGGCAGAGGAGATATGGCGCAAAGGTGCCACCAGAATATGATCCGGCGCCTGGGGAAATTTATCCCGAAAAGCCATGACGGAATCATCCCTGTACAGGATTTCCGCCGGGGCTTCTCCTTTCGCAATGGCACAAAAGATACATGTATCCACCTACACACCGCCTCCCGAAGACACCTTGCTATTGTACATGGGAGAAGGCCTTGACACAAGTGCTTTTGCCCAGACCCGCACCATGGGAGACGGATGTTCTCTCTCTATACGCTGCACTCCCATACGAACCCATGCGGGGAGCGGAGTGAAACGAAGCATCCTGAGGAGAGGAATGAGCACTTCTTCGTGGGGGCTCCGAAGGAGTTCCCCCAAAAGCGCTCCCTCGGGAGGAGCCGCTTTTTGAGGCCAAATGCGCAAAGCTTCGCCCCGCACCGTCTTGGAAGAATGTCGCAGAAAAGCGAGAAGCACCTCCCGGCGCTCCCGGGAAAAAGAGGCCCAACGCAGAAAAAGCAGAGCTCCGGTCTCGGAAAGAGAGGTCCCCCGAATTTCCCCGAGAGAAAGAATTCCCTTTCGGAAGTTCTCGGGCACTCCTCTTTCGAGAAACTGCAAAAGCTCCTCTTCGGTACACCGGGAAAGCATCTCCAAAAGAGCCCGCTGCACTTCAGGAAGCTGCATTTTATGACGAAGAGCTTCCACTGCAAGGCCCCGAACCGCAGGGAGATCGCTCTGGAGACGCAGCAATTCCCCCTGAATTCCCTGATCCTTGGTGACGGGGATGACGGCTTCTCCGATTTCCCGCAGAAGCCTTTCGGTTTCCTCGAAAAGCCCGTTCATCCGCTGTTCTCTGGCGGCCTGGGCTTCTTCCCGAGCCCGGGCTTCCCGAACCTCCTCCTCATGACGGGCAGCTTCACGCTCTCGATGGTAGTTTTTCCAGCGTTCCCAGCTTTCGGACATTTTCGTCCAGAGCCCCCGCTTTCCGGGCTGCTCCTTTTGTGAGGGAGCCTGGGAGGAAGTTCTCCCTCCCCGCCGCAACGCTTCGGAGGTATAAGCACTTTCCCGGATGGTCATGTAGGCGGAGGTTATTTTCTGGAATTCCAGGGAGGCCGAAGGCCCCGCCACATCGGGATGGCAAGTCCTGGCAAGACAGCGGAAAGCCCGTTTCACCTCTTCCCAGGGAGCTCCGGGAGAGAGCCCGAGAACCCGAAAACTGGCATCCAGGTCATGATTCATATTCGGCACACCTCCTCCAGCTTGGCCAGAAAAACTTCCATTTCGCGAAGCCCCGCCTCCCAGGCATCCCGGGAACTCCTCAAAACCCGAAGATGATCGAAAAGCCGCTGCATGCGCTGCTGCTGTTCTTCGTTAAGATACATGGAAATTTTAGCACATCGCTTTTCCAAATTTCTATAGCGATTATCGGCAAAATTTCGGGATTGCCCTTTTTCTCCTTCTTGTCCGGAAAGCCCCAGAATTTCGTGAATTGCCACGCTTCCATCCTGGCGGCGCACCTCCACCTGCAGGAGCCCTCCGGAATCCACTTGAAAGAACACTTCCACCTCTTCCCGGGGATCCAGTTTTTCCACCCTGATGGTTCCCAGTTTTTCCTGGAGGCTTCCTTCGCCTCCCTGGAGAACGCCGATTTCCACGGATCCTCCCCGGGGAGACTCGAACTTTTTCGCAGCTCCGCAGGGAAGGGGAGTTCCCTGGAAGAGAAGAGGAATCATCTGCCCCCAGGAGCTTTCCACTCCGAGATCCCGGGACAGCACGTCGATGAGAAGGCGCTTGTTCCCCCGGGCACCGTGCATTCCCGCCCCCAGGGCTACCACTTCGTCGGGATAGAATCCAAGGTGCGAGGGCTCCGCCACTTGATGGCGCAGTTTTTCCCGAAGCAGGGGAAGCCGGCTGCTTCCTCCCACAAGGAGAAGACGATCCGGCAAATGTTCCTCCCACATGTGGGAAACCATGGAAACCACTTCGCTCAGAAGAGGTTCCATGAGCTCTTCCAACTCTTTACGGAAAATACGGAGAGGTACGTTCTGCTGTTTTTCCAGCAATCCCCCCGGAGGATACCATTCCATCTCCGCCGCATTGGAGAGGGTTATTTTTATTTTTTCCGCCTCGAGAAGAAGGAGGGGCCAGCGGAGATCCTTTTCCGAGAGCTTGCGGTGTCCCAGGCGTTTCCAGAGATGATGGGCCAGAAACATGTCGATGGAAGCACCTCCCAGGGCATCCCGCCCCCGAGAGCGGAGAACCTGCCAGACCCCTTCTTCCTGCTCCATCACGGTAATATCCACGGTACCGGCCCCGAAATCCAGTACCAGGGAACGACCCTCCATCTCCACCGCCAAAGCCGCCGCAGTGGGCTCGTTGATAATCCGAACACCCCCGAATCCGGCGCTGCGGGCGGAGCGTACCATGGAAGCCCTTTCGGAAAAGCTGAAATGGGCGGGCACCGCCAAAACACATTCCACCAGAGGAACTCCGAGATGAGCCTCCGCATCTTCCCGAAGCAAAACAAGCAAAGGAATGAGAAGTTCCTCCGCCCGATAGTGCCGGGCCCCCGCCATAATTTTCCAGGAGGTATCCCCGATATGGCTTTTCACGTTCCACCACGCCTTAGGACATCCCCGGAGAAGCTTTTTCTGAGCTTCCTCTCCTACGGAAAAACGCCCATCCTCCCATGCCACGATGGAGGGCGTTCTGGTTCTTCCCCAGCGGTTGGGAATAATGGAAGGATTGCCTCCTCCCTCGGGACAGAAGCTCATAAGGGCATACCGAGTTCCGAGATCGATGCCGAGAACGGGGCTTTTGCTCACGAAACACCACCTCGATCATCTTCCGGGAGATTGTCTTTCTCCGACAGAGGGGTACATAGGAGCTCCCCTCCCGCAAGGGCAGCGACTCTCCCCCTTCGCTCCTCTCCCGAAAAAGCCCTTCCGGGAAAGCGGGCCAGAAGGAAGTGCGGAGTATGCCCCTGAAAGTAAGGCTCCTCCGAGGACTCCGTCTTCTCCACGAGAATTTCCACGGTTTGTCCCAGCCAGCGGGAGGCATAACGGGCAAGAAGAATTTCTCCCAGGGCCACTCCCCGGCGGGCGCGCTCCTCCGCCTCCTGGCGGGAAGGGCGGGGCCAGGAAAAAGCGGGAGTTCCCTCCCGGGGAGAAAAGGGAAAGACGTGAAGTTTGCCGAAATTCATCTCCTCCACCACCTTCAGCGTTCCTTCAAAAGCCTGGGAGTCTTCGCCGGGAAATCCCACGAGAAGATCCGTGCTCACATGCACATGCTCCCCGAAAATATTCCGGATCAGAGAAAGAATATTCGCGAACTCCCGCACCGTATAGCCTCGCTTCATGCGCCGCAGCACTTCATCGTTTCCGCTCTGAAGAGGAATATGAAAATGAGGGCAGAATTGAGGTGTATCCCGAAGCATTGTAAGAAATGCGGGGGTTATGGAGAAGGGCTCCAAAGAACCAAAACGGATACGCCGAACCCCGGCTATACGGCTTATCTTCTGCACCAATCTCCCCAGAGGCTCTCCGTTTCCGGTTCCTCCGTAACGCCCAAGGTGAATTCCCGTGAGAACGATTTCCCCGCATCCTCCCGCGGTAAGGCGGCAAACCTCCTCCAGGATAGCCTCTTCCGGACGGCTTACGGGTTTTCCCCGAAGGTGGGAGATGATGCAGTAGGAACAGAAATGGTCACATCCATCCTGAATCTTCACGAACCCCCGGGTATGCCAGAGAAGGCGGAAAAGCTTCAAGTCATCCCAGGAATTCCAGGTTTGGGGAGTCCCCTCGAGCTCCTGATACTGCTCCAGGGGTTCTCCGCGGAAAAGGGCTTCCGCAAGTTGAGGAATTCGATACTTGATACGGTTCCCCACTACAAGATCCGCTTCGGGAAAGGGTTTTTTATGGCGCAGAAGATTCTGGGCATAACAGCTGCAGAGAATACGCCGGCATCCCGGAGATTGCCGGAGAAAACGGCGGAGAAGAGCACGGCTTTTGCGTTCCGCCACGGCGGTGACGGAACAGGAAAAAAGAATTCCCAGATCCCAGGGAGGCTCCGAAACCACATCCCATCCTCTTTCAAGAAACATGGAACCCAGGGCCTCCGCCTCGTACTGGTTGGTTCGGCATCCCAGAGCATGAAGCGTTACTCGAAGGGGCCTTTCTTGCCTACGCACCCGGAACGAGTCCTTCCCGAGCAAGGCTGAAGAAGGCCATCCCCGCCGCAGCGGCGGTTCCGGCCTTGAGAATCCGGGGCCCCAGGGAGACCGAGAGAAAACCTTCCCTGCGGAAAAGGGCTTTTTCCGAGGGCGAAAAATCCCCCTCGGGGCCCACCGCAAAAGCGAGAGAGCTTCCGGGGTCGTAATGAGCCAAAGGTTTGGCATCTCCATCGATAATGGCGGCAAAACGACGGGAGGGAAGATCGGAAAAAGGAATTTCCGAGCAGGAACAAGGTTCCGCAATTTCTGGAGGGCTTGTCCGGCCGCACTGCTTGGTGGACTCCTCCAGAATTTTGCGCCACCGCTCCATTTTGGAGGAAAGCTTTGCAGCATGTATGCGGGGGATGCTCCGTTCACAGGCAAGAGGGACAATGCAGGATACCCCGAGCTCCGTTACCTGGCGCAGCATCTTTTCGAAGGCCTCCCCCTTGAGGAGAGCCACGAGAAGCACCATAAAGAGATCTTCCCGGCCTTCGGCAGAACGGGAACATTCCTCGCCGAACCAGGCATTTTCCCGGGCAAAAAGCCGAAGGGTGATCTTCCACCCCGGCAGAAGCCCTTCGGCGAGATCCCCTTCACCGCAGCGCCGGACCCGTACGAGATGATGCGCCTCCTCCTCGGACAGCATCCAAACTCCTTCGGGAGTACGCAGGCATCGGTCAAGCCTTATTCTCGGGAGAGACATGAAAAAACACCTCTTTCACAAAACGGAAACACCAAAAAGATGAAAAAAAGGAAGGCCTTTCAGAAGCTTTCCCAAACCGGGTCCGCCGGGGAAAGATCCTCTTTGCGACAAAAAACGAGTTGCCTCTGTACTACCCGGGAGCTGGCAAGAAAAAAACACGCTTTCCAGGCCAATTCTCGCCACTCTTCAGGAGCGACCAAAGCAACCGAGAACCCTCATGCGATTCTGGTTTTTCCCCAGGAGGAGAAGAAAATCAGCATCGCCCAAAAAATACATCCACAAATTCCCCGAAGCATTTCTCTTCCGGGAGGGAAAAAATATCCGAATTATATTCTTCAAAAAAGCGGAAACACCGCCGACAATTCCGGAGTAGCACCGCCTCATCCGCGTCGGAAGTAGCTATTTCAAAGGACAAGGAAAAATTCGGGCCTTACCGGTACTCTCCGAGAGCTCCCCACCAATCGCCCCTGGTGATGGAATCTTTTATCCGGAATCCCTGTTTCTCCAAGGCCTCCGTAAAAACCTCCCTCTCCTTCACCACGAGCCCGGAAAAGACGGCTTTTCCCGGAGGAAGAAGTACCTCGGAAATCTGGGGAAGAAGCCGAAGCAAGGGATCGATAACGATGTTCGCCGTAAGAAAGGAGATCTTCCGGGAAAAGCCCTGAAGCAGATCTCCCACCTCTACGGAAAGGCTCTCCTGAGAGATGTCGTTGAGCCGGCAGTTTTCCAGCACTTCCTCCACCACTGCAGGGTCGAAATCCCGGGCCCAGGCACGAGAAGCTCCCAGCTTGATCGCCCCGATGGAGAGAATTCCGGATCCGCAGCCCACATCCACGAGTTCGTCCCCGGGAGAAAGATGTTTTTCCAGAAGCTCCAGAGCAATCTGTGTGCTTTCGTGATACCCCGTACCGAAAGAGCTGCCGGGATAGATGTAGAGGGGCAATCTTCCTTCAGGCTCGTTTCCCTTATGCCAGGGAGCCATTACCACGAGCCCCTCTCCTACTGGAAGAGGCGGAAAAGCCTCTTTCCACGCAGTATGCCAGGAACGGTTAGCGATTTTCCCCATATCCCGCACCACGATATCCGGCCAGGGAGCCAGAACCTGGTTCAGCTCCTTGAGCCAATGTCCGAGATCGTGAGAGCTTCGGTAGTACGCCCGAACCCGCACCACGTCGGCCCCTTCGGCATACTCCGCACCGATGCTCCCCGAAAGCTCCACCAGGGAGTCGAGTACGGGAGCTTGTTTTTCCTGAGCTTCCAGGAGAATATACCACCAGAAGGCTTCGTTTTTCATGCTCTTCCCTCCCCGAAAGAAACGAGGGAGGCCAAGCCTCCCTCGTTTCTTGTTAGTGTACCACGTTCTTTCGAAGAAAGCATCCTTTGGAAAAATCGGAGATCAACCCAAAAAGAGCTCTTTGAATTTTCCGAGAAGCCCTCCGCTTTCTTCCTTGACGGGAACCTCCATCTCCGCTGCCAGCTGCTCCAGAAGAGCCCGCTGGCGTTCGTTGAGATTCCGGGGAACTTCCACATCCACATGAACATAGAGATCTCCCCTTTTTCCGGGGTTCCGAAGCCGGGGCATTCCTTTGCCGGGAAGGGTAAGCACCTTTCCGGGCTGGGTTCCCCCGGGAATATCCAGAGAGGCTTCTCCATCCAGGGTAGGAACGCTGACCACACTTCCAAGAGCAGCCTGGGGAAAGGCCACGGCCTTTCGATAGTGCAGGGTATCTCCCTCCCGAACGAAATACTTGTGTTTTTTCACACGAATCAAGAGGAGAAGATCCCCCGGAGGGCCTCCGTTGGCTCCCGCCTCCCCTTCTCCGGTGATACGAAGCCGGGTTCCCGTGTCCGCTCCGGGAGGAATTTTAATTTCCAGGCGATGCCGCTGCCGGATACGTCCCTCTCCGGAACAGGCCTTGCAGGGGTTTTCGATGATCTTTCCCTTGCCTCCGCACCGGGTGCAGGGAACCACCTGGGCAAACTGCCCGAAGGGGGTACGCTGCACGTGCTCCACCTGACCGGTACCGCCGCAGGCGGGGCAGGTTACGGGAGAGCTTCCGGGCTCCGCTCCGGATCCTCCGCACCGCTTACACTGCTCCCATCGGGGAATCGTAACTTCCCGGGTAGCCCCGAAACAGACATCTTCGAGTTCGCAGGAAAGCTCCATTTCAAGGTCCGCCCCGCGACGGGGAGCGTTGGGATTGCGCGAACGCCCCCCGCCGAAGAAGCTGTCGAAAATATCTCCGAAGACATCCCCGAAGGGACTTCCTCCGGCACCTCCGAAGCCCCCGAAAGGATCTCCCTGACCTTCCCCCACGAAGCCGAACTGATCGTACTGGGCCTTCTTCTGGGGATCACTCAGGACTTCGTAAGCTTCGCTCACTTCCTTGAAGCGTTCCTCCGCATCCTTATCCCCCGGATTGGCGTCGGGATGGTATTGACGGACCAGTTTGCGATAGGCCCGTTTTATTTCATCCGTTCCGGCGCTCCGGGAGATTCCTAGGATTTCATAATAGTCCCGTTTTGAAGCAGTTCCGGGCATCCAAGGTCACCGCGTTACGCTTCGTCTTTGTCGGCGAATTCCGCGTCCACCGTCTCATCGGAAGTAGCACTTCCCTCTTCGGGAGCGGAAGCTCCGGAAGAGGGCGCTTCTCCCTGATCCTGCTGCGCCGCGTAGAGACGCTGAGAAAGCTCATGAAGGCTCTTGGTAAGAGTTTCTACCGCCTTTTTGGTCGCTTCGGGATCGGATCCTTCGGAAGCGCTCCGGAGCGAAGCGATTTCGGACTCCACCCGGCTCTTCTCCTCGGAAATCACCTTATCCCCCAGATCCTTCAGGGTCTTTTCAGCCTGATAGGCCAGGGACTCCGCCTCGTTCTTGAGCTCCGCCGCCTCTTTCTTCTTGCGGTCCTCCTCCTCATGAGCCTCCGCATCGGTTTTCATCTTTTCGATGTCTTCGTCACTCAGATTGGAGGACTGGATGGTGATGTGCTGGGTCTTGGAAGTACCCTTATCCTTGGCGGTAACGTTGAGAATGCCGTTCACGTCGATGTTGAAGGTCACCTCGATCTGGGGAACTCCCCGGGGAGCCGTAGGAATGCCATCCAGGAAAAATTTGCCGAGAGAGACGTTGTCCTTCGCCATGGAGCGTTCTCCCTGAAGCACGTGCACCTCCACCTGGGTCTGGTTATCTGCGGCGGTAGTGAAGGTCTGGCTCTTGGAGACGGGAATGGCGGTATTCCGGTCGATGATCTTGGTAAAGACCCCTCCGAGAGTTTCCAGGCCCAGGGAGAGAGGAGTCACGTCCACGAGAACGATGTTCTTGTGATCTCCCGAAAGGATGGCCCCCTGAATGGCGGCTCCCGCAGCGACGCATTCGTCCGGATTGATTCCCTTGGTGGGATCCTTGCCGAGGAGCTCCTTGATCTTTTTCTGCACCATGGGCATCCGGGTAGACCCTCCCACGAGAAGGACCTTGTCGATCTCCTGAGGAGTGAGTCCCGCATCCGAAAGGGCCCGTCGGGTAGGCTCCACCACCTTCTCCAGAAGGTCCGAGGTAAGCTCCTCGAACTTGGCCCGAGAAAGGGAGATTTCCAGGTGCTTGGGACCGTTGGAATCTGCGGTGATGAAGGGAAGGGAGACAGAAGTCTCCGGCATGGAGGAAAGCTCCACCTTGGCCTTCTCCGCCGCCTCCCGGAGACGCTGCATGGCCATACGGTCCCGAGTAAGATCGATGCCGTCGGTACGCTTGAACTCCTTTACCAGCCAGTCGGTAACCCGCAAATCCCAGTCATCCCCTCCGAGATTGTTGTTCCCCGAGGTAGCGAGCACTTCGAAAACGCCGTCTCCTACGTCGAGAATGGAAACGTCGAAGGTTCCTCCTCCGAGGTCGAAGACGAGAAGCTTATGCTCCCCCTCTTTGTCCTCTCCGTAGGCCAGGGCCGCAGCGGTAGGCTCGTTGATGATCCGGGCTACCTCAAGTCCCGCAATGGTTCCCGCATCCTTGGTAGCCTGACGCTGAGCATCGGTAAAGTAGGCGGGAACGGTGATTACCGCCTTGGTTACGGGCTCTCCGAGATACTCTTCCGCATCCCTCTTGAGTTTCTGCAAAATCATGGAAGAAATTTCCTGAGGGGTATACTGCTTCCCTCCCATCTGTTCCTTGTGATCCCGTCCCATGTGCCGCTTTACGGACATCACGGTATTGTCGGGGTTCACGATGGCCTGCCGTTTGGCAAGCTGCCCCACCAGACGCTCTCCGTCCTTGGTGGTAGCCACCACGGACGGCGTGGTACGGCTTCCCTCGGTATTCGGAATGATCGTTACCGAATCCCCTTCCTTTACAGCAACACAACTATTGGTTGTACCAAGATCGATACCCACGATTTTTGCCATAACTGGTCACCTCTTTTAAAAATGTTCTTCGCCGCCGGAGTTTCCTTAAACGGGCCTTCCGGCACAACGGGAAAAATCTTTTGCTTTATACGAATCTATATGGCGCTATTCCGACGGATCCCGGGACTCTTCGGAAGCACTATCCCGATCCAGGGAACCGATACGCACCTGCGAGGCCCGAAGGACCTTTCCTCCCAACAAGTACCCCTTCTGGAGCTCTTCCACCACCGTTCCGTCGAGGTCGGAATCTTCCACGGGAATCACCCCCACCGCCTCGTGAAGAGAGGGATCGAAGGCTCCCCGGGACTCGATCTCCTCAAGCCCCAGGAGTTTCAGAGCCTCGAAGAACTGGCGCCGAACCATGGAGACTCCCTTGAGAAGCGGATCGTCCTTATCCGCCGCTCCGAGAGCCCGATCCAGATTATCCAATACCGGCACAAGCTCCCGCACCGCGGTTTCCGAAGCGAGAGCCCTCTGTTTCGAAGCGTCCCGGGCAGTACGCTGGCGAAGGTTGTAGTAATCCGCCCGGGCCCGGGATACCTCCTCCTGAAGAGCACTGTTTTCCTTTTCAAGCTTTTCCAAGCGTTTGCGAATCTCCCGAGGAGTCCCCTCCTCGGAGCCGGATGCTTCGGGCCCCTTTTCTTCCTGAAGAGAATCCTTTTCCTTGCGGTTCTCTCCCGAGTTTTCCGCATCGTCCTTTCCGGGAAAAGCTCCGTTCCCGGAAATCGACCGGCCTTCCATAATAGGTTCCATAAGGTTGTTCCTCCTTAGGTTTCTCCTGTTTTAAGGTAATACCCCGGAAAAAATGATTCCCGGGGATTTTTTGTTTTTTTGAAATTGCTTTAGGGAGATTCCCGGTTCTCCAGGACCCGGATAAGGGTCTCCACGGTGGTTATGGCGTTTTCGTAATCCATGCGCACCGGGCCGATGAGCCCTATCAAGGCTTCGCACCCTCCCACCTCTGCGGGAGCCAGCACGAGAGAACATTCCCGGGAATGCAGCTCCGGATGCTCCGCCCCGATGGTAACCTGAATTCCTTCCTCTTTCTGAAGCGAGACGCTCTCCACGAGATTCGCGAGAGAGGATTCCTCTTCGAGAAGGGAAAGCACCGCCTGGAGCTTGGTTATATCCTTGAAATCCGGCTGTCCCAAAAGATACCGGGTCTCCCCGGTAAAAAAACGATAGGAGGACATGGAAAGGAGAAGATCGTCCATCTCACGCATGGCGGAACGGCAATACTCCCGGTTCCGCTCCAGCTCCTGCTGCATGAAGGAGAGAAGATCCTCACGAACCGCCCTCCAGGGACGTCCCGCCGCGAGAAGGCTGATACGCCGGGCCAGATCGTCAAGCTCTTCCTGCCCCACATCCCAGGGAACCCCGAAGGTACGATGATGTACCAGCCCTCCTTCAAGAATCACTATTGCCAGAACATGCCTCGAATCGATGCGGATAAAATCGACCCGCATAAGCCGGATCTCCTTGAGAGGCGTGAGAGCCGTCATGCCCATGCAATTCGTCACCTTGGAGAGAAGCCGGGAGATGTGAAAAAGAAGATCCTCCGTGTCCCGGCGCTGATTTTCAAGTCCCTTGACGTACGAATCTCCGAAGGAGGAAAACTTTCTCTGACGCTGAAGGATGTTGTCCACGTAAACCCGATAGGCCTTTTCCGTGGGCACTCTTCCTGCGGAGGTGTGAGGTTGCGTAAAAAATCCCTCTTCTTCGAGGTCGGACATTTCGTTGCGTATGGTGGCGGCGCTTCTCCCCTTGAGATAACGCTTGGACAGGCTTCGGGACCCTACGGGTTCGTTGGTTTTGATATATTCGTAAACCACTGCCAGGACCACTTCCAGCTGCCGTTCCGAGAGCACCTTTTCCACCTCCTCGTGTTGTTAGCACTCTGTAATATCGAGTGCCAACACGTTTTATTTCAGAGTGTAGCGTACCAGCCTAGGAAGCAATTGTCAAGACTGGTCAGGGACTCCCGGTCAAAAATTGGCAACGCAAGGCTTCATGCGACAATCCCCGAGATTCTTTTGAAGAGGCACTTTCCGGAACTCCTCGCTCGTGAAGTTGGGAAAAAGAGCGGCTCTCCCTCGACAGAAGAAACCCGAAAAATCCCCAGACACCAGACAAAGGACGAGGCGAAACGGACCGATGCCCGTTACGCCTCGTCCTGAGGCGGATGGAACATACCGGATCTATTCCTCCACGCAGATGGCTCCTCCTGCCATGGCACGTAGAGTCAGCACGGAAAGCACTCCCACCAGGAAAACCAACCCGAAAAAAAGGAGCACGCTCAGCATTTTCAGTTCGATCAATCCGGTTTTATGAAAATAAAGCACCGTAGCAAGGTCAAGGGCAGCCAGAGGAAAGGAGTAGGCCCACCAGGAGAGATAGAAGTGAATTTTTCGGAAGAGCCTCCATTGGGCACAGACAAAAAGAAAAAGAAAGAGTGCCAGGGAGTAGAGTCCCAAGGCAAAAACATCCAGATGCCCCTT
>Ga0116164_10001013_pt1 | contig 21989 bp, 19 predicted proteins | sample AD_UKC109_MetaG_FD_89888 | JGI IMG/M metagenome (GOLD analysis project Ga0116164, IMG submission 89888) | Active sludge microbial communities of municipal wastewater-treating anaerobic digesters from Hong Kong - AD_UKC109_MetaG | ecosystem: Engineered > Bioreactor > Anaerobic > Digestate... | reverse complement strand
TTCTGCGCGACGCGCGATCTCGTTGTCTGCCACATCGAAACCTGCAGACACGGTCAACATGCGGATGTGGCGCGACCGCGGCACTTCGATCGACTGGTTGGCGACCAGTGTCAACTCGACCTGGCAGCGTTCGGCCGCTCGATAAAGGATGTCGCGGATCACCCGCGGACAGGCGTCGGCGTCGACCCAGATGGCCATCTGCGGGCTCCCGGTTACTGAACAAGGGCAGGGGCGGCACTGGCCGCCCCGGTTGTGCGGCCATTCTAACCCCGCGGGATGCGTGTATCGGCTAATTGCCGCGCAGGGCGCGCAACATCTCGTCGGGTTCGAGGCGTCGCGTGTAGTCGGCGTTGACGAAATGGAAGCGGATGATGCCGTTGCTGTCGATCACATAAGTGGCGGGCACCGGCAGAATGAAGCTGGCGTCGCCATTGAACGCGGGGATGTCGATGCCGAGCGAGGTATAGATCGGGCGCAGCTGTTCAGGCAGCTCGAAGGCCAGGCCGAAGGCCTCGCTGATGCGGTTGCCGCGGTCACTCAGGACATCGAATTCCAGTGCGTGACGGGTCTGTGTGTCCAGTGTCTTGTCCGGAAGCTCGGGCGAGATCGCGACCAGTTCGGCGCCTGTGGCACGGATTTCCGGCAAGGCCTGCTGCAGTGCACGCAGTTCCATGTTGCAGTAAGGGCACCAGCCGCCACGATAGAAGCTGAGCACGACGACCGAATCCGCCAGCATTTCGGTCAGGCGCCTCGGTTCACCGAGGTGGTTGGGGAGCACGAAATCCGCTACCCGGTCCCCGGTCTTGAGGCTGCGGTCGGCAATACCCAGGGTCTCGAGTTGCCGCGTCGCCTCGGCCATTGTCTGCAGGACTGGGGCGGGCACGCGCTGGGCCTTGGCGGCATCGTATTCGGCAATCGTCTGACGCAGATTGGACATGACTTTTCTCTGGTTATTGAATGATTGTTCCAGAATTTATAGCTGTTATGGAATGATCATTCAAGTATCTTTGCCCAGGGCTATAATGAAAGCGTTGAATCAACGGGTGGCATGACGTGGCAAGACCGGTGGGTTTCGATCGAGAACAGGTCCTGGCGGATGCGACCAAAGTGTTTTGGGCGCACGGCTACTTTGACACCAGTGTCAGCAAACTGGTTGACGCCACGCGGCTCCAGCCAGGCAGCCTGTATGCCGCTTTCGAGTCCAAGGAAGGATTGTTTCTGGCTGCACTGGATCACTATGCCGGGCAGAGCCTGGCAAGACTGCGCAAGATCCTCGGTGATGCGCCCGATCCGCTGCAGGGGGTCCGCCGGTTTCTCGAGGAAATGGCCGAGGCCGACCCGGAAGCGGCCGTCCGTGGTTGCTTCCTGGTCAATACGGTACTGGAGGTGGGGCGGCGAAATGCCGCTGTACAGGCCCGGTTGCGACAACACCTTACGGTCATCGAACACGAACTGGCCGAGGCGCTCAACGAGGCCCGTGCCGCGGGACTGCTGGCGCCTCGGAAATCGCCCGGGGAACTGGCCAAGTTCCTGATGGCGACGATATGGGGTGTGCGTGTGCTCGGAAGCACCGGGGCCGGCGCCGACGACGCGCGGACAGTGCTCGGCATGGCTTTGTCCGTTCTCGACGCCTGACGCCGCAATACGAACCGGACAGTCGCGTGGCCGTACCTTTCTATCCCGCCTTGTTCTTTCTGGCGGCCCTGTGGGGCGGCTCTTTCCTGTTCATGCGTGTCGCCGCGCCGGTGCTCGGCCCGGTGTGGTTGATCGAAGTCAGGGTGCTGATCGCGGGGTTGGTGCTGTTGCCGCTGCTGGCACACCGACGGCAGTTGTCGGCCTTGCGTGGGCACTGGCGACTGTTGATGTGGGTCGGTTGCCTCAACGCGGCCCTGCCGTTCACCCTGTTGGCCTACTCGTCGGTGTACCTGACCGCGGGCATGACCTCGATACTCAATGCGACGGTCCCGATCTTCGCCGCGTTGATCGGTTTCCTGGTATACGCCGAGCCACTCGACCGTGCGCGCGGTCTCGGCGTGGTGCTCGGGTTCCTCGGCGTGGTGGTGCTGGTCGGGACTCCGCACGATGGGGGTGTGTTGCCGCTGCTGCCGATCGCGACCGGACTGGCGGCGGCCGTGTCGTACGTGTTCGCGGCAAACTTTGCCAAGCGCCGCCTGATGCAGGTACCGGCGCTGGTGTTCGTCACCGGCAGCCAGCTCGGCGCGGCCGTCGCCCTGCTGCCGTTGTTGCCGTTTTTCCCGCCGCCGCAGTTGCCCAACATGACGGTGGTGTCGGCGGTGTTTGCACTGGCCGTGTTGTCGACCTCGCTGGCATTCCTGATCTATTTCCAGCTGATCCGCGAGGTCGGTCCGGCACGCACCCTGAGCGTCACCTACCTGATCCCGGTGTTCGCCATCCTGTGGGGTGCGCTGCTGCTCGGCGAGACACTGACACTGAGCATGCTGCTCGGAGGGGTGCTTATCCTGCTGGGGGTCGCGCTCGCCAACCACCGCGGTTTTGCCGGTCTTTGGGGGCGTCCGCCGTCGCGTTGACACCGTCGCCTGGAGCCGCCGGCTGCGGGTGACGGCCCCAGGCTGGATGAGGGTGGCTGCATCGGCCCCCCGGGCTATTCAAACTCCATCGCGCGAAATATCAGGCTGGCATTGAGCCTGGCGAGTTCGTCGTAGGTATCCAGGTGCGAATAGGCCGACTGATCGATTGACGATACGTCCTCCAGGCCGCCGCCATCCCTGATCAGGGCGCCGATCTGCGCACGCATGTAGACCAGGTAGTCACGGGTATACCGGGTCACCTCGGCCATGTCGGTAGGCACCCCGTGACCGGGCACCACGATCTCGGCACCGAGCGCAGCGAACTTGTCCCAGGTCTCGATCCAGGCAGCGGTATCGGTGTGTTCGAATACCGGCAGCATGCGCTGGTGAAAGGCGATGTCGCCGGCGATAACGACTTTCTGCTGCGGCAGCCATACCGAAATGTCGCCGGGGCTGTGTGCCGACCCGAGGTGCAGCAGCTCGATGTGCCTGTTGCCCATCTCGATGACAAGGCTGTCCTCGAATGTCTGGTCGGGCAGAACCAGCCTCGTGCCCATGCCCTTGTCGCGCGAGCGTTGCAGCACGCGCTGCAGGATCGCCTCGCCATGCGCCTTCAGCTCGGCCAGGGTATCGGCATGGGCGATGATCGTCGCACCCTGTTCCTTCCAGTACGCCGAACCCATCGCGGCGTGACCCTGGCCGTTCTCCAGGACCACGTATTTCACCGGTTGGTCGGTGATCTTCCTGATCTCTTCGTGCAGGGCGCGCGCCAGCAGGTAGTTGTCGCTGGCGTTGACCACCAGCACACCGTCGTCGCTGACGATAAACGACAGATTGTTGTTGTGGCCGGAGTTCTCGTAACTCGGCGGTTCGGTGGCACCGATCGCCGACCATACGCCGTCAGCGACCTGCTGCGGCTTGCGGAACAGCATCGAGTCGAGCGCCAGGTCCGGTGCCTCGACCGGCAGGCCGCTGTCGCGCCAGGTGAAGAAACCGTCTGCATAGTTGCTGACATGGGTGTAGCCCATCTGCATCAGGGTCGCGGCCGCCAGCGGACTGCGCTGGTTGATGCCGCAGTACACGACGATCGGTGTGTCGGGGTCGGGCACTGTGTCCGCCACCCGGAACTCCAGCCAGCCACGCGGGATGTTGTAGCTGCGCGGGGCGTCGATCATGCCACCGAGCAGATGGATCTCGCGTGGCGTGCGCACATCGATCAGGACCGTGTCGGGACGCTGTCGGATCGCCTCTTCCAGCTCGAAGGTCGAGATATTGCTGATGGTCTGGTTGGCCTGATCGAGCAGTTGCTGGCCCGATTGCAGCGCCGGCACAGTCGCGCTGGAGAGCGCGGTGAGGACTGCCAATGCGCTCGCGAGCGGTCCGGTCGAGCGTGCCGTGCGTCTGTCGTGCATGATTCGTTTCCCCTGAATGACTGCGACACGATTTTAGACGTATTTACTGTCCGGATGAATCGTGTCGCGGCAAGTCGTGCCGGCAACCGGGCGTCGCCAGATATTGATCTGAATCAAGGTATCCGATTATTCCCCCGTTGTCAGGGTGCCGGTGGGGTTGTGGCGCTGTCCCACTGTACTGCAGCATCGATCGAAACTGAGCCCTGTGCGCTGATCGCTTTATCGCAATGGGCCAACCGCACCACCCTGACCCCGGCGACTACCCGTGACATTGATGAGCAACGTTCGCGAATCCCTGGCGGCCATCGAAGCGCTGCCGCTGCCGCGTACTGTGCGGATCCTGAATCTGTGCGGCGATCAGGAGCGCATTATCTCCGTGTCCGAGATGCGCCGCGCCTTGCCGCGCCAGGTGGAGTTGGTGTCGGGGCCGGGTTGTGCGGCGAGCATCTGCCCTGAGGCCGATATTCACCAGGCGATCTGCCTGAGTGAGCGGCAGCCGGTGACGGTATTGGTTGCGGACAACCTGTTGCGTCTGCCGCTGAGCCGCGGTAACGGCGCGCGGCGTTCATTGTCCGATGCGCAGCGGCTCGGTGCCGATGTGCGCGTCGCTTCCGCGCCGATTCACGCGGTGATGATGGCACGCGCCGAGCCTGATCGAGAGATGGTCTACTTCGTCGCCGGCTTCGAGACGCTGCTGGCGCCGCTCGCCGGGATGGTGCTGGAAGGCTTGCCCGACAACCTGTCGATCCTGCTTTGTGGCCGGCGGGTGGAACCCCTGGTCGAGCAGGAACTCCATGACGAGACTGGCGATATCGATGCGCTGCTGTTGCCGGGCAACCGCTGTGCGGTGACCGGTACCCGGCAGTGGGAGAAGCTGAGCGCGGATTTTCATCGCCCTGCTGTGGTCGCGGGATATACGTCACCGAATATCCTGTCGGCGATTCACATGGTTCTGCAGCAGCACTGCAACGGCGAGGTGCGGGTGGACAACCTTTACCGCGGCCTGGTCAGGCCGGAGGGTAATGCCCTGGCGCGCGACCAGCTCGACCGTGTGTTCGAACTCGTTGCCGGTGACTGGCGTGGTCTGGGGGCGGTGCAGGGCACGGCATTCCGTATGCGTCGCACCTACGACGTGTTCAATGCCGACCGGCGTTTTCCCGACTATCGTAGCGAGTTGCTGCCGGATGCCGGCGGGATGCCGGACGGTTGCGAGTGTGCGGCGGTGGCGCTTGGCCGCAAACCGCCGCTGGCGTGCCCGCTGTTTCTCGTGCGCTGCACGCCGCAGCAGCCGTACGGTCCCTGTATGGCGTCAGATGACGGTGCCTGTTATCTGCAACGGACAGCCTGACGCCGAGCGCCGCAAGGCTACTGGGGGCATTGCGCCTTGTATCCCTTCTCACCCTCGGGAGAAAGCCAGGAGCAGCGGATAGAGATCCAGCTGTCAGCCGCAATCCCAAGCTTCAGCGGGCGGTCGTGTTGATGTCTGATCAATCGCGCCAAAAAGGCTTCGCCGCCTCGGCATTTGCGACGCCGCGGCTCAGGCCGATGTCGTCGAGCTGACTGTCTGACAGCAGTGCAAGCTGTCGACGCTGCTTTGCACGTTGTTGCCACATTGACACCAGAGCAGCGGCGCGCGCGATTGCCGGGTAGCGGATGCGATGGCCGGCCGGCCGGTAGTTCAGTGTCATCGTGGTCATCGTGCTCTCCCTCTTCATCCGCATCCCCGCGAACCGGGGGGTATTGCTTACAGGTTCAGCTTAGTTGGACTACTGTTACACCAACAGTTACAAAAAAATAGAAATGTAATGAGTACAGTGTGGAGTGCGGTATGACAGTTTCGGCGCCGGCGTCCAGCCAGGGGTTTCTCTACGACCAGGTCATCGGGCATGTCCGTCAACTGGTGGACAAAGGCACCCTGAAGCCGGGCGACCGAGCACCTTCGCTGCGTGCACTGAGCAGGCAGCTGCGGGTCAGCATATCGACCGTCAGCCAGGCCTATGCGGCGCTGCAGGAGCTGGGGGTGCTGCGGGTGCGTCCGCAGTCCGGCTATTACGTGGACAGTACCGCGGGCAGGCCGCAGGATTCCCCGGTTCCCCGCAAGACCGCGGTCAGCCAGCAGCCGCGCAAGGTGCGTTTCGGCGAGTTGTTCGAGGAGATCTTCAGCGTCGCCAACGACCCCGAGGTGGTGCCGCTTGGGGCCGCGGTGCCCAGTGTCGAGCTGATGCCGGTGAAGGGGGTGCTGCGGGCCACCCAGCGGGCCGCGGCGCGCCACCCGGAACGTGCGATCGGCTATTGTTTTCCGCCCGGCAATGCCGATCTGCGGCACGAGATCGCGCGTCGCTACGTCGATCTCGGTCTGGCGATCGACCCCGACAACGTCATCGTCACCTCGGGTTGCAGCGAGGCCCTGGCGCTCAGCCTGCAGTCAGTCACGCGGCGGGGTGACATCGTCGCGGTCGAATCGCCGACCTATTTCTCGGTGCTGCGCCTTATAGAGCGCATGGGACTGCTGGCGGTCGAGATCGATTCCGACCCGGAGAGCGGGATGTGTCTGGATGCGCTGGAGGGCGCGATCGAGACGATGGATATCAAGGCCGTGGTCGCGGTGCTGAATTTCAGCAATCCGCTCGGCTCGCTGATGCCGGATGAACGTAAACAGCGCCTGGTCGGTCTGCTCGAATCTGCCGGTATCCCGCTGATCGAGGACGACATCTACGGCGACCTGTATTTCGGCGATCAACGCCCGGCGATCGCCAGGTGTTACGACGGCAAGGGGCTGGTGCTGACCTGCTCATCGTTTTCCAAGACCATCGCACCTGGTTACCGGATCGGCTGGGTGGTCGCCGACCGCTGGCGCGACGACGTGATCGAATGGAAGCAGGCAACCTCGTCGGCGATGTGCAGCCTGCCGCAGATGGCGATGGCGGATTACCTGCGCAGCGGTGAATACGAACGCCACCTGGTGCGCCTGCGCCGTGCCTACCGCCTGCAGGTGGAGAAGATGCGTTACATGCTGGCGCGTCACCTGCCCGAAGGTACACGCATCAGCAATCCGCAGGGCGGGTTCGTGTTGTGGGTCGAGATGCCGCGCGGGATCGATGCCCTGGAACTGCTCAACCGGGCGCTGCGCGAAAACATCAGCCTGACACCGGGGATGATGTTCTCGGCGACGCGCAAGTTCCGCAATTTCGTACGGGTGAACTGTGGTTATCCCTGGGATGAGCGCATCGAGCATGCGGTGATCCGGCTGGGTGAACTGGTGCGCGAGATGGCGCACAGCGGCGGCTGAATCGCGGCCATCGCCTGCGCCATGGCAGGGCAATGGCCGCAATACGTCAGTAGTAACGCGGCGACTCGTAGGCCTTCTGCTCCTGGCCCTCGACGATCGGCTTGACGAAGATCTCGACCCGGCGGTTGAGCTGGCGACCAGCCTCGGTCGCGTTGTCGGCGCGCGGTTCACGCTCGCCGCGGCCCTCGGTACGCAGCCGGTCGCGCGGCACGCCATACGAGGTCAGGTAGTCACCCACGCTCATCGCGCGCTGTTCCGACAGGGTCTGGTTGTAGGCATCCGATCCGACGCTGTCGGTGTGCCCGACCACGTGCACCACGGTGCGGTCGTACTTGAGAATCAGCTGCGCCAGTTTGTCCAGCGAGGGACGGAACGCGGTCTTGATGTTGGCCTTGCCGAAGTCGAATGACACTTCGGAATCGACCGTCAGCTTCAGCGTATCGTCGCGCATGCGCTCGATCTCGAGCTGGTTGGCGTCGCGCTCGCGCTGCATCTGCGACTCGAAGTCCTTCTGCTGGTTGTCCATGTAGTGACCGACCCCGCCGCCGGCCAGTGCGCCGACCGCGGCACCGACGAAGCGACCCGACTTGCCGTCCAGTTGATGGCCGAGTACCGCACCGGCCACCGCCCCCACGGCCGCACCGACCTTGGCGCGCTGGTTCGGGTCGTCGGTGGCACAGCCGGCGATGCCGACGGTGATGGCACACAGCAGTGCCGTTCGCTTGGTGAATGTGTTCATTGATTCAATCCTCAACGTCTATCGCCTCGATTGTCCGCTCGATCGGCCAGGCGGCTGCACTTGCCGGACATCCCCCGGGTGCGGGATGCCATCGCGCTATGACCGGTGCTTCCGGGTGATGGTTCACCGGGGCATGGTTTTATTTCAGCTGTTCGATGCTGAACCGGCGCTGAACGGCCGGTTCGGCCGGTCGAACACCCTGACAGGATAAGTCTACGCGGATCAGTGGGCCAGGAAGGTCGCAGCCAGGCCGGGGCAGATGAAAAATCCCGGCCGGTCGATGAATCCTGTGACCAGGATCGCACTCCCGGTCAATGTCTGGTTGACGGAGTGCGCGTATTGCCGTGCTGTCCGCCTGTTGTCGAGCTTTTTTTGCGGCTGTATGGCTCGTGAATACGGCTTTTTTGTTCTATATTTGTTCTCCAATCCTTCATGATGCCGCTGCACGGGAAAACCGGGCGGGGCCGGGTATGCACTGCGATGCAGGTCGTGGATCTCGATGAACTCAAGCGTAACGGTGCCCTGTGGCAGGGGCGGCGCAGTGGGCTGGCGCCGGATAGTCTGCTGTCCAGTGGCTGGCCGGTACTGGATCGGCTGCTCGGCGGCGGCTGGCCGCGGGCGGCGCTGATCGAGGTACTGAGTGATGCCCATCAGGGTCTGTCGCTGCTGCTGCCGCTGCTGGCGCGGTTGAGTGCGCGACCACGCTGGCTGGTCTGGGTTGCACCTCCCCATGTGCCGTATGCCCCGGCGCTGGCGGCGCACGGCGTGCGCGTCGGGCAGCTATTGCTGGTGCGTGATGTGTCGGCCGGGCAGGGGCTGTGGGCGGCAGAGCAGGCACTCAAGTCGGGTGCCTGCAGCGCCGTGTTGGCCTGGCCGGCGCAGCTGCAGACGGCACAGCTGCGGCGTCTGCAGCTGGCGGCAGAGCAGGGGGACTGTGTCGCCATCCTGTTTCGTTCAGTGCGTACCGCTGCGCAGGGTTCGCCGGCCGCGTTGCGCCTGCTCGTGCGCCCCGTGCCGCCGGGCCTGCAGGTCGAGGTGCTCAAGCGGCGTGGTGGCTGGGGCGGGGACAGCTGCATCGTGCCGATCGGACCGGAGGCGATGGACGATGGCCTGCACAGCAGCGGGGCTTCCTCCTCGAGCCACGAATCCTGAACGCCATGTTGTGGCTGGCACTGTATTTTCCGCAACTGCCGCTCGAGGTCTTCACTCGCGGCCGCCAGCAGGCCGGCGCGCTGGTGGTCGTCGAGCCGTCCGCCGGACGCGAACAGGTCAGCCGCTGCAATGGGGCGGCGCAGGCCTACGGGATCCGGCCGGGCCTGACGTTGCCGGCGGCACTGGCCTTGTGTGCCGGCCTGGCGGTGCAGCGACGCGATCGCGCCCGCGAGCAACGTGCGCTCGACGAGATGGCGTCCTGGGCCTACCAGTTCAGTCCGCGGATCAGCTTCGAGCCATCGCTGCTGTTGCTCGAGGTCGGCGCCAGTCTGCGCCTGTTCGGCGGCCTGCCGAGGTTGCTGGAGATGGTCCAGCGCGAGCTCGGCCAGATCGGCTACAGCGTGCAGCACGCCCTTGCCACGACGGTGGCCGCGGCGGGACTGCTGGCGCGCAGCCGGCCCGGTTGCCAGGCGTCGACCACGGATGCCCTGCGCGAGGCGGTGGCGGCGCTGCCGCTGGCCTGCCTGACACGGGATCCGGGGGCACGCAACCTGGTCCGCCATATCGGCCTCGACAGCATCGCCGACGTCCTGGGTCTGCCGCGCCCCGAGCTGGCACGTCGCAGCGGGCCGCAGTTGCCGCAGTTGCTGGATCGTCTGCTCGGCGAGGCACCGGACCCACGCCCGGAATGGCGGCCGCCACGGCATTTCAGCCAGACGATCGAGCTGCTCGGCGAGATAGGCCAGACGATGGCGCTGCTGTTCCCGGCGCGGCGCCTGATGGTGGCGCTGTGCGGCTTCCTGCGCGGTCTGGGCGGTGGGACGCAGCGCCTGCAATGGACGCTGATGCACCGCGATCACCCCGAGACGCGGTTCGGGCAGGGCCTGCTCGAACCGAGCCGTGATCCTGACCACATGCTCGAGGTGTTGCGTGAACGCGTCGAACGTCTGCAGCTGCCGGCGCCGGTGGTGGCGATCGGCCTGCGGGTGGATGACTGGCTGGCGTTCGAGGAGAGCAACCGCGATCTGCTCGGCGGCAGTGGGCCCGATGGTCCGGCCACGAGCGACCGCGCGTTGCTGGAGCGCCTGACCAACCGCCTCGGTGGACAGTGTGTGCGCGGCCTGCGTTGTCATGCCGATCATCGACCGGAACATGCCTGGCAGCTGTGCGCCCCCGGTGAGCTGGACACCGCGGATGCGATGCCGGTGCAACACGGCCGGGCGCAGCCGCTGTGGCTGCTGGCGCAGCCACGCCCGCTGCAGGTGCAGCAGTCGGTGCCGCAGTACGGCGGGCCGCTGCGCCTGGAGGACCTGCCCGAACGCATCGAGGCCGGCTGGTGGGACGGTTTTGACGTCACGCGGGATTATTTTGTTGCCCGCAGCCGCGCCGGTGAAAGGCTGTGGATATTCCGTGACCGGCGCGGTGATGGCTGGTACCTGCATGGGGTTTTCATGTAGCGCCGGACACTGGCGTCGGGGGGGAAGTCCGTCCCCTCTCCCTCGAGGGAGAGGGCCGGGGTGAGGGGAAGGGGTAAGAGAGAAAACAACAGGTCGATTTCATCAGATGCCCTATGCCGAACTGCACTGCCTGAGCAACTTCACCTTCCTGCGTGGTGCCTCGCACCCGGAGGAACTGGTGACGCGCGCCCACGCCCTGGGCTATCGGGCACTGGCGTTGACTGACGAGTGCTCGGTCTCGGGTGTGGTGCGGGCGCACCAGAAGGCAAAGGAACTCGGCCTGCCACTGATCATCGGCAGCGAGGTGCTGCTGGACGAAGGGTTGCGCCTGGTGCTGCTGGCCACCAACCGGGCCGGTTATGCCCAGCTTTGCCGTTTGATTACGCAGGGGCGCCGGCATGCCGGCAAAGGCGCTTACCAGCTGTGCCGTGCCGATCTGGAATGCAGCCTGTCGGACTGCCTGGTGTTGTTGCCATTGGCGCCGGATACGGCCGGGGATGCGATCGGCTGGCTGGCCGCCCACTTTGCCGGCCGGGCCTGGCTGGCGGTCGAGTTGCTGCGCGACGGGCACGATGCCGCCCGTCTGCAGGCCAGCGCGCGACAGGCAGCGCGATACCGGTTGCCGCGCCTGGCCAGCGGTGATGTGCACATGCACGTGCGTGGGCGCCGCGCACTGCAGGACGTGCTCGGTGCGATCCGCCTGAACACGCCGGTCGCCGCGCTCGGGCATGCGCGCCTGCCCAACGGTGAACGCCACCTGCGCCGGCCCGATGAACTGGCCGCACTGTATCCGGCGGAGCTGCTCGAGGAGACGCTGAAGGTCGCGGCGCGCTGCCGGTTCTCGCTCGACGAACTGCACTATGCCTACCCGGACGACGTCACACCGGCGGGGTTCTCGCCGCACACCTACCTGCGCCGTCTGACCGAGCAGGGCATCCGGCGGCGCTGGCCGCGTGGCTGCCCGGAGCGTGTGGGTGCACAGATCGAGCACGAGCTGGCGCTGATCGCGGAGCTGCGCTACGAGGCCTACTTCCTGACCGTGTGGGATATCGTGCGCTACGCGCGAGAGCGCGGGATCCTGTGCCAGGGACGCGGCTCGGCGGCCAACTCGGCGGTTTGCTATTGCCTTGGCATCACCGAGGTCGATCCGGCGCGCATGAACCTGCTGTTTGAGCGCTTCATCTCGCGTGAACGCAACGAGCCACCGGACATCGATGTCGACTTCGAACACCAGCGCCGCGAAGAGGTGATTCAGTACCTCTATACCAGGTACGGGCGTGAACGCGCGGCGCTGGCGGCGACGGTGATCACCTACCGCACGCGCAGCGCACTGCGCGATGTGGGCAAGGCGCTGGGCCTGGGGCTGGAGCAGATCGAGGCCCTGGTCGCCGCGGTTGCGGCCTGGCGTCGACATGCGCAGATCCAGCCCGAACACCTGGCCGAGGCCGGCTTCGATATGCACAGCCCGGTACTCAGGCGCCTGCTGGTGCTGGTCAATACGCTGCGCGGCTTTCCACGCCACCTCTCGCAGCATGTCGGCGGCTTCGTGATCGCCGCCGGCCGTCTCGACGAACTGGTGCCGATCGAGAACGCCAGCATGCCGCAACGCACCGTGATCCAGTGGGAGAAGGATGACCTCGAGGCATTGGGCCTGCTCAAGGTGGATGTGCTGGCGTTGGGGATGCTGTCGGCGATACGGCAGGCGATCGATCTGGTGAACGGGTCGATCGGACCGGCGCAGGCCTTGACGCTCGCCGGCATCCCCGCGGAAGACCCTGCGGTCTACCGCATGATCCAGCAGGCCGACACCGTCGGCGTGTTCCAGATCGAGTCGCGTGCGCAGATGTCGATGCTGCCACGGCTCAAGCCGGCCTGTTTCTACGACCTGGTGATCGAGGTCGCGATCGTGCGCCCGGGACCGATCCAGGGCGACATGGTGCACCCTTACCTGCGTCGACGGCAGGGCGCAGAGGCGGTGGACTATCCGTCGGAAGAGGTGCGTGCGGTACTCGAACGCACTCTCGGCGTGCCGATCTTCCAGGAGCAGGTGATCAAGCTGGCGATGGTCGCCGCCGGGTTCACGCCCGGTGAGGCCGACCAGCTGCGACGTGCGATGGCCGCGTGGAAGCGGCGCGGCGGGCTCGAGCCCTACGAACAGCGGCTGATGGCCGGTATGCAGGCACGTGGCTACCGGCGCGAGTTTGCCGAGCGCGTCTATCGCCAGATCCTGGGTTTCGGTGACTACGGCTTCCCGGAGTCGCACGCCGCCAGCTTCGCGCTGCTGGTGTATGTCTCGGCCTGGCTCAAGTGCCATCACCCGGCGGCCTTCTGCGCGGCGCTGATCAACAGCCAGCCGATGGGCTTCTATGCCCCGGCACAACTGGTGCGCGACGCACGTGGTCATGGCGTAACGGTACTGCCGGCGGATGTGAATCAGAGTGATTGGGATTGCACCCTGGAGCCCGCCGGGCGATCGCCGGAAGGAAGTTGTGGCAACGCTGCATCGGGAATGTCGCGTCCTTCGTATCACGCTGTGTCCCGGAAGGATCCAGCGCTGCGTCTGGGCCTGCGCCTGATACGGGGGCTGTCGCGGGCGGCTGCCGAGCGCATCGCGGCGGCGCACAAGGCCGATCCATTTACAGACGTTGCGGACCTGGCCCGGCGTGCCCGGCTCGATCGCGCCGACCTCAAGGTCCTGGCCGCGGCCGATGCCCTGCAGGGCTTGGGCGGGCACCGCCACCTGGCAGCCTGGGAGGTCGCCGGGGTCGCGGATGCGGTGCCGATGTATGGCCTCGACCGGTTCGTTGAACAACGGCCACTGCTTGCGGAGCCGAGCGCCGGGCAGGCGGTGCTGGCCGACTATGCGCAGCTCGGACTGAGCCTGCGCGAACACCCGCTGGCATTGATCAGGGACAGCCTGCGTGAGCGTGGTCTGCTGTCATCGGCCGAGGTCGCCGGGCGGGTGCCGGGCGAGATCGTGCGCACGGCCGGCCTGGTGCTGATCCGCCAGCGCCCGGGCAACGGGCGCGCGATCTTCGTCACCCTGGAGGACGAATGCGGTGGGCTCAACCTGCTGATCTGGGCCGACCTGGCGGAGCGCCAACGCCGGGTACTGCTCGGTGCACAGCTGCTCGGCGTGGTCGCCGAGATCCAGCGTACCGAGGGTGTTCAACACCTGCTGTGCCGGCGCCTGGAGGATCATAGTGACCTGCTGGGCGGACTGGCCGTTGTGTCGCGGGATTTTCACTGATATCAATGTCACCGCGTCACGGCGATACTGTCACCAGCTGAAGTAACTGAACCCCTTCTCCTGCAGCCGCATGATGTCCTCGACACCGACATCCACCACATCGGCGTAGGCGACCAGGTTTTCGTCGGTCCAGCCGAGGCTGTTCATTGTGTTCCTGCAGGCATGAAACGCAACGCCATAGGCGTTCAGCGAGGATGCCCGTTGCTGGAGTTCCTTGGCGATAGGCCGTTCAGGCAATTCAGCGAGCAGGTGGATGCCCGGACCGAAACAGGCGACGACGACCTCGATGTTGTCGCCGTGCGTGCGGATCATCTCGCCCACCGAGAACAGAATGTGCGACAGGTAGTCGTGATCCGCCTTGTTGCACTGGTACACGATCTGGTGATCGGACTTGTCCGCAAAATGGGTATCGGTGTGGTGCGCCTTGGCCTCGTTGATTGCAAACAACCCGCCAGCGGCACTCATCCACTGGAGCAGGCGGCGACGCGCCTTGTTGATCGGCTGCATGGTCATCCTCACTATGTCGTTGGTACCGCGTCTGCCGGCGGTACTCTGCCGCCAAGTGTAACCCCAACGGGCAAAACACCCAGCACCTCTCTGGACGACGATAGGTACCGTTTTATTCCCCGTGACCGCCAGCCACTGCCACAAGGAACCGGTCCGGCTTGCAGTGCCGGGTTCCGCGGCGGACCGGTCTGGCAGACACAACGCATGCTCGCAGACCGGCGATGCTGCTAGCATGAGTCGCTTGCACAGAGCCGCCGGCGATCGACGGCTCTTTCGAAACCAATCCAAAGCGAGGCAGGGCCCGATGAGTGCGATTCATTTTGTTGGCGGTGAGAAAGGCGGAGTCGGAAAGTCACTGCTGTCGCGGCTGCTTTCGCAGTATTTCCTCGACCGGTCCATGCCCTACATCGGCCTGGATGCGGACCAGTCTCATCCGACATTGTCGCGCTATTACGGCGATTTCACCCGGCCCATCAACCTCGATTTTTTCGAAAGCACGGATCAGATCATGGAGCTGGCGCTGGCGACCGAGCAGAATCTCGTGATCGATCTGCCGGCGCAGAGCCAGCGTTTTCTCGATCGCTGGATCGAGGACAACGGGGTCCTGGAGATGTGTGCGGATATGCAGATTCCGTTGGTGTACTGGTACGTGGTCGATGACGGTCGCGATTCAGTGGGCCTACTGGACGGCTTTCTCACGAAGTACCGTGACCACCTGCAATGCGTGGTGGTCAAGAATCAGGGGCGCGGGACGGATTTCTCCGAGATCGAGGGACTTGCCGTGCTTAACGATACCGATAGCGCTGGCAGGTTGCGTCAACTGACCCTGCCCGCATTGCATGCTGCGACGATACGCCGGATCGAAAAGCTCAATTTCAGTTTCTGGGCCGCAGAGCATGTCAAAGACGGCGATGCGCAGCACCTGTCACTGATGGAACGGCAACGCACCAAGGTCTGGGTGAAGAAGGCGTATGCGATGATCGACGACGTGGTCGGCCGTACCTTCACCTGAGCACGGTCGAGACGAAAACCCCGAACAGCCACGAGACTGCGGTGCCCCGACAGGCCGGACCCGGCCGGCCGTCCCGGGTGGATCAGAGATAATAGAGCAGCAGCGAAAGCCCCAGTAACGCGGCGACCCAGGTCACCATGCTGCCGGTCGGCCAGGTCTGCGCCAGTACACCGTACTCGCCATGATGCCGGGCAAGGCCCAGCAGGGCACGCTGAACCATCGACTTGCCCAGTTGACGCAGTGCGCGATCGAACGGTGCCAGCTTTGCGAGCAGCCTGCGCACGGCCTCCGGCAGGACGCGGCGGTACAACCACTCGGCATCCAGGTTGACCGACTTGAGTTCGGGCGGGTAGATGTGGGCCAGCTTCAGCCACGTGAAGGCGAGTGCCGAGAAGGCGAGCAGCTGCAGCTGTGCCAGAACGTGGCTGACGTCGTACGGTGAGTACCCGGTGTCATACGGCAGCAGACCGTAGAGCAGCCCTGGGAAGCTGCCCACACCGATGCACAATACGGCCGCCATCGTCATGGCGATCAGCATGTTGGTCGGGGGCTCGTGGGCATTGGCGACGTGTTTGGATTCGTGCGCGAAGAACGCAAAGAACGGGATCTTGATCCCGGCATGGTGAAATACGCCGGCCGAGGCGAACAGCAGCATCAGCCAGACGATCGGATGGCCTTCCTGGATGGCCGCGCTGACGACCATCGACTTGCTGACGAAACCGCTGAACAGCGGGAAAGCCGAGATCGAGGCTGCACCGACCATGCACAGGATCGTGGTCCTGGGCATCTTCTTGTAGAGTCCGCCGAGTTCGGAGCCGCGCATCTCACCGGTGACGTGCAGCACTGCGCCCATGCTCATCATCAGCAGGCCCTTGAAGATTACGTCGTTAAACGCGTGTGCCACGGCGCCGTTGAGGGCGAGCTCGGTGCCGATACCGATACCGACCACCATGAAACCGAGCTGGTTGATCAGGCTGTACGCCAGGACCCGTCTCAGGTCGTTCTCGATCACCGCGTAGAAGATCGGGAAACAGGTCATCAGGGCGCCGATGTAGACCAGCAGCTCGGTGCCCGCAAAGCCGCGTGCCAGCGAGTAGATCGCGACCTTGGTGGTGAAGGCGCTGAGGAATACCGTCCCGGTCGGCGTCGCCTCCGGGTAGGCGTCCGTCAGCCAGCCGTGCAGCATTGGAAACGCGCTCTTGATACCGAAGGCGAGGAAGATCAGCCAGCCACCGGGTGCGTCGAGGCCGATGTGGTCGAATGCCAGGCTGCCGGTGTTGACTGCGTAAAGGATGGCCCCGGCGAGCAGTAACACACCTGATCCCACCTGGATCACCAGGTAGCGCATGCCGGCGCTCAGGGCGAGTTCGGTACGCCGCGCAAAGACCAGGATGGCCGAGGTGACAGCCAGCAATTCCCAATAGACGAACAGAGTAAGCAGGTCGCCGGCAAACACCGCGCCGACCGCACTGCCGGCATAGGCCAGTGCGGCGACGTCCTGCAGCGGGTCTTTGACGTGCAGCGCATAGACGACGCCGATCAGTGCGGCGAGGTGGAACAGGTAACCGAACAGGATCGATAGCGAGTCCACCCTGACCGGAGTGAGGGCGTAGCCGAGCAGCTCGAACTGGGTGGTGGTCCCCGGTTCGAGCTGGAAGACACCGTAGGCCCCAAGCAACGGCGCGGCGATCATCACGGTTGCGCGCAACTGTCCACGGGTGACCGCAGCGAGCAGCGCGCCCAGGAACAGCGGCAGGGCTGGCCAGGCGTCAAGCATGGCCGTCCTCCTCCTGTCCTGCGCGGTCGCCAGCGCCATCCTGGCCGTCGTTCCGCTGGTAATAGTCCTCGTCGCGCATCACCACCTTGCGCATCTCCTTGGCCAACAGCACCAGCAGCACGCAGGCAACGAAACCGTAGAAGGCATAGAAGCCGAATACCCCCTCCCAGGGGTGGGCCACATGGCGATGCAACACCAGATCCAGGCCAACCAGCACCACGCAGGCGATCAGCAGACCACGCACCACGCGGCGGACATTGCGCGGATTGTCGAACAGGTATTTCTTTTCGTCGGCGCTCATCGGACGATCCCTCCTGCCAGCCGGTAGAGCGGCTCGGCCCAGAAGAACAACAGCACGCAACCGGTGGTGGTCACGGCAATAGCGATCAGGCTTGCGGTTGGTGCCTCGCGGATACCGTCTCCCTGCGACGCGGGGGCGCGGAAGAAGCCGCGTACCGGTATGGAGACCAGGTACATGACATTGAGCAGTGAGCTCAGCATCAATACGCCGGTCAACACCCAGAAGCCGGCATCCAGTGTGCCCTGGACCAACAGCCATTTGCTCCAGGTGCCGCCGAACGGCGGCAGACCGACAATCGACAGCGCGCCAATCAGGAAAGCGAGCATCGTCAGCGGCATGCGGCGACCGAGGCCGTCGAGTTCGCTGACCTTCGTCTTGTGGGCGGCAACCAGGATCGCGCCCGCGCAGAAGAACAATGTGATCTTGCCAAAGGCGTGCATGGCGATGTGCATCCCGCCGCCGATCACCCCGGCGGTAACGCCGAGCATCGCACCGAGCACGATGTAACCGAGTTGGCTGATCGTCGAATAGGCCAGCCTGGCCTTGAGGTTGTCTTTGGTCATGGCCACGAACGAGGCCAGCAGAATCGTCAGCCCGGCCAGTGCCGCCAACCAGCTGGAGACCGGAAGTTCGGCAATACGGTCGATGCCAAAGAGATAGACCGAGACCTTGAGGATGGTGAATACCCCGGCTTTGACCACGGCGACCGCGTGCAGCAGCGCCGAGACCGGCGTCGGCGCGACCATCGCCGCGGGCAGCCAGCGGTGAAAGGGCATCAGTGCTGCCTTGCCGGCCCCGAATACATAGAGCACCAGTAGTGCGCTGAGGACGCCGCTGCTGACGTTGTTGCCGAACACGCCGCCCGGGGTGAAGTCGAGCGTGCCGGTAAGTTGCCAGGTCCAGATCATCGCGAGCAGCATGAAGCCGATCGATGTCCCCATCAGCAAGCCGAGATAGAGACGGCCGGCACGCTTGGCCTGTTCGTTGCCGGCATGTGTCACCAGGGGATAGGTCGCGACCGAGAGAATCTCGTAGAACACAAACAATGTCAGCATATTGCCGGCCAGGGCTATACCCATCGCCGCGCAGATCGACACTGCGAACGCAGTATAGAAGCGGGTCTGGTTCTGCTCGTGATGAGCGCGCATATAGCCGATCGCGTAGACGGACGTGACCGGCCAAAGGAAACCGGCGACCAGCGCGAAAAGCATGCCCAGTGGCTCAGGGGTCAATGCCAGTGCCAGGCCGTGCACCGGCTCGGCAAGCACCAGGGTCGGCGGTTGATCCCACGAGATGGTCGCCGCCAGCGTCGCCACCAGGAGGAACAGCACAATGCCTGCAACGACGGTGACGGTTTCGCGGACATTCGGCCTGTTGCGCGTGAGGACCACGCCGATGGCGGCCAGCAGTGGCACCAGCAGTATCCAGGTCAACAAGGGTGCGCCGCTCAACCGCCACCTCCCATCAGCAGGTCTGTTGCCTGCCGGGCCACGCCGACGCTGACCTGGGTGTTCACGCCGAAGTACAGATTGGCGATCACCAGAGCCCACACCGGGATCAACATCGACAGCGGTGCCTCCCTGACCGCCGCCGCATCGGCGGCCGGTTCGGCGAAATAGGCGGCCTCGACCAGTTTCCAGACGTAGGCGAGGGCGAGCAGCGAACCGATCAGCACCAGCAGGGCCACCGGCCAAAGGTCCTGCTCCAGCGTGCCGAGCACCAGGTACCATTTGCTGACGAATCCTGCGGTCGGTGGCACACCGATCAGGCTCAGGCCACCGACAACGAGCGCGGCCACGGTCCAGGGCATGCGTCGGCCCAGGCCTGCGATGCTGGACACCGTGACTGCGCCGATCCGATAGGCAAGTGCGCCCACGGCCAGGAACAGGGCACCTTTCATCAATGCGTGGTTGAACACGTGCAGGATGGCCGCACTCACCCCGGTGTTGGAGGCGAGGCTGATGCCCAGCACCATGTAGCCGATCTGCGCGACGCTGGAGTACGCCAGCATGCGCTTGACGTCTTCCTGGAACACGGCGACCAGCGAGGCGGACAGGATCCCGGCGAGGCCCAGTACCATCAGGATGAGGTCGAACGGCATCTTGTTCAGGGAGAACTCGGCACCGAAGACCCCGAACATGAAACGCAGCAGTGCATAGACTGCAACCTTTGTGGCGGTGGCGGACAGGAAGGCGGTCACCGCCGAGGGCGCGTAGGCATAGGCGTTCGGCAACCACAGGTGCAGAGGGAACAACGCCAGTTTGAGCCCGATGCCCACTGTCAGGAAGGCAAAACCGGCGCGCACGGTGCGTGTGTCGGCAACCTCCGGCAGCCTTGCGGCCAGGTCGAGCATGTTCAGCGTGCCGGTCATCATGTAAAGCAGGCCGATACCGATCAGAATGAATGTGGCGCCAATGGTGCCCATCACCAGGTACTGGAAGGCGGCGCTCAGTGCGCGGCGATCGCGGCCCATGCTGATTACCGCATACGAGGCCAGCGACGAAATCTCGAGGAACACGAAGACGTTGAATGCGTCGCCCGTCGCCGTGATGCCGGTCAGGCCTGCGAACACCAGCAGCAGCGCGGCGTACACGCGCGCGATCCGGTCGGCCGGGATCTCTTTTTCCAGGCTGCGACGCGCGAACACCATGACCAGCGCCGCGATCGCGGTCACGATCAGCAGTACATAGGCGCCGAGCAGATCGATACGGTATTCGATGCCCCACGGCGGGGCCCAGCCGCCGAGCCGGTAGCTGATGGTGCCGTCACGTGAGACCTGGATCAGCAGGTAGACCGCCGCGGCGAAACTGAGCCAGGACGCGGACATCGAGACCAGCCATGCTGGCCGGGCGCGGTCGAACAGCACGCACAGCGGTGCCGACATCAGCGGCATTATCACCACGAGGACCGGAAGGTGATCGAGCAGGTCCATCACCGGTCGTCCGCCTGTCGCTCAGAACCGGCCTCCCACTGGCTCTCCTCGTCGTGCTGGTCCTTCGCCTGGATTTCGTCTTCCTCGACGCTGCCGTAGGCCTCGTGGATACGCACGACCAGCGCCAGCCCGACAGAGGTGGTGGCGACACCCACCACGATGGCGGTCAGGATCAACACGTGTGGCAGCGGGTTGGAGTAGACGGTGATGGTCGCGTCGAAGATCGGTGCATTGCCACCGGCAACCTTGCCCAGCGAGATGTACAGGATAAAGACGGAGGTCTGGAAAATGGCCAGTCCGACCAGCTTCTTGACCAGGTTGCCCTGCGAGATCACCACGTAGAAGCCGGCCATCATCAGAAAGACTGTGACCCAGTAGTTGTAGAGGCCCGGCAGCTCGCTCATACCCGGACCTTCCTGCCCGACAACGCGTAATAGATCGCCAGGATGATTGAGAACACCGTGATGCCGACGCCGAGTTCGACCAGCAGCACGCCCATGTGCTGGCCGTGAACCGGGTCATGGCTGAGTGCCGAGTAGTCCAGGAACGGCCTGCCACTCAGCAGCGAGACGATACCGACGCCGCCGTAGAGCAGCACGCCGAGCGAGGCCAGGCGGGGTAACCAGGGTGCCGGGACCACCAGGCGGGCGCAGTCCTCGCCGAACACAAGATCGTAGAGGACCAGGCCGGTCGCGAAGATCACCCCGGCCTGAAAGCCCCCACCGGCGCCGTAGTCACCGTGGATCTGCACGTACAGGGCATACAGCAGGATCAGCGGAATCAGTAGCTTGACCACCACGCGCAGCACAATCTGGTCTCCGATCGCGGCGCGCCGAGGGCGCGGATGAGGCTGCGGCTGCCGGATACCCAGCAACAGCAGTACCGCGATGCCGGCGGTGAAGATCACGAACGTCTCGCCAAAGGTGTCGTAACCGCGGTAGCTGGCGAGCACTGCGGTCACCATGTTGGGCATGCCGACCTCGACAGGTCCCTGTTGGATGTAGCGCGGCGCGACATGTTGGTGGGCCGGGGCGGCCGGGTCGCCGAGAAGCGGTGCGTCCAGGGTCGCGTAGATCAATGCGGCGCCGGTGATGCTGACCACGACCAGTGGCAGCACCGGGCTGTGTGCGGGGCTGTTTTCCCATCGGCTGGTCAGGCGCAGGGTGGAGAGCATCAGCACCGTGGTGATCCCCGCACCCACCGCCGCCTCGGTGAAGGCGACGTCGACCGCGTCCAGGTCCATGAACAGCGCGGCCGTCATCAGGCTGTAGATCCCGAACAGGATGACCACGGCGAACAGATCGCGCAGGCGTATCAACGCGATTGCAATCAGGACCAGGAAACCCAGCAGGATGACATCGATCAGGCCTTCGATGATGCATCCTCCTGCGTCGCATGGTGGCCGGATGCAAGCAACGGTCGCAGGCCGCCGTGCAGCGCGGCCTTGGCCATGGCATGTGTGGCCGTCGGGTTGGTCGCCAGCACCAGGATCATGATCATCAGGACCTTGAGCAGATCAAGCGACCAGTCCATCTGCAACATCAGGCCGGTGAGCAGCAGTGGCGTCGCGAGTGTCTCGGTGACGCCAGCCGCGTGCACACGGGCGAAGAAG